>Ga0080006_1220051_pt1 | contig 96410 bp, 93 predicted proteins | sample RS3BMetagenome_FD_69209 | JGI IMG/M metagenome (GOLD analysis project Ga0080006, IMG submission 69209) | Ferric oxide microbial mat and aquatic microbial communities from Rainbow Spring, Yellowstone National Park, USA - RS3B (SPADES... ... | reverse complement strand
GGAGCATGCCCTCTACGTCGATCAGTACGTGCGGGGGCGTCCCGTGACGGAATGCAAGCAGGAGTACCTGAGAGAATTCGGGCTGACTGCCCGGCAGTTCAACGCCGCAGCGGCCAACCTGCGCGGTAAGGTCGAAGCCGCCAAGGAAGCGCAGAAGCTGCACATCGACCAGATCAAGGGGGCCATCGCCGCTGCGGAGAAGGCTGTGAAGAAGGCCGAGCGCGGCTTGGCGAAGCTTGGGAAGCAATCCGTCAAGAAGAGTGCCGTGGCGAAGGGCGGTGTGCATGACGCCGAAACCGCTGAGAGAAAGCGCCGCCTTTGCTTCAGGGTCCACCAGAAGAAGCGTCGTTTGGCCACCCTACGCCTGCGTCTCGCGGCGGTAGAGGCCGATCGAAAGGCCGGCAGGGTGCGCCTGTGCTTCGGCGGCAAGCGGCTCTTTCGGGCCCAGTTCCACCTTGCGGAGAACGACTACACATCCCTTGCAGAGTGGCGGCAGGAGTATCGCCGCGCGCGCACCTCGCAGTTCCTCTGCCTCGGGTCGAAGGACGAGACGGCCGGCAACCAGACCTGCACCCGCATGCCGGACGGCAGCCTGCGCCTGCGCGTGCCGCCGGCACTCGCGGCGCTGTACGGGAGCCACGTCAAGATCCCCGGAGTCGCCTTCCGCTACGGCCAGGCGGAGATCGACGCCGCCCTGCTGCGCGGGGAGGCGGTGACCTACCGCTTCCTGCGCCGGGAGAGGCGGGGGAAGGAGCAGTGGTACGTCCAGGCCACGGTGGAGCGGCCGGATGCCGAGATCACCACGCTGCCAGAGATTGGCGCCCTGGGCGTCGACCTCAACCCGACCCACGTCGACGTGGCGGAAGTCGACCGCTTCGGCAACCCGCTGGGCAGCCGCTCGTTCCCTGTCCAGCTCGAAAGGCGCAGCGAGGCCCAGGTGACGGCCACGCTCGCGGAAGTGGTCGCCGACATCGTGGCTTGGGCCAAGCAGGCGCAAAAGCCGATCGTGGTCGAGGAGCTCGACTTCCGCAAGAAGAAGGCCGCTCTGCGCGAGAGGTCGCCGCGCTACGCGCGCATGCTCTCTGGGTTCGCCTACGCGAAGTTCTTCGAACTCCTCCGCTCTCGCGCAGCGCGGGAGGGCGTCGAACTCGTCGACGAAGACCACGACGGTGAGCCGGGCGTGAACCCGGCCTTCACGAGCGTCATCGGCCAAGTCAAGTTTGCCTCCGGCTACGGGCTTACCTCGCACAGTGCTGCGGCGGTGGCCATCGCGCGCCGGGGGCTGAGATTTGGGGAACGCCTTCGGTCCAGGTCCGCCTTCCCTCTACCTGAAAGGAATCGAGGGAAGCACGTCTGGAGCGACTGGAGGCGCCTATCCCAGAGGCTGCGGGCCGAAAGGGCCCGTGGTCGGCGCCCCTCCGAGGGGAACCGTCGCAGGGGGACACCCCTATCCTCGGTGGCACCTAACCAGGCCCCTGCCGGGCAAGGCCCGCCTTGAGATGGTCTGCGGCGGTTCCGGGGTGCGATTCCCCGGCACGCTAGTCGTCGGCAACGCTGTTCGGCCGGCGCAATGCGGACTTCAGTTTATGAATGTCTGCGTTTCTAGGAACGGTACGGAGGATTCAATCTTTGACATGGCTTGGACCCCAAACCTACAATGGAATGAACTTTTTGATGAAGGACAGGTGGCCCAACTTGGATCTCCAGCGCCCGCGCGGCACCCAGGACATCCTCCCCGCTGAGACGCCGATCTGGCACCGCGTCGAGGCCGCCGCGCATCGGGTCGCCCAGTCCTACGGCTACCGCGAGATCCGCACACCGGTCTTCGAGCACGTCGAGGTCTTCCGGCGCGGCGTCGGCGACGCCACGGACATCGTCGAGAAGGAGATGTACGAGTTCGAGGACCGCGGCGGCCGAAAGCTCGTCTTGAGGCCTGAGAGCACCGCCGCGGTAGCGCGCGCCCTGCAGCAGACGTCGCTCCTCGCCGAGCCGCCGGTCAGGCTCTACTACATCCAGTCCCACTTCCGCTACGAGCGGCCGCAGTCCGGCCGGCTGCGCCAGCACACGCAGTTCGGCGTCGAGGTCTGGGGCGTGCAGGGGCCCCTTGCGGACGCCGAGGTGATCGCGCTCGCCGAAAGCCTGCTCACCGAACTCGGCCTGCAGGGGCTCTTGGTCCGGCTGAACTCCATCGGCTGCGACGTCTGCCGGCCGCGCTACCGCGAGGCCCTTGTCGCCTATCTGGGCGGACACCGCGAAGAGCTCTGCGGCGACTGCCAGCGTCGCCTCGAGCGCAACCCGCTGCGCGTGCTCGACTGCAAGGTGCCGAGCTGCCAGGCGGTCGTCGGGCAGGGTCCGAAGCCGCTCGACTACCTCTGCGCGGCGTGCGAAGAGCACCTCGGGGGCGTGGAGGCCGGACTCTCGGCCCTGGGCATCGCTTTCATGCGCGACGGCTCGCTCGTGCGCGGCCTGGACTACTACAGCCGCACCGTGTTCGAAATCGGCTACGAGAAGCTGGGGGCGCAGTCCACGGTCTGCGGCGGCGGACGCTACGACGGGCTGATGGAGACTCTCGGCGGCAAGCCCCAGCCAGCGGTCGGGTTCGGCCTCGGTCTCGAGCGCCTGATCCTGACGCTTGAGGCAGAGGGGCTACTGCCAGCCCCCGAGGCACAGCTGGACGCCTTCGTCGCCTATCTCGGCTCAGACCTCGGACCCGAGGCCATGCGCATCGCCAGTGCCTTGCGGGCCACGGGCAGGCGGGTCGAGATGGAGGCGCTCGGACGCAGCCTGAAGGCGCAGCTGAGGCGCGCCCAGAAGCTCGGCGTGCCGTACGTCGTGATCGTCGGGCCGCAGGAGCTCGCGCGCGGCGTCGTGGTGGTGCGAAATATGGAGACCTCCGCGCAGACGGAGGTGCCGATCGAGGGCCTGTCTACGGTCCTCTAGGGCCGCAGCGCCGCAGTGCAGAAAGGGGTCTCCCAGAGCATGCTGAGAGTCGGTGCCGGTACGCTTCATGCCGCCGACGTGGATCGGCCTGTGCGCGTCTCGGGATGGGTACATCGCGTGCGCGACCATGGAGGAGTGCTGTTTTTCGATCTGCGTGACCGCTCGGGCATCGTCCAGGTCGTCGTGTCGCCGCAGGACGCGTCCTATGCTGTCGCCCAGACCCTGCACCCGGAGTGGGTCGTGGCGGTCGAGGGCACGGTGCGCAGGCGCCAGAGCGGCGCCGTGAATCCCAAACTTCCCACCGGCGAGATCGAGATCGCCGAGCCGGCCGTAGAGGTCCTGGCGGAGGCCGAGGTTCCACCGCTCCTGCCTTCGGCCACCGAGGTGCCGGACGAGGCGGTGCGCCTGCGCTACCGCGTGCTGGACCTTCGCCGCCAGGAGATGCAGGACAATCTCGCGCTCCGCCATCGCCTCCTGCAGGTGACGCGCCGCTATCTCGACGCGTCCGACTTCTATGAGCTTGAAACCCCCATGCTGACGCGGTCGACGCCGGAGGGCGCGCGCGACTTCCTCGTCCCGAGCCGCCTGCAGCCGGGGGCGTTCTACGCCCTGCCGCAGTCGCCGCAGCTGTTCAAGCAGCTCCTGATGGTGGCCGGATTCGAGCGCTATTTCCAGATCGTGCGCTGCTTCCGCGACGAGGACCTGCGCGCGGATCGCCAGCCCGAGTTCACGCAGATCGACATCGAGATGTCGTTCGTCGCGCAGGAGGACGTGCTGCGCCTGGCAGAGGGCCTGATGCAGGCGATCGCCGGGGCCGCGGGCTGGCAGGTGGAGCTGCCCCTGCCGCGCCTCACCTACGAGGATGCGATGCGACGCTTCGGTTCGGACAAGCCGGACCTGCGCATCCCCTGCGAGATCGAGGACCTCGCCGGGCACCTGGGCGCCTTCACCGTGCCCTTCCTGCGGGCCGCCGTCGAGGCGGGCGGCGTCCTGCGCGGCCTGAGGGCCCCCGGCGCCGCGCAGCTGAGCCGCAAGCAGTGGGACGATCTGGGCCGCGAGATCGAGCGCTTCGGCTTCAAGAGCGTGCCCTACCTGGCGCTGGCCGACGGCGAGCTGAGGGGCAGCCTCGCGAAGGGTGTCGATGCGGCGAGATGGCCGGCACTGCAGTCCCTTCTCGGCCTCGAGGACGGCGACGCCCTGGTGCTGCTGGCCGGCCCCGAGGAGGCCGTGAGCCTGGCGCTCGGCCAGCTGCGCCTGATTCTGGCGGACCGGTTCGGCTGGCGCTCTCCGGAGCACCGGCTGCTCTGGGTCACGGACTTCCCGCTGATGGAGTGGAGCGAGGAGGAGTCGCGCGCCGTCTCCCGCCACCACCCGTTCACGCACCCGAGTCCCCAGGACCTCGATCGCCTGGAGGCTGAACCGCTCGCGGTACATGCCGAAGCCTACGATCTCGTCCTGGATGGCGTCGAGATCGCGGGCGGCTCGATCCGCATTCACGAGCGCGAACTTCAGGAGCGCATCTTCCGGCTGCTCGGCCTTGGTGAAGACGAGGCCCAAGGGAAGTTCGGCTTCCTCCTCGACGCCTTCCGCTTCGGCGCGCCGCCGCACGGCGGCGTCGCGTTCGGCTTCGACCGGCTCTGCATGCTGCTCGCCGGCGCGTCCAGCATCCGCGACGTGATCGCCTTCCCGAAGACCGCAAAGGGCACGGACCTGCTGACCGGCGCGCCGGCCGGGGTCGCACCGGCCCAGCTCGAGGAGCTGCACCTGGGACTCCGGCCGGCAGGCAAGGCCTAGCGGATCGCCGTCGGTACGAGCAGGTCGACGACGCCGATCACGAAGGCTGCGAGCAGAGCGCCGATGGCCGAGACGTGCATGCCGGGCACGATGAACTGCACAAGCCAGATCACCACCGCCGACACCAGGAAGCCGACGATCCCGCGACCGTACGTCGAGTTGCGACGGCCCAGCGCAAGCTCGATCAGGTAGCTCACCCCTGCGATGACCAGCGCGGCGACGAGGGCCTCGCCGAACGTCAGGTGACTGAACCCTGGCACGATGTACCCTACCAGCATCAGAACGATCGCCGCCACGATGAATCGGACGACAGTGCCCATGAAGCGCATGCCGACACCTCCGGCAAGTAGTTTCGCAAGTGCGCGCGCAGGCTATGCGCGGATGGTGCCGGAACGCCGCCGCACGCAGCGTCAAGGGCCCGAACGGCGCTTTGTTCGACTGCTCGGGAGGTGCTATACTTGCCCTCGCAGCACCCGACCATGTGCGACCCCTTATAAGCAGTTTTGAGCCAACACCAAAACTGCGGGAGCTAGGATTCTTGAGACGGGAAGGCACGCCCCCATTTCGGGGAGCCTCGATGTCCCGGGGCCGGCACCCACCTGCCTGAGGCAGGTTCAAAACGCGAGCGGGAACGGCATGGTGGGGTCTTCGGAACCTCCGCGCGAGCGGAGGTTCTTCGTGTCTCTGGGCGAATGCATAGCACGGAGGGATCGCCGTGATAGACCTGCGCAGCGACACTGTGACGAAACCGACCGATGCGATGCGGCAGGCCATGGCGGCCGCGGAGGTGGGCGACGACGTCTGGGGCGACGACCCCACCGTGAACCGGCTCGAGGCGGCGGCCGCCGCGTGGCTTGGCAAGGATGCGGCGCTCTTCGTCGCCAGCGGCACGATGGGCAACCAGGTCGCCGTGATGACGCATTGCCGCCCCGGCGACGAGGTCCTGGTCGAGGCCGAGGCGCACGTCTACTGGTACGAGGTCGGCGGCATCGCGCGCCTCGCTGGCGCGCAGCCTCGCCCGATCCAGACGCCGGACGGACTTCTGACGCCCGGTCTCGTCCAGGGTGCGCTGCGCGAGGAGAACATCCACTACCCGACGCCGCGCCTGCTGTGCCTCGAGAACACGCACAACCGCGCCGGCGGCAAGGTGATGCCGCTCGAGGACTACCACTCCGTCGTACGGCGGGCCCACGATCTCGGCCTCAAGGTCCACCTCGACGGGGCGCGTCTCGCCAACGCCGCGGTCGCGCAGGGCATCGAGGTGCGCGAGGCGGCGGCCGGCGCCGACAGCGTGATGTGCTGCCTCTCGAAGGGACTCTGCGCGCCGGTGGGTTCCGTGCTGGCCGGCTCGCGGGAGTTCATCGCCGGGGCGCGGAAGAACCGCAAGGTGCTCGGAGGCGGCATGCGCCAGGCGGGCATCCTCGCCGCGGCGGGCCTCCTGGCGATCGAGCGCATGGTCGGGCGCCTGGCGGACGACCACGCCCTCGCCAGGGAGATCGCCATCGCGCTGCAGGACGTGCCGCATGTGTCGTGCGATCTCAAGGGCGTGGAGACGAACATGGTCGTGGTGGACCTCGACCGGCCCGCCGCTCCGGTCGTCGAGGCGCTCGCCCAGGAGGGCGTGCTCTGCGGCACGTCGGGCCCGGCACGCATCCGCCTCGTGACGCACCATGACGTGGCAGGCATCGAGGCCGTCGACGTCGCGCAGGCGTTCAGGAAGGCCCTCGCGGGCTGATGGCCAAGGGGGAGGACCTGCGGCTGCGGCCGGTTGTCCCCGGTACGTCCGACTGGGACGCCTATGTGCGTGTCCTGCGCCGTCTTTCCCGAGGATGCCGCCGGGGCACAGGCGTTTCTCGAACGCTACGCCGGCTATCCGCAGTTTTGCAGCCGTCTCGCCCTGTGGGGTGAGGAGCCGGTCGGCATGGCCTTCGGCATCGACGCGTTCCGTGGCAACTGGTGGGTCGACCGCGTCGCCCGGGAGCCTGGTGCCGACCATGCGGCCCGTACTGCGTCGTGGAACTCGGCGTCCTGTCCCGCGGGCGCGGCCGCGGACCATAGGCTCGGCTCTGCTCCAGTCCCTCGTGGCTTCGCAGCCGCGCATGCGAGCCGTGCTGTCCATCCGGACCGCGAACCTCGGCGCGCGGCGCTTCTACCTGCGCCGCGGCTGGCACGTGCTGCATCCAGGCTTTGCGTTCACGACCTCTCGGCTGGGAGCGGCCCGACGAGCCTGCCGCTCCCTGACCTCCGCGATCCAAGCGGGAGCCGGGGCCATCGTCCACCATGGCCCCGGCTCCGATGCACGTCGCTTTGGCAGGACCTTGGACGGGCGGAGGCAGTCGACGGCGACACGTCAAGCCCGGCCTCGGCCAAGGCGCGGGGGTCCCCAGCGCGGCTGAGCGACCCGCCCAGCGTCAGACCCGCTCGGACGCCGCCTCCGCCAGGGACATCTGTCCCAGCGTGTCCTCGATCGTGTCCTGCAGCCGCTGCCAGATCCGGCGGGTGTAGCAGCGGTCCTGCCGCACGCAGCCGGGCCCCTCGCTCTCGAGGCAGTCGTATGGCGCGAGCGACCCTTCGAGCAGGCGCACGACGTCGCCGACGCGGATCTCGTCGGCGGAGCGCGCGAGGCGATAGCCCCCCTTCGCGCCGCGCACGCTGATGACGAACCCTGCGCGACGCAGCTCGACGAAGATCTGCTCGAGGTATTGCTCCGAGATCCCCTCGTCTTCCGCGATCACGCGCAAGGGCACAGGCTGGACCCCCTGCCTGTGCACAAGCGACACCAGCGCCCGCAGCCCGTACTCGCTGCGCGTGCTCAGTCGCATGGCGCTCCCCCCTCGCTCCCTACTCGTAGTCCCCATCATCGTCTTCCTCATGGCCGACCAGGATCTGCCCCGCCTCGATCCGGACCGGATGCACCGTGACGGCTTCCGCGATCGGCAGGTGGACAGGCCTGCCGGTGGGGATGTCAACCTGCCCGCCATGCAGGGGGCACGTGATGACGCGCCCTGCCACCTTGCCTTCGGAAAGGGAGGCGTAGGCGTGGGTGCAGGTGTCGTCGATGCAGTAGACCTGCCCATCCACGCGGAGGAGCGCCACTGGCGTTTCGCCCACGACGCGCCGCAGGGCCTGCCCCTCGCGAACCTCCTCGTCCCTGGCCACCACCGTGAACTCCATGTCGGGCCTCCTGCCTAGCCGACTGATCCGACCATCTCGAGCTTGATGAGACGGTTCATCTCGACGGCGTATTCCATTGGCAGCTCCTTGGTGAACGGCTCGATGAAACCCATCACGATCATGCGCGTGGCTTCCTCTTCCGTCAGGCCGCGGCTGCGCAGGTAGAAGAGCTGCTCCTCGGATACGCGGGATACGGTCGCCTCGTGCTCCATGGTGACGCGGTTGTCGAGGACCTCGTTCGTCGGCACGGTGTCGGCCTTCGATCCTTCGTCGAAGATCAGGGTGTCGCAGTTCACCTTGGCCTTGGAACCCTTGACGTCCTTGCCGAAGTGGACGAGGCCGCGGTAGGTCGTCTTGCCGCCGCCACGCGAGATCGACTTCGAAATGACGGTCGACGTGGTGTTCGGCGCGAGGTGCATCACCTTGGCGCCGGCGTCCTGGTGCTGGCCCTTGCCGGCCACCGCGATCGAGAGCACGTGGGCGTGCGCCCCTTCCCCGACCATGTAGACGGAAGGGTACTTCATCGTCAGCTGCGAGCCGATGTTGCCGTCGATCCACTCCATCGTGGCCCGCTCGTGGGCCACGGCGCGCTTCGTGACAAGGTTGTAGACGTTGGGTGCCCAGTTCTGGATCGTGCTGTAGCGGCAGCGCCCGCCCTTCTTCACGACGATCTCGACCACGGCGGAGTGCAGGCTCGACTCTGTGTAGATCGGCGCGGTGCAGCCCTCGACGTAGTGCACCATTGCGCCCTCGTCGACGATGATCAGGGTGCGCTCGAACTGACCCATCTGGGAGGCGTTGATGCGGAAGTACGCCTGGAGCGGCACCTTCGCCTCGACGCCCTTCGGCACGTAGATGAAGCTGCCCCCGGACCAGACGGCCGAGTTGAGGGCGGCGAACTTGTTGTCCTCCGGTGGCACCACCGTGCCGAAGTACTCGCGGAACAGGTCCGGGTACTCCCTGAGCGCGGAGTCGGTGTCGAGGAAGACGATACCCATCGCTTCGAGGTCCTGGCGGATGTTGTGGTAGACGACCTCCGAGTCGTACTGCGCCGAGACGCCGGCGAGGAACTTGCGCTCCGCCTCCGGGATGCCGAGCTTCTCGAAGGTGTCCTTGATCTCTTGCGGCACGTCGTCCCAGCTGCGGCCCATCTCGTCCATGGGACGCACGTAGTAGGTGATGTCGTCGAAGTTGAGGTGCGAGAGGTCCCCGCCCCACGCCGGCATCGGCTTCTGCTGGAAGAGCTCGAGGCTCCTGAGGCGGAAGTCGCGCATCCAGCCGGGCTCGCCCTTCATCTCCGAGATCGCCTCGACCACCTTGCGCGTCAGGCCCTTCTCGGTGCGGAACACCGAGATGTCGCGATCGTGGAAGCCGTACTGGTACTCCTCGACGCCTGTGATCTCAGGCCGTTCGCTCACTTGTGATCTCCCCCTTCCGCCTCGATTCGGTCGATCGCCTGTTCAAAGGCGTTCATGACGAGCGTCGCGCACTTGACGCGGGCCGGAAACTGCGAGATGCCCTCGAGCGCCTCGAGGTCGCCGAGGAGGCTCCTGTCCGCCTCCTTGCGGCGGAGGAGGTCCTTGAAGGATTCCACGACGCGGCGTGCCTCCTCGAGCTTCTTGCCGCGCACGCGGTCGATGAACATCGAGGCCGCCGCCATGCTGATCGAGCAGCCCTGCCCCTCGAACGCCGCGTCCCGCACCGTGCCGTCCTCGTCGAGCAGCACGTCGAGATGCAGCTCGTCGCCGCAGCTTGGGTTATGCAGCCCCACGGAGAGCGTCGGGTGCTCCAGGTGTCCATGATGGCGCGGGTTCTGGTAGTGGTCCATGACCACCTGGCGGTAGACCTCATCCAGCGACACGGTGGAAGAACTCCTTTGCGGCCGCGACGGCATCCAGGAGCTGGTGCACGTCCTCGGCATCGTTGTAAAGGTAGAAGGAGGCCCTCGCGGTCGACGCGACAGCGAGGCGGCGCATCAAAGGCTGGCAGCAGTGATGGCCCGCACGCACGCAGACGCCGTGGGCATCGAGCGCCGTGGCCAGGTCATGGGCGTGCACGCCGTCGACGTTGAAGGTGACGACAGCGCTCTGGCGCTGCCCCTTGGGACCGTAGACGGTCACGCCATCGATGCGGCGCAGACCGTCCGCGGCCATGTTGGCGAGCTCGACATCGCGGCGGTGGATCTCGTCGAGACCGATGTCCCGCAGGAATCGCGCCGCGGCACCCATGCCGACGGCACCGGCGATGTTGGGCGTTCCGCCTTCGAAGCGCCAGGGCGCTTCCTTGAAGGTGGCGGACGTCAGCGTGACCTCCTCGATCATCTCGCCGCCGTAGTATACGGGAGGCATCTGGGCGAGCAGCCGCGCCCGGCCATAGAGCGCCCCGATGCCTGTCGGGCCGCACATCTTGTGCCCCGAGAAGGCGAGGAAGTCGATGTCGAGGTCGTGGACGTCGACCGGCATGTGCGGCACCGACTGCGCCCCGTCCACCACCAGCACCGCCCCTGCCGCATGCGCGATGTCCGCGACGCTCCGGATATCCGTGACGGTGCCCAGGACGTTCGACACGTGCGCGAGCGCGACGACGCGCGTACCCTGGTCGACGACGGCCCGGACAGCCTCCTTGGTCACCTGGCCGTCTTCGTCGAGCGCGACGAAGCGCAGCTCCGCGCCGCGGCGCAGGGCCGCCTGCTGCCACGGCAGGAGGTTCGAGTGGTGCTCGGCAGGGCTCGTCACGACGTTCGTGCCGGGACCCAGCACCAGATCGCCGTAACCGCGCGCGAGCAGGTTCAAGGACTCGGTCGTGCCTCGCGTGAAGATGATCTCTTCGGGGTCGGCGTGGACGAGGGCGGCCACCTCCGCCCGCGCGTCCTCATAGTCCTGCGTGGCGCGGGCCGCAAGCGCATAGACGCCGCGGTACACGTTGGCGTTGTCCTCGACGTAGTAGCGCCGCACCGCGTCCAGAACCACCTGCGGCTTCTGTGCGGTGGCTGCGGAATCGACGTAGCAGAGGCGCTTGCCGTTCTCGGGGCGCCCCAGCAGTGGGAATTCCGAACGCAATGCGGCGGGGTTCATAGCTCTACCTTCTCCTGGAAGATGTCGGCAATGCGGTCCCGCACGTCCGCGAGCGGGATGCCCTTGAGGAGCGACGCGAGGAAGCCGGCGACGATCAGGCGTCTCGCCGCCACCGGCGCGATGCCGCGGGACTCCATGTAGTAGACCTGCATCGGGTCGACAGGGCCGGCCGATGCAGCATGGCCCGCGCTCACGTCCCATTCCGAGATCTCGAGCTCGGGGATGAGATCCGCGCGCGCCTCGTCGGATAGCATCAAGGTGTGCTCGTGCTGCCAGCCGCTTGCGCCCTTCGCGTTCTTGCGGATGACGCTATTCGCGTTGTAGACGGCCCGCGCCTTCCCCTGCAGGACCCCTCTGGCCTCGATGTCGCTCGTCGAGTGCTGGCCCTGGTGCACCATCACGTGGTTGAAGTCGAAATGCTGCCGGCGCCCCCCGAAAAAGCTCGCGAGCACCCGCGCCTCCGCGCCGTCCCCGCGCAGATAGGTGCGCGTGTCGGCGACGGCGAGGCGCGCACCGACGTCCGCGAGGATCCAGTGCAGCTTCGCGTCCCGGCCGAGGTCCGCCCTGCGCTGCCAGTGGATCTGGACGCGCCCGGGCAGGCGCTGGAATTCGGTGTAGTTGAGCTGGGCCGCATCCTGCAGCACGATCTCCACCGCGCCGCGGACGGCAACCTCGCTGCCTGCCTCGCCGCGCAGCTCGACGATCAGGTCCGCCCGCGCGCCCTCCTCGAGGACCACGAGCACGTGCGGTGCGAAGAGCGATCCGCCCTGCAGGTCCAGGGCGACCTGCAGCGGCTCCGTGAGTTCGACGCCGCGCCCGACCTTGCACAGCACGCCGCCAGCGAACGTGGCGAGGTGCAGCGCGCTCAGGCGGCTGCCTTCCTCCGCAAACAGACGGCCGAAGTGCTCCTCGACCTCCGCACGGCCGCCCGCGATCGCCGTCCCGAGATCCATGATCTCTGCGCCGTCGCCCACGTGGCCGATCGACACGGCCGGCGCCTGGCCGAGACCCGGCGCCACGAACCCTGCCGTCTCGATCGATGTCTGCTTCGAGCGGGGCAGGGGCATTTCCAGCGCCTCCGCGAAGGCCTTGAGGCGCCGCTCGACGAGCCAGGGGGGCTCCGCGGCGGCGAAGGCGGAGATCTGCTGAGGCGTGAGTTCGACGAGAGTGCCTGCCATCTCAGGCCTCCTCGGTCAGAGGCTCGTCGATGCCGAGCTCCTCGCGCAGCCATTCGTAGCCCCGCGCCTCGAGCTCCTGGGCGAGCTCCGGTCCGCCGGAGCGGACGATGCGGCCCTGCATCATGACGTGCACGTTCGTCGGGTTGATGTAGTTGAGGATGCGCTGGTAGTGCGTGATGATCAAAACGCCCATATCGTCCGAAAGCATCTGCGAGACGCCATTCGCCACGAGCTTGACGGCATCGATGTCGAGGCCGGAGTCGATCTCGTCGAGCACGGCGACGCGCGGGCGCAGCACGGCCATCTGCAGGATCTCGTTGCGCTTCTTCTCGCCGCCGGAGAAGCCCTCGTTGACGTAGCGCTCGGCAAAGCTCTGGTCGATCTGCAGGCTCTCCATCCTCGCCTTGAGCTCGCGATGGAACTGCATCACCGGCACCGGATCGTCCTCCGCGCGCCGCGCGTTCAGGGCAGTGCGCAGGAAGTTCGCGTTCGACACGCCGGCGATCTCGGCCGGATACTGCATCGCCAGGAACAGCCCGGCCCTGGCGCGCTCGTCCACGGACATCGCGAGCAGGTCCTGGCCGTCGAGCGTGACCAGGCCGCCCAGCACCTCATAGGTCGGATGCCCCATCAAGGCGGATGCCATCGTGCTCTTGCCGGTGCCGTTCGGTCCCATGATCGCATGCACTTCACCGCCGCGCACCGTGAGGTCGAGGCCCTTGACGATCTCGCGTCCCTCGATGCCGACGCGCAGTCCTTCAATGATCAGTTCAGGTCGGGCCATCTCGCCGTCGCTCCCCTCGTCCCGGGTACTAATTCCTACTCAATCAGTCATCTTTCGGACCCATCTTACACATGGTCTCGTGCTCTGTCAAACGGCCAGAAGGCCACCGTGCGGGGGGCAATTGTACGTCCTCGGCGCCGGCCTCCCGAGGTCGCGGCAGGCTGCCGATGCGCGCGAGGTAGACCCCCGTCAGCGACAGCCCGCCGCCGAGCGCGACCCACGGCGTGAGCGGCGCCTTGAGCAGCCATGCCGCCGCCAGTGCGGCGATGACAGGTTCGGCGTTCAGGTAGACGAGCACGCGGCTCGGACCTAGTCTCCCCGTAGCTCCCTGCCAGAACGTCAAGCCGAACACGGTGACCGGCAGGGCGGAGTAGAGCACCGCGAGGGCAGGCCAGCCGACGTGAATCTGCGAAACACCGGTGGCTGCAGCCGGCACCAGGGCCACCAGGCCGAAGAGCGCCTGCCATGTCGTGACCGTGAGCGGCGGGATGCGGCGGACGAGGGGTGTCGAGAGGATGCCGTAGACGGCCCAGAGCGCAGCCGCCCCCAGGGCGGCCAGATCGCCCAGCAAGGGATGCGGCGCGACGGGCCCGGCCGCGCCTTTGCCTCCCAGGATGACGATCGTCGCGCCGAGCGTGCCGAGCGCGACCCCCAGCCAGTTCCCCGGCCGCAAGGGGTCTGCATGGCTCAGATGGCCCCACACGGCGCCGATCGCCGGCGACAGGGTCATGAGCACGGCGGCCGAGGCGACGTCGGTCCATGCGATCGAGCTCGTGAAGAGGTACTGGTAGACGGCGATGCCTATAAGGCCGCTCGCAGCCAGGGGCAGGACGTCCTCGCGCCGGATGCGCATGCCGCCCTGGCGCGCGGCCAGAAGCCAAAGTGCCGGAAAGGCGATGAGGAAGCGCAAGGCGGTGAAGACCGTCGGCGGCAGGTCGCCGACGCCGATCTTCACCGCCAGGAAGTTGAGGCTCCAGACCAGGATCGTCAGCCAGAGGCCAGCCTCCTGCCAGAAGCCCCGCCTTGCCATGCCCTAGAGGACGCCGATGGCGTGGCCCGCCTCTGCGAACGCGTGAAGGGCCTGGTCGAGGTCGTCCTTGGAGTGCGCGGCGGACACGATGGTGCGTACGCGGGCCTGGCCGCGCGGCACCGTCGGGAAGGCGATGCCCTGCGCAAAGACGCCGGCCTCGAACAGGCGGTCCGAGAACTCCATCGCGGCGTGCTCGTCGCCGATGATCACCGGCGTGATCGGCGTCTCGGACTTGCCCGTGTCGAATCCGAGCGCCTTGAGGCCTTCTTTGAACGTGCGGGCATTCTGCCAGAGGCGCGCGATCAGCTCGGGCTCCTGCTCCATGATGTTCACGGCCTCGATCGCGGCGGCCGTCACGGCAGGCGGGTGCGACGTGCTGAAGAGGAAGGGACGTCCGCGGTGGATCAGGAGGTCCACGAGGCCGCGCGTCGTCGCGACGTAGCCGCCCAGAACGCCGACCGCCTTCGAGAGCGTGCCGACCTGCACGTCGATCTGCCCCTGCAGACCGAAGTGGTGCACGCTGCCCTGCCCGTTCTTGCCGAGCACGCCGGACGAGTGCGCGTCGTCGACGTAGCTGATGGCGTCGTACTGCTTGCAGAGCCTCGCGATCTCGGGAAGCGGCGCGATGTCGCCGTCCATGCTGAAGACGCCGTCCGTGATGACGAGGCGGCGCCGGTAGCCTTGCGTGTCCTTGAGCTGTTGCTCGAGCTCGCCCATGTCCTTGTGTGCGTAGCGCCGGATCTCGGCCCGCGTCAGGCGGCAGCCGTCGATGATCGAGGCGTGGTTCAGGGCGTCGGAGATGATCACATCGCCTTCCCCGACGAGCACCGGGATGACGCCGGAGTTGCAGGTGAACCCGCTCTGGAACACGACGCAGGCCTCGGTGCCCTTGAACTTGGCGAGGCGCCTCTCGAGCTCGAGGTGCATCTCCATCGTGCCGATGATCGTGCGCACGGCCGCCGTGCCGGCGCCCCAGCGCTCGGTCGCCGCAATTGCCGCCGCCTTCAGGCGAGGGTCGTTCGCAAGGCCGAGGTAGTCGTTCGAGCTGAGGTTGATGACCTCCTTGCCGTCGATCACCGCACGCGGACCCTGGGCGGAACTGAGGACGCGCAGCGGGCGGAAGACACCCTGGCGCTTCAGCTCGTCGATTTCCTGCTGCACAAAGTCGAGCGACATACGAAGACTCCCTTCCGTCTATTCCGCCTGCGGCAGCAGAACGACCTTGCCGCAGTTGCCCTCGTGCAGGATGCGCATCGCCTCGTCGTAGCTGGTCATCGGCAGGCGGTGCGTCAGCAGCGGCGCGATGTCGAGCTTGCCCGTGGAGAGGAGCGAGCGCGTCTTGTACCAGGTGTCGAACATGCGGCGGCCTGTGATGCCCTGCAGCGTGAGGCCGCGCATGATGACGTGCTCCGAGAGCTCCATCGTCACGTCGTGGGACGGCAGGCCGAGCAGCGAGACGCGCGCGCCCATGCGGCAGGCGCGGATCGCGTCGCGGATCGCGACGGGGTGACCGGACATCTCGAGCACCACATCGACGCCTTCGCCCTTGGTCCGCGCGCGCACGGCATCGACCGTATCGACCTGAGAAGGATCGAGCACGGCGTCGGCACCCATCTTGAGGCCGAGGTCGCGCCGGTAGGCGGAGAGTTCCGTGGCGATGATCTGGTCGGCGCCCGCAGCTCTCGCGACGCCGATCGCGAAGAGGCCGATCGCGCCGAGGCCGGTGATCAGGACGGTCTTGCCGGTGATCTCGCCCGCGAACACGGTGTGCACGGCGTTGCCCAAGGGCTCCTGAGCCGCCGCCACCTCGAACGGCATGTCCTTGGGGTTCTTCCAGAGGTTCGTCGCGGGCATCACCATGTACTGCGCGAAGGAGCCGTCATGGTCGATGCCGAGGATCTCGACGTTCTCGCAGATGTGCCCCTGCCCCGTGCGGCAGGAGTGGCAGTGGCCGCAGGTGATGTGCGTCTCCACCGACACATGGTCCCCGACGGAGAAGCCCCGTACGCCCGGGCCGACCTCCACGATCACGCCGCCCGTCTCGTGGCCCATGATGCGCGGGGGATGGACGCGTGCCGCCGCCCATTCGTCCCAGCTGTACACGTGGTAGTCCGTACCGCAGATGGAAGCCGCGCGCACCTCGATCAGAACCTCGCCGGGCCCCGGCTGCGGCACCTCAAGCTTGTGAAGCTCCGCCCCAGGTGCCGCCTTGGTCTTCACGACCGCCCGCATGTCCACGTCCGCTGCGCCTCCTGCAATCTCTAGCGCCGCCTCACAAGCCCGTGAGGTACCGGCGAAGGTCCCCAGTCTCAAGCCGCATGCCCACGTAGAAGGAGCCGAAGAGCGCGTACACCGCGCTCACCTCGTCGAAGCGCATCTCGTAGATGATCTTCTTGAATTGCAGTGGATCGTCCGAAAAGAGATCTACACCCCACTCCCAGTCGTCGAGACCCATCGACCCCGTGATGATCTGCCGCACCCGTTCCGCGTAGCTGTGGCCGATTACGCCGTGGCTGCGCATCAGATCGCGACGCGCCGCCGCGTCGAGCATGTACCAGTTGTGCTCTTCGCCGCGCAGCTTGCTCATCGGGTAGAAGCAGATGTACCGGTTTTGGGGAAGGTCAGGCTCGAGTCGCCGGACCAGGGCCGCCTCGGCCTCCCGCTGGGCCTGCTCGCTGCGGGGAGAGGACGTGTGCGTCGACAGCTCCACGACGGACAGGTAGGAGTAGGCAGGCAGGAGGAAGCCGCCAATGCCGCTGCGGGCCCAGGCGTTCTCGATGGCCGCGAGCTCCTCGAGCGTCGGCCTGAGGTGGACGCCCATGACGTCCGCCTTGTGGCCGAGCAGCCAGTAGTGCCCGCTCGACCCCAGATGCCGCTCCTGCGTCGACCGCTCCTTGGCCATGAACTCGTCGGCCTCCGCCAGAAGCGCGGTGCGCGCGGCACCCGTCAGAGCCTGCCAGCGCGCCCAGTCGACGCGATAGAGGCTGTGCAGGCAATACCAGCCGTCCAGGGTCTGCGGTGCCTTGGTCACCTTGAACTTCACCCCGTACATTGTACATCTCGCTGCAAGACGGTCAGCATGCGGATAGGCCCTGATCGGTGGCCGATCGGGCTCCCCGGCAGGTGCAGGCGGCCCGCCGTCCGAAGCACCAGGATCGGGAAAGGGGTCTTCGGGATGCGCATCCTGGTCATCGGCGGCTCCGGTCTGATCGGCCGCCAACTGGTGCCGCACCTGCTCGGGCAGGGTCACGACGTCCACGTGCTGTCTCGCGGCAACCGCCTGATCGAGGCACCCGGCGCGCACCACGTCCTCGCCGACCGCAAGGACGCCCAGGCGGTACGCCGCGCGGTGGACGGCGACTTCGACGCCCTGATCGACAACGTGGCCTACGTTCCTGAGGACGTCGCGAGCGTGCTGGAGGCCCTCGCCGGCCGCGTCGGCCACTATGTCCTGACAAGCACGGCCTTCGTCTACCCGGACGCCGAGGAGGCGGGCAGGGGGCCCTCGGCGCCGCTGCGGGAGCGCGACGCCCCGCCCGAGGCGCTCCCCGAGGACGACAGGGATTCGTCGCCGCATGGCCGCTACGTGCAGGGCAAACGGCGTCTGGAGCGCCGCTTGCAGGAGATCTGCACCGATCGCCATCTGCCGCTCACCATCGTCCGTCCCGCCTTGCAGCTGATGGGGCCCTACACCGAGGACGGCCGATTCGCCTGGTTCTGGCTGCGTTCGCAGGACGGCGGTCCGATCTGGCTGCCGACCTCGGCGCGCCTGCACGCAGGCCCCTGCCAGGTCGGGTACTCGGGCGACGTCGCCCGCCTGCTCGCGGCTGCCGCCGTCCGTCCTCCGGGGACGCTTGCGGTCTACAACGCGGCCCAGCCGGAACTCTGGTCCTGCGAGGAGTACCTCGGCGTGATGGCCGAGATCCTCGGCAGGGAGCCGGACATCCGCTATGCGCCGGCAGACGTCCTGAACCGCTCCCCCTTCGCGACCCAGGGCGTCTACCGGCTGCCTCTCCCCTACCGCGTCGCGCTCGACGTCTCTGCGGCCAAGGACGGCCTCTCGTTCTCCTGGACGCCGATGCGCACGTGGATGGCCGCGACGGGAAGCTGGGTCAGTCGCTACTACGACGGCCGCGACGAGCCGTGGTATCGCTTGCGGGGGCATGAGCTCCTCTGGACCGGAGCCTGATCTCAGAGCCCGGCCAGAAAGGGGTTCTCGTCGCGCTCGCGCCCGATCGTCGTCGAGGGACCGTGGCCCGGATGCACCCGCGTGCCGGCGGGCAGCGTCAGCAGCGCCGCGAGGGAGCGGTACAGCGTCTGCGTGTCCCCGCCTGCGAGGTCCGTGCGGCCGATCGAGTCGTAGAAGAGGCAATCCCCCGAGAAGAGGTCGTCGCCGATGCCGAAGGCGACATGGCCGGGCGTATGGCCGGGCACCGGGAGCACCTCGACCCGGAGCCCGCAGATCTCCAGCGTCTCGCCGCCGCGAAGAAGGTGGTCTGGCCGCGGGACAGGGTACGTCTCGCCGAGGAACTCGCCCGTCGCGTAGGGAAGGTCGGCCTCGGGATAGTAGAGCGGGCACCCCAGCGTCTGCCGCAGGGTTTCGGCTCCGAGCATGTGGTCGCCGTGGCCGTGCGTGATGAGGATCGCACGGATGCTCAGGCCGAGCGAGCGGGCCTTGGCGCTGATCGCCTCCGGCAGGTACCCGGCGTCGATCAGCAAGGCCTCGGCGGGGTGCTGCCAGACGAGGTAGCAGTTCGTCGAAAAAGGTCCGAACGTCGCGTTCCTGATCTCCACTGGGCGATGCCTCCTGAAGCGGGCAAGCTGGCGCTCGGCGCCCTACGGCCGGCTGCGATCGGCCTGCGAGTCGATGAGAATGGTCACCGGACCGTCGTTCTCCAAGAGAAAGCGCATGTCCGCGCCGAAGATGCCGCACGCCGCAGGGCCGAAGCGGGTCAGAAAGTCCTGCCACATCTCCTTTGCGGCGTCAGGCGGCAACGCGGGGCCGAAGTCCGGCCGGTGGCCGCGCGCGACGTCGCCATACAGCGTGAACTGCGGCACCAGGAGATGCGGCAGGCCCAGGTCGTCGGCGCTGTGGCGCAGCCTGCCCGTCTCGTCCTGGAAGATGCGCAGGGCGTGCAGCTTGCGCGTCATCCAGTCGATGTCCCCCGGGCCGTCGTCCCTGCCGAAGCCCACGAGCGCCGCCTGACCCGGGCCGATGGCGGCCACCGTCTCCTCGCCGATGCGCACCTGCGCATGCGCGACGCGCATGACTACCGCACGCATGCCGATGCCCCCCTCTGCGCTTGCGCCGACGCGCCTCCCTGGCAGGCATCATAGCATCTGTCCTCGCGGCTGGCTGGGCCACACGGCCGCAAGTCTCGCGCCGGTGCACGCAGTGGATGGAGAAGGCAAAATGGGCCCCGCCGTCGTTCGTTCCGCAGACGAGTGTCGTCCTGCGGCCGTTCCATGGTCCCGGTGACCTCGAGCGTCCCTTGTCGTGCGCTCTGAACCACGTGAGGAAGGGCTTCGCCGTCGCCCAGCGCCGTCACGTCCTCCTGGGCACTTGAAGCGCCGTCAGCGTCCAGGACCGGCCGCCGTTCCCCGTGTGCCGGATCTCGACCCGCATGCGCTCGAGACTTGGCCACCCGGGCAGGCCCGCAGGCCGGCCGAGGCGCGGCACCTGAGAGTGCCGCGCCAGCCAAAGGCCGCGTGACGGCCATCACGCCGCCCAGCCGGGAGGCGGAGCATCATGGAGGCAGATTCCCCACGCCCGAGGAGGCTCTCCATGCCCCTTTCGCCCTACGCGGCCGCGCCCTTCATCGTCATCTGGGAGACGACGCGCGCCTGCGATCTCGCCTGCAAGCACTGCCGGGCCGCCGCCATCCCGGCGCGCAACCCCGCGGAGCTCAGCACCGACGAAGCGAAGGTCCTGATCGACGACGTGGCCGCCATGCATCCGCAGCCGAACTTCGTCCTCACGGGCGGAGACCCGATGAAGCGTCCCGATCTCGAGGAGATCATCCGCTACGCGGCCAGGGAACGCGGCCTGCGCATCTCGATCACACCTTCCGCCACACCGCTCGTCACGCGGGAGCGGATCGAGGCCTGCGCCGAGGCGGGACTCGCGCGCTGGGCGTTCTCGATCGACGGGGCCACCGCGGAGGCGCACGACTTCTTCCGCGGCCAGGCCGGCTCGTTCGCCATCACGCTCCAGGCGATCGAGGATCTGAAGAGCCTTTCGCTGCCGCTGCAGATCAACACGACCGTCTCGCGCTACAACCATGCGACGCTGCCCGAGATCGGCCGCCTCGCCGAACGGCTCGGCGCCGTGCTCTGGAGCGTCTTCTTCCTCGTTCCCGTCGGCCGGGGCCGCGTCGACGACGCGCTCGGCCCGCACGAGACGGAAGACGTGCTGCGGTGGCTCGAGGAGTTCTCCCGGTCCGCCGCATGCGACGTCAAGACGACCGAGGCACCGCAGTGGCGCCGGGTGCTCAGCGAGCGGAGGGGAGATGCCGCTTGGGCCGGAGGCGCCGCGCCGGACCGCATCGGACGGGCGCCGCGGCCCGTCGCGGATGGCGACGGTTTCGTCTTCGTGAGTCACAAGGGCGACGTCTATCCGAGCGGCTTTCTGCCGCTAGAGCTCGGCAATGTCCGCACAACGCCGCTCTCGGAGATCTATCGGCGTTCGGACGTGCTTCTCGCGCTGCGCGACCGCAGCCGGCTGCACGGCAAGTGCGGCATCTGCAGGTACCGCGAGCTCTGCGGCGGCTCGCGCTCGCGCGCCTACGCCATCACGGGGGACTACCTCGAAAGCGATCCCTACTGCCCGTACCAGCCGGACCCCGCCGAGGGCTACCGGCTGGTGCGCGCCGACAGGCGGGAGCGGCGCGACGCCCAGGTGTCCGCCGGTCGGGCATGAGCCGCCAGGGCCGTCAGGAATCGGACAAGGCGAGGAGCGCGTCGCGCAAGACCGGCACATGGCTCTTGGCCACCTCGCGCCGCGCCGTCACGAGGGCGAGCGGGCGCTCCCGGCCGAGCCGGACCAGGTCCTCGAGCCCTGCCCTGCCATCCTGCGTCGCCAGTTCCGCGAGGTAGAGGCGGCGAAATTCCTCGATCCCTTCGGGATGTGCGTGGTACCAGATCCGCAGGTCGTTCGACGGGGAGACTTCCTTGCGCCAGACATCCCACGGCCTGCCATCCTTGCGCACACCGCGCGGCCAGAGTCTGTCGACGAGCACCCGCAGCGCTTCGGGCGGCGTCGCGTCGTAGATGCGAGCGATCAAGATCTCCAAGTCACTCTCCCCGCTTTCCTCGCGATTTGCGTCAGCGGCCGGAGACGATCGAGGTGCCGCGTCCCACGGCCGCGGCACCTCGATCATCCGCCGGAAGGGGGCGGCCAGGCATGTCGGCCGCCGCAGACGTCCCACGGAGGTTCGCGGCCTACGCCCGCTTCGCCGAGACGACGCGCTCCACGGAGTAGACATCCGGCAGGTGGCGCAGCCGCTCGATGATGCCGCGCAGCTCGCCCAGGTGATGGATCTCCATCACGACCTGCACCAGGGCCGTGCGATTGCGGTAGCCTCTCGCCCGCGCCGAAAGGATGTTGAGCCGGGTTTCGGCAACCGCCTGCGCGACATCGGCGAGCAGACCTGCCCGGTCGAGCGCGTGCACCTCGATCTCCACGGGATAATTCTGCTGCAGGCCCTGGTCCCAGGTCACCTCGACGATGCGGTCCTGCTCCGAGAGCAGCGCCTTGGCGTTCGGGCACTCAGCCCTGTGCACCGTCACGCCCTTGCCGCGCGTGACGTAGCCGATGATCGGGTCGCCCGGCACCGGCGTGCAGCAGCGGGAGAAGCGCACCAGCAGGTTGTCGGCGCCGCGCACGCGCACGCCGTTCATCGGCTTGCCGTAGTCGGCGAAGGCCTGCTTGTCCTCCTCGGGGATGCTGACCGGCGGCTCGGGCAGGCGATCCTTGAGCCGGGTCACCACCTGCGGAGCCGAGAGGCCGCCATACCCGACGGCGGCGAAGAGGTCGTCGACGCCGCCGTAGTGCAGGCGGCGCGCCATGTCCTCGAGCCACTCGCTCCGCATGATCTCGGACGGGTCCAGGTTGACCCGCCGCGCCTCGCGCTCGACCATGTCGCGGCCGAGCTTGGCGTTCTCCTCCCGGTTCTTGGCCTTGAACCAGGAGCGGATGCGCGAGCGCGCCGTCGACGTCTGGACGAACTGCAGCCAGTCGAGTGACGGGCCCTGGCTGCTCTTCGAGGTGAGGATCTCGACGATGTCGCCATTCTCCAGCTTGTGGTCGAGCGGCATGATGCGCCCGTTGACCCGCGCGCCGACGCAGTGATGGCCGATGTCGGTGTGGATGCGGTAGGCGAAATCGACGGGCGTGGCGCCGGCCGGCAGGTTGTGCACCTGTCCCTTCGGCGTGAAGACGAACACCTCGTCGGCGAACAGGTCGATCTTGAGGGTCTCGAGGAATTCGCGCGCGTCCCGCAGGTCGCCCTGCCACTCTAGCAGTTGGCGCAGCCAGCCGAGCTTGTGGTCGAAGCTCGGGTCGGACCGCCCCTCCTTGTAGACCCAGTGGGCCGCGATACCGAACTCCGCGGTGCGGTGCATCTCCTGCGTACGGATCTGCACCTCCACCGGCAGCCCGCCTGGCCCGACCACCGTGGTGTGCAGGCTCTGGTAGAGGTTCGGCTTCGGCATGGCGATGTAGTCCTTGAAGCGGCCGGGGATCGGCGTGTACATGGTGTGGACGATGCCGAGCACGCCGTAGCAGTCCTTCACGGACTCCACGATGACCCTAAGCGCGACGAGGTCGTAGATCTCGGTGAAGTCCTTGCCCTGCTTCATCTTGTTGTAGATGCTGTAGAAGCTCTTCGGCCGGCCGGAGATGTCGGCGCCGACGCCATGCTCGACGAGGTGGGTCATGACCTCCTGCGCCACCTGCTCGATGTAGCGCTCCCGGTCGCCGCGCCGCTGGCGGACGAGTTCCGCGATGGTCTGGTAGGCCTCCGGCTCGAGGTAGCGCAGCGACAGGTCCTCGAGCTCCCACTTCAGACGGTAGATGCCCAGCCTGTGCGCAAGCGGCGCGTAGATCTCGAGCGTCTCCTGGGCGATCCGGCGCTGGCGCACCGGCTGCAGATGCTTAAGGGTGCGCAGGTTGTGGAGCCTGTCCGCCAGCTTGATCAGGATGACGCGCACATCCTGGGCCATCGCGAGGAACATCTTGCGGAGGTTCTCGGCCTCCTGCTCGAGCTGCGAGCGGTCCTCGAGCAGCGACAGCTTGGTCACGCCGTCCACGAGCGTCGCCACGTCGGGCCCGAACGTCCGGCCGATCTCGTCGAGGCCCGCGGACGTGTCCTCGACCACGTCGTGCAGGAATGCGGCCTGGAGAGTGACGGCGTCCATCTCGAGATCGGCGAGAATCTCCGCGACGGCCTCGGGATGAATGATGTAGGGCTCGCCGGACTGCCGCAGCTGGCCCTCGTGGAAGTGGGCGGCGAACGTATGGGCGCGCGCGACCTCTTCCCGCTCGTGCGGCGTCAGATAGTCAAGCTTCGAGGCTACGTCGCTCCACGGCAAGGTCGCACCCCCTTTCCGTCCAGCCTTCTCCCAAGATTACGCGTCGATCTGCACGAGCGTTCGCACGGGTATGTCGCCAAGACGCCGCCTGCCCGCGAGGAAGCTGAGTTCGACGAGGAACCCCAGTCCCACCGGCACGCCGCCGACGCTGCGGATCAGCTGCATGGCCGCCGCCACCGTCCCGCCCGTCGCGAGCAGGTCGTCGACCACCAGCACGCGCTGGCCAGGCCGGATGGCGTCCACATGCAGTTCGAGCGCCGCGGAACCGTACTCGAGCTCGTAGTCCTGCCTGATCGCGCGGAAGGGCAGGCGTCCCGGCTTGCGCACCGGCACGAAGCCGATACCGAGCTCCGCCGCGATCGGCGCCCCCACGAGGAATCCGCGCGCCTCGGGCGCGGCGACCGCATCCACGCCGAGCTCGCGCGCGAAGGCGGCCAGTTCACCGATCGCAGCCTGATAGCTCGGTCCGTCCGCGAGCCACGGCGTGATGTCGATGAACTGGATGCCGGCGCGGGGAAAGTCCGGCACGGTTCGCAGCGGTGGACGTGCTTCCATCACGATGGCCGCCGGCACATCGCCAGGCGGCCTGCGCCCCCTTCGCTCGAGTCTCTCGCAGGTCTGACCATACGCAGCGCTCGCCCGAGTCTCCCGGCCCGGGCAAGCGCCTGAAGGCATTCTCAGAATAGCCGAAGAAGGCACCCTAAGGGAACGCGTCAGACCGCGCTCTCTTGGCCCTCGTGCTGCAGTGCCTGCCGCAGTCCCTCGAATGCGCCGTACCAGACGCCGACGCTCTCGGCGAACGCGGAGGCGCGCCGGCGAAACGCGTCGAGCAGCCGCGAGTCCTCGAGCCGCACCCGGTGCGGTGTCAGGCCCTGCGGCCCCACGAGGCCGAGCTCCTGGAACACCATGTAGGCCACGTACTCCTCGGGCGCGTCGGGCGGGGTGCGCAGCTTGTCCTCCGCCCAGGAACGCATGCGCCGATAGGCCTGCCTGAGCTCCTCGTCGCTCGGCGCCCAGCCCTTGGCGGTCAAGGCCAGGCTGTGCTCGTCCATCGGCCGGTAGGCAAGGACGAGGGTGCGGCCGGCCGCCGAGGCGCGCAACTCCTCCAGGGAAGCGGCCCGCTCCATCGCCACCACGGTCGTGATCGGCAGGAACGGCACGGGGTGCGGTCCGACGACGCCGCGCAGCCGGCCGCCGCGCAGAAGGGCCGTAAGCTCCTCCGGCGCCTGCGCCGCGGGATAGAAGCCTTCCCCGAACGCTGCAACCGTCCTTCCCACCGTCAGCCCGTCGAGGGTGTAGTAGTGGCAGAGTCCGACGATCTCTTGAGGCCCCATGCCTCGCCGGTCCAGCACCTCAAGCGCACCGGAGCCCGCCAGGGCCCGCGGCGGCAGGGCCGCCAGCCTGCGCAGCACGGTCATCGCGCTCGGCGCGCGCTCCACCACCGTCAGCCGCGCCCGACGCTCGCCCTGGAACGTGTCGGCCTCGAGTGACGCGACGACGTCGAGGCGCCGTTCCGCGACCTCGGCGGCCCGCCAGTGCAGCGCGACGGCCTCGCCGGATCGGTCGCGCAGGCGGATGCGCCGGTGCTGACCGTTGCCGATCGGCCTGTCCTCCACCACCTCTGCATCCTCGATCAGCCACGTCGGTGCGGGATGTCCCGCGCCGAAGGGCCGCAGCCGCTGCAGCCCGTCGACGACCACGAGGGCCGCATCGCCTAGCTGCAGGCGCGCGTCCACCCGCCGCGGCTCGGGCTGCGGCGGATGAAGGCGATAGTATGCTTCCAGCGCCTGCCGCAGTGCGGGGACGGCCCCGGCGGCCAGATGGAAGCCCGCCGCGCCGGGATGGCCGCCGAACTCCTCGAGGCAGCCGCGCGCGGACGCGAGCGCTTCGAGCAATGGCGACCCTGCAGGCGCCCTGGCGCTGCCGAAGGCCAGACCGCCGTCGACGCTCATGACGAAGGCAGGCAGTGCGAACTCCTCGGCCAGGCGTGCCGCGACGATGCCGATGACGCCGCGGTGCCACCCCTCGCCGTGGGCGACGACGCAGGGTGCCCCCGCCGGCACCTGCATCCTGGCCTGCCGGGTCACCTCCTGCTCGATCGTGCGCCGCTGACGGTTCAGGAGCTCGAGGCGCTGCGCGATCTCGGCGGCGTCACCCTGCGTGGCCTGCAGCAGGCGGAGTGCGAGGTCCGGATGGTCCAGGCGGCCGCCGGCGTTGAGGCGCGGCGCGAGGACGAACGCGGCGGTCTCCTCGTCGACGTCCCCCTGGTAGCGGGCAGCCGCCAGCAGGGCCGAGATGCCCGGCCGGGGCTTCTCGCCCATCGCCCGGAGCCCCAGGCGCGCGATGCGCCGGTTCTCGCCCAGGAGAGGCACCTGGTCCGCGAGGGTGCCGAGCGCAGCGAGGTCGAGCACGGCCGCGCTCTTGGCGCCGAGCCAGGCCCTGGCGAGCTGCAGGGCCACGCCGGCGCCCGACAGCCAGCGCAGCGGGTGATCCGCGCCAAGGCTGCCCGGGTGGGCCATCGGCGCCTCGGGAAGGCGTTCGCCGCGCTCGTGGTGGTCCGTGATCCAGAGTCGGACGCCGAGTTCCTCCGCGACGCGCGCGGCCTCCACGGCCCCGACGCCGCAGTCCACCGTGAGGATGCCGTCAACGCCCTGGAGGTGCAGCCGCCGCACCGTCTCCGCCTTCAAGCCGTAGCCGTCGTGGAGGCGATGCGGCAGGAAGATTTGCGCGCTGTGGCCCAGCGCCTGCACGGCCGACGCGGCGATGGCGGCGCCGGTGATGCCGTCGACGTCGTAGTCGCCGTGGATGGCGAGCCGTCCTCCCTGCTGCAGGAAGGCCGCCACTTCCTCCACGATGCGCGCGATGCCGGGCAGCCCCTGCCAGTCCGGCTCGTCCGCGTCCTGCGTCAGCGCCTTGAGGTCTTCGGGCGTCAGGCCGCGCGCCGCGAGCAGCCGCGCGACGGCCGGCGGTTCCCCGAGCCCGACGTGCCGCGCGAGGATATCCTGTGCGGGATCCGCCAGCCGCACCTGCAGGAGGCCCTCCTTGGCCATCAGGCCTCGTCCTCCGGGTTCACGTGCACGTGCACCGCGGTTACCTCGGGATGATGTGCCATGATGGCCTCCTTGACGTCGGTCGCGACGGTGTGTCCGGCGCGCACGCTGAGATCGCCGCGCACGGCGATCTCCATGTCCACAAGAACCTGCGCACCCATGTAGCGGCCCCGGACGCCGTTCACCTGGCGCACCTCGCGTTGTGCCGCCGCGTCTCTGCGCAGGGCATCGAGCAGCGCGCGGTCGTCGAAGCGGTCCATGAGATCGGCTACCGCCTGATTGACCAGCTGCCAGCCGCTGTAGATGACCAGCAGCGATACGAGCATGGCGAGCAGCGGATCGAAGTAGGGGCCAACGGTCCTGGCGAGCAGCACGCCGGCCAAGGCCGCCACGCTGCCGAAGACATCCATCTGGTGGTCGATCGCCGATGCGCGCAGGGCCTTCGAGTGGTTGACCTCCGCCGCACGGCGGCTCAGCCAGTACATGCCTTCCTTCAAGACGAGCGACAGCCCCGCGACGTAGGCGGCGATCATGGCGGGCACCGCCTCGTGCCCGACATAGAGCGCGCGCGCCGACTCGTAGAGGATTTCGACGCCGGCCAGGAGCAGCAGGATGCCGACGATCTTCGCCGCCACCGACTCCGCCTTCTGATGGCCGTACGGATGCTCGAAGTCTGGCGGAACGTGTCCCACGCGGACGCCGATGGCGACGGCGAGGCTAGCGCCGACGTCCGCGAGGTTATGGAGTCCGTCGGCGAGCAGGACCTGGGCCTGCGCCACGATGCCGACCACGATCTTCAGGACCGACAGCACGACGTTGACGGCTACCCCCAGGCTGCCGGCTAGGCGACCCAGGCGCTCCGGCCGCATGACGCCACCCCCACCCCATGAATTTAGTCGATGTGTGGAGGGTGAGCCAAGGTGCAGGTCAGCCAGCCATGCCGATCGCGAGCATCGCAAACGCGGCCAGGATGCCGACAAGGCGGGCGACGCGCGCGAAGCCCGCCTGGCGCAGGGAGGATGCTAGGCCGTCGGGCCGGGCATAGAGCCACCAGGCGCCGACGCCGAGCGGCGGACCGAGAATCCGCCCGAAGACGACGACGGAGAGCGCCTGGGCGATGTGCCCCCGGCCACGGCTGGCGGAGCGGCTCGCGATTCCATCGCTCAGGAGTCCGATGGTCAGCGCCCCGACCGCCGCGACGAGCGAGCCCCGCGTGAGCGCCAGCAGAAGCGCGGCGCCGAGCCCGGCCACAAAGGCGGTGAGCGGCACCCCGAGCAGGGTCAGAAAGGTCAGGATGAAGCCGAGGCCGGCTGCGGCAAGACTCATGGAACGAGCATGCCACGGCCGGCAAGACGCTATGAGTGGTCGAGCGGCAGGCGCATGCCGTCGCGCGCCGCGATCACCTCGGCGCCGCTTAGCCCCGCGACGTAGGCGGCAATCTCCGCCGCGTCCGGAGCGGCGCTCTGGTCGAAGTGGGTGATGACAGCCCGCGGCACCCCGGTTCGGCGCAAGAGGTCTGCTGCGCCCACGGCCGTCAGGTGTCGGTGGGCGTGCTGCCAGAAGAAGCTGATGTTGAGCACGGCGAGATCCGCGCCGCGCATGGCGGTGACGAGATCCTCGCGCACCTCCACGATCTCGCGCGGCAAGGCGAGCGGTTCCCCGCCTCGCACCTGTCGCAGCGCCCCCTGGTCGTCGCGGTAGCTGCGGACATAGGAGGCATCCGAGCTGTAGGCGATGGTCATGCCGCCGCCGCGCAGGACGAAGCCGTAGTTCTCCGGCCCGTGCTCGACCCGAAACGGCGTGACGCGGACGTCGCCCACGGCCAGTGTCCGGCCCGCCTGCCACGTCTCGACCCGCGGCCCGCCCTGGTACCACGGGCTCGGCTCCTCGCCCAGGTGGAAGCGGCCGACGAGCCCCTCCTGCAGCGCTTCCTCGGGCAGGGCCAGGATGCCCCGGCGCCGCGACATGGCGCGGCACATGCCCTCGATCAGTGCTCCGGCCGCAAGGTAGTGGTCGGTATGCCCGTGCGAGATCAGCACGGCCGAGAGGCGCCTGCTGTCAAGATGCGCGCGGGCTGCATGGAATGCCGCGCCCGGTCCCGGGTCGATCGCGATGGCCTGGCCCGCAAGCGCCAGCCAGATGCCGCCTGTGCGCCGACGCTGCCTGATCACGCCCGACGGGTTGCCTCCGGTGCCGAGGAAGTGCAGGAAGTCTCCCCGCTCGGGGGAGACTTCCTCGCTGCGCAGCCAGCGGGCGACGGCGGCCGTACGGGCCTGGCTTCGCGCAAAGAGACGCCGGGCGTCAGGATTCACCGCTCGGCCTTGGCGCTCTTGCGCGCGGCGGGGGCGCTTGCGCGTTCACCGGCATCCACCCACACGTACCAGAGCGGGCTCGCGAACAGGATCGACGAGTAGGCGCCGAAGACGACGCCGATCAGGATGGCGGCCGAGAGGTCCTGCGTCGTCGATCCGCCGAAGATGAGCAGTGCGAGCATGGCGAGGATCACGACGACGGCGGTGATGATCGACCGTGCCAGGGTCTGGTTCAAGGAGCGGTTCGTGAGCTCCTTGAGCGACTCGCCGCGCTTTCTGAGGCGCATGTTCTCACGGATGCGGTCGAAGATGATGATTCGGTCGTTCAGAGAGTAGCCGATGATGATCAGCACGGCCGGCACGATGTTCTGGCTGATCTGGAAGTGGATCAAGGCGACGAGGCCGATGGTCACGATGGCGTCGTAGAAGATGGCCGCGATGCCCGTGAGGGCGAAGCGGAGGTCGAATCGGATCATCATGTAGATGACGATCGCGAGCGAAGCGATCAGGACGGCCAGGATACCGGCCTGCACCAGTTCGGAGGAGAAGGTGCCCGTCACCTTGTTGAGACCCGTGATCTGGTACTTGCCCACCTGGGAGCTCAGAGCGTTCTGGAGGTTGTAGCGGGCCGTCTCCGAGAGCGCCGGTGTCTCGAGGAGCACCGTGCGCGACACCTGGCCGCTCTCCGTGCCGACGAGCTGGATGACCGACGTGCCGATGTGCTCACGGTCCAGAACGGTGCGGATCTGGGTTGCGCTCACCGGCTTCTGGAACTTCAGGTTGTAGGTGATGCCGCCGGTGAAGTCGATGCCGAGGTTGAGGCCGCGCAGGAAGAGGCTGCCCAAGGCGACCACGAGGACGACCAGGGAGACGATGAACCAGGTGCGGCGGTGTCCGATGAAATCGAAGTGCGGCATTGGTCTCACGTCCCCCTCTCTAGCCCAGGAACAGCTTCTGGTTGCGCACGAGCACCGTATCCTCGGAGAGGCGCAAGAGGTAGCGCGTCACGCCGACGGCCGTGACGAAGCTCGCCAGGACGCCGATGATCAGCGTCACGGCGAAGCCGCGCACCTCGCCGGTTCCGAAGTAGTACAGCACGGCAGCCGCGATGACCGTCGAGACGTTCGAGTCCATGATGGCCCGAAGCGCGTTCTTGAATCCGTGATCGATGGCGGCGCCCATCGTGCGTCCGGCTCGCAGCTCATCGCGTATGCGCGCGAAGATGATGACGTTCGCGTCGACCGCGATGGCCGCCGACAGGATGATGCCTGCGATGCCCGGCAGCGTCAGGACGGCGCCGAAGGCGACGAGTGCCCCGACGACCAGGACCAGATAGATCGCGAGCGCGATGTCGGCGATGAAGCCCGCGTAGCGGTAGATGCCCAGCATCACGAGGATGATCAGGGCCATGGCGATCAGGATCGCCACCGCGCTGGCGTGGATCGAGTCCTGACCGAGGGTCGGCGAGACCGTCTGCGCCTCGATGATCCGCATCGGGATCGGCAGGGCGCCCGAGTTCAGGAGGTCCGCCATCTGCTGCGCCTGGGTGAGGGTCGAGAAGCCGCCGGAGATCATCGCCTGCCCGCCCGTGATGGCCGACTTGACCTGCGGGTTCTCGATCATGTTCTTGTCGAGCCAAATGGAGATGTCCTGGCCGAGGTACTTCTGCGTCGCATCGGCGAAGAGCTTCGTGCCCTCGGCGTTGAACTGCAGGTTGACGATCGGCCCGAAGTTCGGATCGAGCGACGCCGAGGCGGAGGTGAGGTCCTTGCCCGTCAGGATCACCGAGCCGTTCGGCGCCTTGAAGACGAGCTGGGCCGTCTGGCCGATCAGTTTGATCGCCTGCTCCTGGTTCTTGACGCCCGCGAGGTCGACGATGATCTGGTTCGTTCCCTGCTGCTGGATCGACGGCTCCGAGATGCCGAGCTTGTTCGCGCGGTAGCCGATGATCGTCTCCGCCTTCTGCATGTCGGCGTGCGTCGCCGGCCGGGTGGCCTGCAGGACGACATGCACACCGCCCTTGAGGTCGAGTCCTTCCTTCACATAGCGCGTGATCGGGCTGACCGCGGTGAAGTACGCGTACACTGCGGCCACCACGACCACGATCAGGATGAGGCCGAGAATTCCGCGGCCGCGCACGGCTTGTCCTCCTCCACGACAAATGAAGTCCACACGGCATTATACGGGAACCGCGTCACATGGTCCACCGCGCGCAGGTGCCAGCAGAGGGCCGGCGTGGTGCGGCGGCGCAGCTTTCCCTTTGACTAGAGGAGCCTGTGCTCGTTGGCGGTGAGGCTGAAGCGGCAGTGCAGCACGTCGGCGGCGCGCCGGCACATCACCATGCGACTCAGAAAGATCTCGAAGTAGTTCATCGGCGAGACGGAATCGTCGATCTGCAACGCGAGCGTGATCACCGCCGCCTCGCGATCGATCAGCAGCTGGCTGCGGCGCACCGCCGCATTGACCCGGTCGTGCTCGTCGTACTGCGCCGGGTCCTCCGTCTGGACGCGGCTGATGTGCACATCGGACTTGTCGGCGAGGATCAGGGCCGCCGAGATCGGAGAGACCGCCTCGCCGTACTCCTCCTCGTGGTTGCCGATCGCCCCGAGCACGAGTGCGATCTCGTCGGAGGGCATGCCCGCTTCGCGCAGGATGGGGTAGGCGAGCAGGGCCGACGACTGGCCGTGATGGTTGCGCCCCGCGATATTCCCGATGTCGTGCAGGTAACCCGCGATGGCCGCAAGCTCCGCGTCGCGCGGAGGGTAGTCGAGCTCCACGAGGACGCGGCGGGCGATCTTCGCGACAAGCCCCACGTGGCGTGTGCCGTGCTCGGTGTAGCCCATGGCCCGCAGGGCCGCGTTGGCCGCGAGGACGAACTCGTGCACATCCTGGCGCCCGGCGATGGTCTCAAGCGTTACGGCGATCGGGCTCAACCCCCTTCTTGCGCAAGGCGGCCTCGACGCGGTCGACAACCTCCACCGGACCCAGGCCGTCGGTGTGGACGTAGATGACCGCGCGGGCGATCGCCGCCTTCAGGCGGTCCCGCTCCACCTGCACCCGCTCTGGTCCGTAGCCCACCCCGCGCCTGCGGCGCACCGTCTCGATCTCGGCGTCGAGCACCACGACGTAAGGGTAGCCGAGCGCCCGCGCGAGGTCACGCACGCTCGAGTGCTCCTGCGGCAGGCAGTGCGCGTCGTAGCCGCGCAGGCAAAGATGCTCCACGAGGGTCGACTTGCCCGCTGCAGATACGCCGACGACGGCGATAGGCACGGTCATTCTACGCCGGCACGTGCAGGCTGAAGACGCGCGCAGTCGCCTCCGTCACGCTGCAGATGCCGAACACCCCCACGGTCATGTCGTCCCTCGGCCTCCCCTTGGCTTCGCCGTGGGAGAGATCCAGGATCGCCTGAGCCAGTTCCTCGACGGCGCTCTCGGCCCCACGGCGCACGAGATCGCCGATACCGTCGAGCACCGCATGGCCGCCAGACCAGCGGTCCGGTGCGAGCACGCCGTCGGAGAGCGCCACGATGATCGTCCCCTCACCCAGCGGGAACTCATGCACGAAGGGCTTGGTCGTAGGATCGACGCCGATCGGCCCGTAAGGGCAGAGGAGCCTCTCGACCACCCCCTGACGGCGCACCAGCACGACGTCCGGCCCGTTCTGCGACACAAGGAGCGCATGCGCCTCGAGGTCCGCAGAGACGATGGTGAGGGTCGCGGAGACCTTGCCGCCCCGCTGCGCGTAGAGAAAGTCGTGTACCGCCCTGGCGGTCGCGCCGTCGCGCGCGCCCTCCGAGATCAGGCCGGCGCAGCGGTTCGCGACCAGCAGCGCCGTCCGCCGGGCGGCCTCGCCGTTGCCCTGCCCGTCGGCCATGATCAGCGAGACGCCGCCCCTCGCGCGCTCCACCACCTGCGCCTGGTCGCCGCTCCAGTTGAGGCCGTGACGCGGCAGCTTGCGCACAGCGACCCGGATCTCAAGCGCCACTGTCCGTCGCCTCCCCTGGCGCGATCAGCCGGCGCACGTCGCCGAAGCGCCGCGTGAGGCGCACCTGGTCGAAGTGCTCGAGCAGCGGCACGGCGTACTTGCGGGTGGTGCCGAGGGACTCGCGCAGCTCGGCGGTCGTCGCCTCGCGCCCCTCCGCGAGCCGCTCGCGCACCTTGCGCTCCGCCTCGTCCAGCGCGGCCCGCGAGAAGTACACGTCGCCTGCCCGCACCATGTTGCCGCCCTCGACGAGATAGGCGATGAGATCCTGAAGGCGCTGCGCAGTGAGTCGCCGCGCTGCGGGCCATTCGGCCGGCGGAGGCGGCCCGAGCCCTCCCGATGCGACGAAGGCATGCAGGTCGCTCAGCAATCCCACGAGCTCCTCAGGCAGTGCCACGGCGTCGCCTGCGGGGCGCACGCGCTCGTTCTCCAGCCTGATCCGGCCTTCCGACGCGAGTTCCGACGCAAGCTGCGCCGCCTCCCGCACGGCGACCTCCGGCACGACCTCCCGCCGCCACTGCGCGCGGTCCAGACCGCGCCAGAGAGGGTCCTCCGACCAGAGGGCACGCATGCGGTCATCCTCCGCCTGGACGCGGCCCTCGAGTGCCTCGCGATCGAGGTAGATCTCGCCGACGCGGCGCAGCCGCCCTTCGTCCACCAGGACGCGGGTCTGCTCTTCCACGCTGCCGACGTCGAGGCCGAGCTCTTGCGCGAGCGACCGCGCGTCGGCCGCAAAGCGCCGGCGCACCGCACCGAGCACCATCTCGGCCGGCGACGCCTGCCGCCTGCGCCGGAGTTCCTCGATGTCTTCCGGGTGCCCGCGGCGCTGCCGGCCCTGAAGGTCCAGGACGAACCCCCCGCCGATGGTGCGCGCCGGTGAGAAGCTGCGTACGACCACCCGGTCGCGCACGACGGCGGCGAATGCCGTCTCGCCGCGGAAGCGCACGAAATCCTGCCCTCCCGGCGGGATCTCGTGCCGTGTGAGCGGCACGATGCGCCCGATCACCTCGGTCGTGCCGATGTGCAGGCGCACGCGTGCGCGCGTCGCGAGCGGTGGAGCCTCGGGCAGCAGGCTGAGATCGAGTGTGACCTGGGACGTCTCCCGGACGCTGCCCAGCGTTGCGAGCACCTGGCCGCGCGCGACGTCCTCGCGGTCGATCTGCGCGATGTTCACGGCCGTCCGCTCGCCCGCACGGCACCGTTCGCGCTGCTCGCCGTGGGACTGCAGCCCGCGCACGCGCACCGGCAGATGGCCCGGTACCAGCTCGAGTCGGTCGTCCACGGCGATCTCGCCTGACGCGAGCGTCCCGGTTACGACCGTGCCAAAGCCCGGCAGAGTGAAGACACGGTCGATCGGCAGCCGTGCTGGGCCAAGCGCGCTGCGGGGCCTCAGCCGCCCGACGGCTTCCTCGAGCAGCGCCTGGAGCTGCGGGATGCCTTCGCCGGTCACCGACGAGATGCCGACGATCGGCGCGCCCTCGAGGAACGTGCCCCGCAGTTCCTGGCGCAGGTCCGCCTCGATCAGCTCGCGCCACTCGGCGTCGACGAGGTCGACCTTGGTCAGGCAGACGATGCCCTCCGCCACGCCAAGCAGCGAAAGGATCTCGAGATGTTCGCGCGTCTGCGGCATGACGCCCTCGTCGGCTGCCACGACGAGCAGGACGAGATCCATGCCCTGGGCGCCGGCCAGCATGTGGTGGATGAACCGCTCGTGGCCGGGGACGTCCACAACGGCCGCGCGCTGGCCGGACGGCAGCGTGAACGGAGCGAAGCCGAGCTCGATCGAGATGCCGCGCGCCCGCTCCTCAGGCAGGCGGTCTGTCTCGTGGCCCGTCAGGGCCTTGATCAGGGCCGTCTTGCCATGGTCGACATGTCCCGCGGTACCGATGATCAGCCGTAGATCCATGTGTGCCTCCGCTCTCCCTTGGTCACTGCGACCGGCCGTCCAGCAGGCCGTTTTCAGGGCCCTGCCGCGTTTGACAGCCGCCGAAGCGGACTCTATACTTTCGTTGTGCTTCGGGGAGTGGCGCAGTTTGGCTAGCGCGCTGCGTTCGGGACGCAGAGGTCGCAGGTTCAAATCCTGTCTCCCCGACCAGTATTCCAGGGACCGTCCGCGCTGCGGTCGGTCCCTTTTTGCGAAGGTGGGAGGAAAAGCGACGGAAGGTCACCTGGATTCGATCTCCTTCGCCTTGCGCAGCAGGACGCGATAACCCGGGTAGCCGTAGCGCTGGACCTGATCCTGCGCCTCGTCGAACCCGAGCCAGCACGCTTCAGCGATCTCGGTCTGCAGCGCCTGAATCTCGCCGCTCTCATAGGTCATGTAGAAGTAGGTCACCTGCTTGTCGTTGCCACCCGACAGCGTATAGCCCACCTGACCCAGCCGCTCGCCAGCGGTCGCCCGCACGCCGGTCTCCTCCAGCACTTCGCGCACGGCAGCCTCTTTCGGCGTCTCACCCGCCTCGATGTGTCCCTTGGGAAACGTCCAGCGGCCGTAGCGGTCACGGATCATCAGGACTTGCGCCCCACGCACCACGATGCCGCCTGCCGACTGCTCGGTCATCCCGCCACCCCAACTTCCTGTCACTGCGGAGGGAGCGTCTCATGTTCATTATAGTCGTAGGATGCGGTCGGCTGGGATCGTCGCTCGCGCGCAGCCTTTCCGGGGCAGGTCACCGGGTGACGGTGGTCGACTGGAACCCGGCGCGCTTCGAGCGCATTGCGGACTTGAGCGATGTCGAGCAGATCCTTGGCACCGGCATCGACGTCGATGTGCTGCGCGGTGCCGGCGCAGAGGAGTGCGACGCGCTCGTCGCCGTCACCGACCACGACAATTCCAACATCATGATCGCGCAGACCGCCGAGCAGATCTTCAAGGTGAGGCACGTCGTGGCGCGGGTGAACGACCCGCGCACCGGCCCTCTGCTGCAGACCTTCGGCATCCAGTCGGTCTGCCCGACGCAACTCGCGGCTGACGCGCTCTTCGAGATGCTGCAGTCCGGGGCGGGTGAAGCCCCGTCCCAGCCTGCCGGACACTGAACCTGCAAGGAGGCGACCTGCCGGCGCGCTGCGCGCGACCGGCGCCAGGAAGATGTATGTGATCGTCGTCGGCGGCGGCAAGGTAGGCTACTACCTGACCAAGACCCTTCTGGCGGAGGGTCACGAAGTCGCCATCGTAGAGCGTGACGAGAAGGTATGCCGCAAGCTCGAGTTGGATCTGGGCGAGATCCTGGTCCATGCCGACGGCTCGACACCGGCGGGCCTGGAGCTCGCCGGGGCGTCCCGCGCACAGGTGGTCACTGCGGTGACCGGTCAGGATGAGACGAACCTGGTCACGTGCCAGGTGGCGCGGACCTTCTTCAACGTCCAGCGCACCATCGGCCGCGTCAACAACCCGAAGAACGAGGCGCTCTTCCGGGTGCTGGACGCCGGCACCGCCGTGAGCTCGACGCAGATCATCACGGACCTCATCCAGCGCGAGGTCGACACGCGCCACATCCAGAAGCTTCTGCCGCTCGCCGCCGAGAAGGTGAACCTGTTCGAGCTCGACATGGTCGAGTCCTCGCCCATGATCGGCAAGAGCGTCGCGGACGTCAGCCTGCCGGCGGGGGCCCTGCTGGTGGCGGTGCTCCGCGCCGGCGGCGTGATCGTTCCAGACGGGCGCACGCAGCTCCTCAAAGGTGACCGCGTGATCGCCGTGGCCCAGAGCGACCGCGAGAAGGAGCTCGCGCGTCTCCTGTTCGGCGCAGAGGTCTGAACCCGCACGGGAATAGTACACCGCGGAGGTGCAATCCGCGGTGTCTTTTCTTTGGGCTCTCGTCGGCAGCCTGGTCGCCGGCCTCCTCTTCTCCGCGCTCCTAGCCATAGCCTTCACGCCGCTGATGCAGGCGCTCGGACGCCGCTTCGTACGCATCCTGGCGCACGAGAGCTACACCGGCAACGTGCTGAGCTTGATCAACGCGATGCGCCGCCTCGGCCTGCAGACGATGGGCGAGACGATGCTTCGTGCCGGCTCTGACGGCCAGGTGATCCAGCGTCCGCTGGGCACCCCGCGGCAGTTCTCGCCATGGCAGGATCTCCTCTTCAACGCCGCACAGCTCGAGCGGCCGCCTCTCACCCAGGATGCCAAGGTGGACCTCTCGGTCGTGATCGGACCGAGGGCCAAGAGGCCGCTGCGCGTGGAGACGCCTCTGCTCGTAGCCGGCATGTCCTACGGCGGCGCGCTCACGAAGGACCTCAAGGTAGCCCTTGCACGGGCCGCGAACCAGGCGGGCACCGCGACCAACACGGGCGAGGCCTACCTCGCCGAGGAGCGGCGCGAGGCCCGAAAGCTCATCGTGCAGTACCACCGCGGCACTTGGCCGATGTCACCGCAGAACCACCCGCAGCTCCTGGCCTCCGCGGACGCGATCGAGATCCAGATCGGCCAGGGCGCGCAGGCGGGGGCCCCGATGCGCACCTCCTCCGACGTCGTCCGCCCCGAGCAGCGCACTGCCTTCGGTCTCGCGGCAGGCAAGGACGCCGTGATCGACGGCCGCCTGCAGGGCGTGCACGACGTGGAAGATCTCGCCCGTCTCATCAAACGGCTGCGTGAGACGTACGACGTGCCGGTCGGGCTGAAGCTGGCCGCCACCGACCACCTCGAGCAGGATCTCGACCGTCTCGGTGGCGCACACCTTGACTTCATCTGCCTGGACGGCGCCGAGGGTGGCACGCACGGCGGGCCAGCGATCCTGCAGGACGACTTCGGCCTGCCTACCATGCACGCCGTCGCGCGGGCGGACGCCCACCTGCGCCGCCTGGGCCGCCGTGCGGAGATCAGCCTGCTGGCGGCGGGGGGCCTGCACACGCCAGGGACGTGCCTCAAGGCCCTCGCCTTGGGCGCGGATGCCTGCTACCTCGGGACCAGCGTCGTCATCGCCAGCATCGCCGAGCAGGCGACCAACCTCGTGCCGTGGGAACCTCCCTACAGCATGATCTTCGCGAGTGGCAGCCATCGCGGCCGATTTTCCGTCCGCGACGCCGAGCAGCACGCGACCGCGTTCCTGCGCTCCAGCACGGCCGAGATCGAGACCGGCATGCGCGCCTTGGGCAAGGTTGCCCTGGCGGAACTCGGCCGTCAGGACATGGTCGCCCTTACGCCCATGACGGCTGCGCTGACCGGCTGCCGTCTGCCGCTCGGCCCGATGGAAGAGGAGTCCGATCTCGGATACCTGACACTGGAGGGTGAGGAGCAGCCACGGCCGAGGCCCCTGCACTAGCAGGATATCTGAGGCTGTCCTGTCGAATTTCTTCAGTTGGGTGAGCGCTGTCGAGGGCGTTGCCCGGAGGTTCCGAGAGGAGTGGCGCTCTTGAGCGCAACCTTGTGGGTCATCCTAATTGTCGTGGTATTGCTGCTCCTAGGCATCCGCTTCGTGCAGCAGGGCACCATGGGCGTCGTCATCCGCTTTGGACGCTTCAGCCGTGCCGCCCAGCCTGGCATCGCGGTCATCATCCCGTTCCTCGAAACGCTGCGTCGCGTGTCGACACGCTCGCAAACGATCCAAATGCCGGCCTCTCCAGTGCTGACCGCGGACAACGTCTCCCCGGTGATCGACGCCTACTTCGTCTTCCGTGTCGTCAACCCTCGCGACTTCCTGTTCGAGATCCAGAACCCCGTCGAGACGGTGCAGGCCATCATGTTCTCGACCATCCGCCGCGTCATCGCGGAGATGCACCTCTCCGAGGCGATGGCCGCCCGCGACAGGATCGACGCCGAACTGCGCAAGGAACTCGACGAGAAGACGGCCGGCTGGGGCTTCCGCGTCGAGCAGGTCGCCATCCGAGACTTCCAGCTGCCGCCTGAGATGAAGCAGTCGATGGAGCAGCAGAAGATCGCCGATGCGCAGCGGCACGCGGCGATCAACACGGCTGAAGGCCAGAAGCAGGCAGCCATCCTCGCTGCCGAGGGCCAGCGTCAGGCGGCGATCACGGAAGCCGAGGGACGCGCCCAGGCCACCCTCACGGTGGCCGACGCCGACGCCAAGGCCATCGCCAAGGTGTACGGCGCCTACCTGGCACAGGGCACGGCGCCCGAGTCGTTGCAGGCGGTCCTCACCGTGCGTAGCCTCGAGGCCTTGGAGAGGGTCGCGAACGGCCAGGCGACCAAGATCCTGCTGCCGAACAACCTGGCAGGTCTCGCGGGCACGCTCGCCGGTCTCGCGGAAGTGAGCAAGAGCGGGACGTAGGCCACCGCCAACCCAGATGGCGTATCAACGAGGGGGCCGCCGCAAGGGCGGCCCTTCTCCCTGCGCCGACGTCGGCCTGACGTTCAGCCTGCGCCCCCCTCGTCCTCCTCGCGCCAGATGGCCTTGACCGTCTCGTACGTCGCAGGGTAATCCGCCGTGTAGCGCAGGTAGTGCGGGATGGGGTAGCGCACGCCACCCTGGTGCGTGCCCCTGAGTCCCTGCGCAAAGCTCTCGGCGTCGGCCCAGGGCAGGGTGAAGGCCATCTCGTGGTCCTGCGTCTGGCCGAAGACGCGGTCGCCGTAACAGGGCAAGATCACCTGCGGCTTGCCCGTCTGGCGCGTGCGGTTGACGATCTCGGCGCAATCCGCCCTGGCGCTGAACTCCGACGTGATGCTGCCGCCCGTCTCGAAGAGCGCAGCGGCCACCATGCGCATCACCTGTGCGGAGTTGCCGTAGACGGCGACCACCTCCGGCTCGAAGCGCGCTGAGCGCAGCGGACCCACGAGCACCGTGCCTGGCGAATCAGCCCGCGGCACGCTCGCCTCGGTGCGCAGGGCGCCTTCCCGATCCTTGGCGTACATGCCCTCCGCCAGCCGCCCTTCCGCGTAGAACGCGGGAGCCTTGCGGAACGCGAACGCCACGGACGCGATCGGGCAGGAAAGGTCCTCGCCCGACATCGCGATGGTCCAGCCATAGCGCCTCGCCATCGAGACGCCCTGGCAGATGCTTACCTGTACGCCGAGATCGGCCTTGGGACGGCGCGTGCGCTCCGGCGGCTCCTCGCCGGCCTGCAGCACGCGCAGCGCGAGCGGAAACGTCTCGGGCCGCACGTAGCGCTCGATCTCCTCGCCCAGTTCTGCTGCGGTCATGGCGCTCCCCCCCGTCTCTGTCCTCGCCGACGCTTTCGCCGCCCTGCACTTGGGAGCCTGCACATCGTTGCATGGAGGTACTTGGGGCTGTCGCCGCGAACCTGCTCAGCCATATTGAGGAGGGACAGCGTTGCGCCTGCTGCGTGCCCTGCTGCTGCTCGCATCGGCGGCCCTAGTCACCGTCGCCCTCTCGATCCCCCTCGGTCCGCTGCCTGCGCTCATGCCCCTTCTCAATCCCGGCCAGGGCGTCTGGTCGGCCGCCGGTCAGGCGGCCGCGGCCGAGGGCGGCACCATGCAGCTCTCGGGTCTCACGAGACCTGTCACCGTCACCTGGTCGACAGGTCAGGTGCCGCATGTCTTCGCGAAAGATGACCACGATCTATTCTTCATGCAGGGCTACCTTGAAGCCTCGAACCGTCTCTTCCAGATGGACGCGATGCGCCGCGAGGGAGAAGGCACGCTCGCGGCGATTCTGGGCAAGCCGGCGCTCAGGAACGACGAGCAGTTCCTGAGCTACGGCCTCCTCGTCGGGGCGCAGCGCACACTCCACGCCATGCGCCAAGACCGTGCCGGGCGCGCCGCTCTTGCGGACCTCCAGGCGTACAGCGACGGCGTCAACCTGCGCATCGCGCAGGATGAACAGGCCCACAGCCTGCCGCTCCTCTTCGACCTGCTCGGCTACCGCCCGGCGCCGTGGACTCCGCTCGACAGTCTCGTGGTCCAGGAGGACATGCAGGAGAACCTGTCGCTCAACCTGACCGCTCTCGACATGGCGGTGCTGGTGCAGCGCTTCGGGCCACAGCTGGCGAACGCCCTTTCGCCGCTCATGCCGCCGAACCCGCAGCACCCGTACGATCCCGGTCCCTACGCCAAGCCGGCGCTCGCGCCGACGCCGCCCGTGGCGGTGGGAGGAAAGCTCGCAGATGCCGCGGCGGCCCTCGCAGGCAGGGCCCGGAGCACCGCCTCCCTGTTCGCCGGCGCCTTCCAGGGCATCGAGATGAGCAACAACTGGGTCGTGGGCGGACAGCTCACGGCCTCCGGCAAGCCGCTGCTCGCAGGAGACCCCCACCTCGACCTGACCCTGCCGTCGATCTGGTACGAGCTCCAGCTTGAAGACCCGCACTTCGACGTCGCGGGCGTGAGTATCCCGGGTACGCCCGGCATCCTGATCGGGCACAACCGGCAGATCGCGTGGAGCCTCACCGACACGGAAAGCCAGAGCACATTCTTCTATGTCGAACGCGTGAACGGACGCCGTCCCACGGCGTACTTCTTTCAGGGCGCATGGCACCCCCTGACCTGGCACCGCTACGTCTTGCAGGTCCAGGGCGGGCAGCCCGTGCACTACAGCGTGCCCTGGACGAACAACGGCCCGATCCTGACGGCGGACGGCCAGACGGTCGCGATGGACTGGACCGGCCAGATGGCATCCCAGGACGTGACAGCGCTGCTCGCCGTCGACCGCGCGCAGGACTGGCAGCAGTTCAAGCAGGCCCTCCTGCCTTGGAACAACCCGCCGCACAACTTCATCTTCGCGGACAAGGCGGGCAACATCGGCATCATCGCGCCGGGGTTCTACCCGGTTTTTCCGAAGGGCGTAGAGCCCTGGCTGCCGATGAACGGCAGCGGCGGCGCGGAGTGGATCGGCCGCATTCCGGAACGTGCGGTGCCTCAGGCCTACGATCCGCCGTCGCACTTTCTCTGGTCGGCAAACCAGCGCCCGGTGGCGGCGAACTACCCCTACTACATCGGCACCGCCTGGAACTGGTTCTCGAACGGATACCGCGCCGACACCATCTACAACTTCCTTGCAGATCCCAAGAACCGCCCGTTCACGGTGGCCAAGATGGAAGAGCTCCAGTCCGACAACCAGGATGCCCTGGCGCTGCAGATGGCGCCTCTGATCGCAAGGGCCGGCAGGGAGCTCGGCCTCTCCGGCAGTGTGGGTAAGGCGGTGGCCGATCTCGGCTCCTGGAACGGCACCATGGAGCGGAGTTCCATTCAGGCGACGATCTACTATGCGTTCTGGCAGGCCTACATGCAGGACACGTTCGGGCCGTTATGGCGCCACGCGAAGGTGCCTGTCACCAAGGATCCCGATCTCGCCATCTCGGACGCTCTCACGCCGCTCGTCGAAGACCTGCAGGTCTCCACCTTGGACGGGGCACCCGCGCCCTGGCTCGTGGATCCCGTGACGCACAAGCTGCGCACGACCGACGCGCTGATGCGGAGCGCCCTGACGGACGCACTGCACACCCTCTCGCAGCATCTCGGTCCTGACCCGGCAACGTGGCGGTGGGGGCGCATGCACAAGCGTCTCTTCGCATCACTCTCCGGGCTCTCGGCGTTGGCGCGCGGGCCCTACGCGTCCGGCGGAGACCCGAACACGCCTGACGCGGCCGAGCCCGGCCTCGTGGCCACGTCGGGTCCCTCCTGGCGCATGGTCGTCGACCTCGGGAACCTCTCCGCATCGCAGGCCATCTACCCGGGCGGGCAGTCCGAGAACCCCGTCTCGCCCGCATACGCCGACTTCCTGCCCTACTGGCTCAGCTATCGCTACCTGCCGTTCGCCTGGGCGACCTCCCCGGCCGCCGCCACGCGCTCCGTCTACACACCCTGACAGGGAGGCATTTGCATGCCGCAGGCGTCACGCCTCGCCGCCTTCGTGTCCGCGCTCCTCCTGACCTGGCTTCTGACGCTCTGGCTAGGCGCCTCGGGACCCCTGATCGCGGGCGTCCTCGCGGGGCGCTTCGCCCCGCGGCGCGGCGGCTTTCTCTATCCGGCCCTCGGCGGCGTCACAGCCTGGCTGCTCTGGTTCCTGGCGACGGCCCTGACTGCGCCGCTCGTACCGCTCGCCAGGCTGCTGGGAGCAATCGTAGGCATCGGCGGCAGCTTCGGCCTCGCACTGCCGCTCCTCGCCAGCCTGCTCTGCGGCGTCGTCGTCGGCCTTGGCGCACTCGCGGGCGCTGCGCTTTTCGCCGCGATCCACCCGCACGGGACGGATTCGTCCGTCGCCGGCTGAGTCGGGCAGCCACTTTCCGCCAGCGGGCCCTCAGTCAGGATTGCGCATACTGACCGGCGAGCCACCTCCCAAGGAGGCGTCGCCTGGTTGGACAATCTCCTGGCTGCCCGCGTCCAGATGAGTTTCACGCTGGGGTTCCACATGCTCTTCGCCGCCTTCGGCGTCGGCTTCCCGCTGCTCATGCTGGTGGCCGAGGGCATCTCGCTGCGCGGCGGCCCCTCCCATTACCTCACGCTCGCCAAGACCTGGGGCAGGGCGAACGCCATGCTCTTCGCCGTCGGTGCCGTCAGCGGCACGGCGCTCGCGTTCGAACTCGGACTGCTCTGGCCGAACTTCATGCGCTTTGCCGGCAGCACCATCGGCGCCGGCTTCGCCACGGAAGCGTTTGCCTTCTTCCTCGAGGCCATCTTCATCGGCCTCTACCTCTACGGCTGGGACCGGCTGTCTCCCTTCGGGCACTGGCTGACAGGCATCCCGATCGTCGTCGCTGGCACCGCCTCGGCGGCACTCGTCGTCTCGGTCGACGCGTGGATGCAGCATCCCGTGGGGGCCGCTGCGCTGCTACATGCGCCTTTGAAGGCGGCGCCCTTCGCCATGCTCTTTCTGAATCCGCACTGGCTGGTGATGGCCTTGCACGCGACGATCGCCTGCTACGCCGCCACCGGTTTCACGCTGGCCACGGTCTACGCCGCCGGCATGCTCCGCGGCAGGCGCGACGACAGGCACAGGGCCGGACTCAGGATCGCCATGGTGCTGGCCACCGCCGCCGCCATCCTCATGCCGCTGACGGGCGACATGAGCGGCAAGGCCGTCGCGGCCTACCAGCCGACGAAGCTTGCGGCGATGGAATCGCAGTTCCGCACCGAGGCGGCGGCGCCGCTGCGCATCGGCGGCCTGCCCGATCCGAAGACACGCACGGTGCCGTACGCCATCGAGATCCCGGGCGGGCTCAGCTGGCTCGCCTACGGACGGAGTTCTGCGACGGTGGCCGGACTCGACCAGGTGCCTGCACCTGACTGGCCCAACGTCCCGGTGACGCACATCGCATTCCAGCTGATGGTCGGGGCCGGCAGCTTCATGCTGCTGATCGCCCTCGCCTACTGGTGGGCGGTACGGGCGCGTGGCCGAGGTCTTGGGCGCGGGACGCTCTGGGCCCTGGTCGCCGGCGGGCCCCTGGCCTTCCTCGCCCTCGAGACCGGCTGGGTGGTGACGGAGGTGGGGCGCCAGCCGTGGGTCGTCTACGGCGTGCAGCGCACCGCGGATGCCGTCACGCCGACCCACGGCCTGTTCGGCTACCTCATCGGCTACCTGCTGCTCTACCTCCTGCTCGGCGCCACGGTGCTCTGGCTGCTCCGCCAGGTCGAGCACGCATCCCCGGCGCTCGAAGAGGCCGCATGACGAACGGCGTGCCTTGGCCGGACGTCGCCTGGCTACTCGCAGTCGCCGTCATGACCGTCTACCTGCTGTTCGGAGGTGCGGACTTCGGTGGCGGCGTCTGGGATCTCTTCGCCTGGGGACCCGACGCCCCCGCGCAACGGCGGGCGATCGCGCAGGCCATGGGCCCGGTCTGGGAGGCCAACCACGTCTGGCTGATCTTCCTGCTGATCCTGCTCTTCACCGGTTTCCCGATCGCTTTCCACACGCTCATGATCGGCCTCTACCTGCCCCTCAACCTCGTCCTGCTCGGGATCATCCTGCGCGGTGCGGCGTTCGTCTTCCGCGCGCACGGCCGTCGCGGCGTGGGCCAGCAGTCCCTGTGGGGCAGCATCTTCGGCGCGGCCAGCAGCCTGACCGTGGTGCTGCTCGGTGCCGCGCTCGCCGCCGTCTCGACCGCTGGGCCGCTCACCGTCCCCTGGCGCTCCTGGCTCAGCCCCTTCGCCCTTTGGACCGGCCTCTTCGCGCTCGCGGCGTGCGCGTACCTGGCCGCGACCTACCTGACGCTCGAGGCCTCCGGCAGCCTGCGTGCAACCTTCCGCGGGAGGGCGCTCCTGGCCGGTGCGCTCGCAGGCATCGCCGCCCTCGTGGACCTTGGTCTCGCCTTCCTCGAGGCACCGCGCCTCTTTCACCGCCTCGTATCGCCGGGCGTCCTCGGCCTCGTCCTCCTCGTCGCATTGCTCGGCGTCGGCTCTCACGTGAGCCTGAGGTCCGGGCTCGACCGGCTCGGCAGGACACTTGCCGCCAGTTCGCTCGCGGTGCTGCTGTGGTCATGGGCCGCAGCCCAGTGGCCCTACATCGTCTACCCGGGCTTTTCGGTGTCGGCGAGCGCGGCGCCGGATCTCGCCTTGCGGCAGATGCTGACGTTGGTGCCGTTCGGACTCGTGCTGCTGCTGCCGTCCCTCTGGCTGCTGCTCCACGTGTTCAAGGGGCGGCTGCCGGTCGGGGAAGGAGGACGGCGCGGCCCGCGGCCATCGCCCTGAGACGCAAATAGGCGGAGCGTCCGGCAGCTTGCCGGACGCCCCGCCTTTTCCATCGGCGCAATCAGCAGTGCGAGTGGCACGCCTCGCCATCTTCGGTCGTGAACGAGTGCCCGCAAGAGCACTGGTGCACGGCGTTCGGGTTGTGGATCGTGAAGCCGGCCCCTTCGATCGTGTTGATGTAGTCGATCTCCGCGCCCCTCAGGAGCGGTGCCGAGTCCTCGTCGATCAGCAGCCGGACGCCCTGCACCTCGGCGATCGTGTCGCCGTCGCGCTCCTCGTTGTCGAAGGCCATGCCGTAGCTGTAGCCGGCGCACCCGCCTCCCGAGACGAAGAGGCGCAGGCTGAAGGGACCGTTGCCTTCCTGTGCCATCAACTCCTGCACCTTCTGCGCAGCAGTTGCGGTGATCTCGACCATGTTCTCGCCTCCCGTGGATCCGTCGCACAAGCGGCGGCGGACGTATGCGAGCATTATAGCACGAAGCGACATCAGATCCGCGCAGGCGCCGTCGCCACAATCAGCTGCAGGATGTCGCCGGCCAGCGGCTCGACTAAGCGTGGCTCAAGCCCGGATGCACGCACGCTGTCCAGCGTGCGCCGGTTGACATGATCGCCGATCAGCCAGAGTGTGAGCGGATTGACGATATCCTGCAGCGTTCCGAGCAGTCCCGCGACCCGCACATGCTCGAGCAACACCACCTGGCCGTCGGCCCGCACGACCCGCCTCGCCTCGCGCAGGCCCAGGACGGGATCGGGCACCGTGCAGAAGACGCAGGTGGCGAGCACGGTATCGAACGTCGCGTCGGGGAAGGAAAGCTCCTGGACATCCATGAGGTGAAGGTCGCAGGGAACGGAGCACTTCCGATGCCGCGCCCTGTCCAGCATCGCCGGACTGAAGTCGACGCCGGTCACGGACGAGACCTTCCGCGGATCGTAGAGGGGCAGGTTGCCGCCTGTCCCGACACCCAGTTCGAGCACCCGCCCCCGCGCCTCGGCGAGGGCTCTCTCGCGCCATTCCCTGCGGATTTGGCGGTCCGCGACGTGGTAGAGGACCGCATTGCGATCGTAACGCCGCCGGGCACGCTCCGTCGCCCTCAGGTTCTCCTCCGGGCGCTCTCGCCCCATCAGGCGAAGGGTGGCAGGAAGGTGCCGAGGTCCCGCACGACTCCTTGCGCCTCGCCGACGCCCAGGATGGCCAGGCGCAGCCCTGCTGCGTAGCAGCTGCGGTCGAGCGCGTCGTGGCGCAACGTCAGCACCTCGCCGGGGCTGCCGAGCAGCACCTCTTGGTGGGCAACGAGACCCGGCAGGCGCACGCTGTGCACCGGCACCTCACGCTCCGCCTGTCCTTGGAGCAGGCGGCTGAGACGCAAGGCTGTCCCGCTCGGCTTGTCCCTCTTGGCGGCCGCATGCATCTCGATGATCTCGACCCCTTCGAAGTACGGCAAGGTCAGCAGCGCGACGCGCTCGAGGAGCCACGCGACGATCGAAAAGTTCGCGATGACCGCCGCCGAGAGGGACCGCCGCCGGCAGATCTCCGCCGCTTCTCCGATGGCGCGCTCCGACAGTCCTGTCGTACCGACCACCGGCCGGACTCCGGCGAGCAGCGCAAGACGGAGGTGGTTCTCGGCCACTTCCGCGTTGGTGAAGTCGCAGAGCACATCCGGGTGCAACGCAGCCATGGCCTCACTGGCCGAGGCGTAGACGACGCGCCCGTCCCTGCCGCCATGCCACAACTCGCCGAGGTCCAGGCCAGCGCTCGTGCACCCTACGGCACCGACGATCTTTACGCCCTGCAGGCGGTCCAGCGCAGCTCCGGTCGCCCGGCCGGTGCGGCCGGAGGGACCTGCGAACACCACGCGGACGCTCTCCGTCATCTCAGCTGCGCAGGAGGCTCTCGAGGCGGAACGCCTCGCTCATGTCGCCCTGCAGCCGTACGCGGCCCTGCATGAAGAGGCCCATCGCGGAAACCTTCTCCCCGACAAGGTCGGCGAAATCGGTGGTGGAGAGGGTCACCGCGGCCTTCGGCTCCGCGCCTTCGTCCGCCACGATGCCCACCTGGCCATCCTGCACGCGCATGCGGAAGCGGCCGCCGCCTTCACCCGTGAGCTCCACCACGTAATCCGACGCGATGCCCTTGAGCTTGTCCTGGTGCTCGTTCATGCGAGCGATCACGCCATCCAGCAGTTCGCGTCCGTCCATGCATCCCCGCCGCGGTCGGCGGAAGCCCCCTCTCGAGATCTTGCCTCGTGCGCATGGTTCCATCCGCTGCGGAGCGATTCCTGTCACCGCGCGCCGGCGGGCCTCAGACCTCCTGCATCTGATATTCCGCGAGAAGTGCCCGCGCTATCACCATGCGCTGAATCTCGCTGGTGCCCTCGTAAATCTCCGTGATCTTGCTGTCGCGCACCAGGCGCTCCTGGAGGGCTCCGGCCTGATATCCCTCGCCGCCCATCAGCTCCGCACCGCGCATCGTTCCCGCGACGGCCACTTTCGAGGCGAAGAGCTTCGCCATCGAGATCTCCTTCGTCACGCGCTGGCCCTGGCCATGCTTCCACGCTGCCTGGTAGAGCAGGAGGCGCGCAGCCTCGAGATCCGTGGCCATCTCCGCGAGGTGGGCCTGGACGAGCTGGCGCTCGGCGAGCTTTCGTCCGAAGCTCTCGCGCTCGAGGGCGTAGCGGGCGACGTTGTCGAGCGTCGCCTGCAGGATGCCGACGGCCTGCGCGGCGATGCCGATGCGCCCGCCAGACAGGGTACGCAAGGCGATCTTGTACCCCTCGTCGACCACGCCGAGCACCCGGTCGTCCGGCACGAACACGTCCTGCAGGATGAGGTCGGTGGTGGCCGAGGCGCGGATGCCGAGCTTCTGCAGCGGCGGTCCGAACGCGAGGCCCTGCGCCTCCTTCGGCACGATGAAGCAGGTGATGCCGTGGCTGCGCTTCTCCGGCGACGTAACGGCGTAGACGAGATACTCGTCAGCCTGTCCGCCGTTGGTGGTGAAGACCTTCCTGCCGCTCAGCCGCCAGCCGCCTTCAGCGCGCACCGCCTGCGTCTGCAGCGCCGAGGCGTCCGATCCCGCGTTCGGCTCCGTCAGCGAGTAGGCGCCGAGCACCTCGCCGCGGGCGAGGCGCGGCAGGAAGCGCATCCGCTGCTCTTCGGTGCCATGGTTGTAGACCGCCTCGGCATGCAGGGAGTTGTGCACCTCGAAGATCACGCCCGTGACCGCGCAGGCCCGGGAGAACTCCTCGACGCATAGCGCGTAGGAGAGGTAATCGGCGCCGCGGCCGCCGTACTGCTCGGGCAGCTGCATGCAGAGGAAGCCCTCCTGCGCGAGCAGGTGGAAGTTGCGCCACGGGAACTCGTGGCTCTTCTCATACTCCGCGGCGTACGGCGCGAATTCACGCAGCGCGAGCGCACGCGCCCTCGCGCGTGTCGCTGCCTGCTCCTCCGTCAGTGTGAAGTCCATGGCCAGCGCGGCGCCCTGCCGCCGGCACGGTGCCGGCGGGAAGCGCCGCTACCTCCCTCCCGTCGATGAGACATTCCGTCGCGATCTATTCGGCCTCCACGTGCAGTGCCCGCGCCGCCCCGGCGGGGTCCAGACGGCGCTCGGCCACGGCCGTGAGCACATCCTGCCAGCTTCCCCTGGCCTGGCTTTCGGTGACCACGCGCTGGACGAGCTGGTCTGCAAGGGCGTCGCGCACCAGGCGCTCCGCCTCGTGCAGGCGCCGCTCCTGCTGCCCGGGATCTGTGAGGCGCACTTCGGAGTGGCGCAGGATGGCGTCTGCGATGTCCGAGACGCCGATGTCCTGCTGCGCCTGCGCCGCGAGAACTGGCGGCAGCCAAGGGCGCTGCGGGCCGAGATGCAGCATCTGCCGCAGTTCGCGCATCGTCTGATCCGCGCCGGGACGGTCCGACTTGTTGACGACGAAGATGTCCCCGATCTCGAGGATACCGGCCTTGAATGCCTGCACGTCGTCGCCGAGGCCCGGTACCACCACGACGATGGTCGTGTCGGCAAACCCCATCACGTCGACTTCGCTCTGGCCTGCACCTACGGTCTCGAGCAGGATCAGGTCCTTGCCGAAGGCCTGCAGAAGCTGGATGGCGCGCGGTGTGGCACGCGCCAGTCCGCCAAGGTGCCCGCGGGTCGCGAGCGAGCGCATGAAGACGTCGCTGCCCCGGCCCTCCATGCGCACGCGGTCGCCAAGGAGCGCGCCGCCCGTGAAGGGCGACGACGGGTCGACGGCCAGGATGCCCACTTTGCGCCCACGTGCGAGAAACTGGCCTGCCAGGCGATCCACGAGCGTCGACTTGCCTACGCCGGGCGCACCTGTGACGCCGACCACGAGGCCCTTGCCGGTGTGGGCATAGATCTCAGTGATGACCTCGTCGGCCGCATGCGGGTCACTCTCAACCAACGTCAGGGCCCGCGCCAGGGCGCGACGATCGCCTTCCAGGATCGCCTTGCCAATGCTCATGCGCGCCGCACGCTGGACCGGGTGAAGCGCACGATCTCATCCGTCTCGGTGCCGGGGCCGAAGACGGCCATGACGCCCAGCTTCCTGAGCTGCTCCGCGTCTTCATCCGGGATGATGCCGCCCACGACCACCACAACGTCGTCCATGTTCTGGGCGCGCAGCAGGTCAAGCACCGCCGGCACCAGCGTGAGGTGCGCGCCGGAGAGGATCGAAAGTCCCACCACGTCGACGTCTTCCTGCAGGGCCGCCTCCACGATCTCCCCAGGGGTCTGGTGCAAGCCTGTGTAGATGACCTCCATGCCGGCATCGCGCAAGGCGCGCGCCACGACCTTCGCGCCGCGGTCGTGCCCGTCCAGTCCAGGCTTGCCGATGAGCACCCGGATCGGTCGCGTGCCCTCTCGTTCCTCTGTTGCCGTCAAAACACTGCTGCCTCCCGATAGCTTCCGAATACCGCCCGCATGGTGCGGACGATCTCCCCCTCCGTCGCGTAGGCCCGCACCGCGTCGAGAATCAGCGGCATGAGGTTCTGGCCGGACACCGCAGCCTCGCGCACCCCTGCGAGGGCCGCTTCGACGGCCGCCTGGTCGCGCTCCTGCCTCACGGCCCGCACCGCCTCACTCTGCAGGCGCTCGATGGACGGGTCGATCTTCAGGATGGGGATGCGCTCCCCCTCCTCTTCGGCAAAGGCGTTGACGCCGACGATCAGCCGCTCCTTGTGATCGATCTCCTGCTGGTAGCGGTAGGCGGCATCGGCGATCTCCCGCTGGAAGAAGCCTGTCTCGATACCCCGCAGCACACCGCCCAGTTCCTCGATGCGGCGGAAGTACTCTTCGGCGGCCGCCTCCATGCGGTCGGTGAGGTTCTCGACGAAGTAGGAGCCGGCCAAGGGATCCACCGTGTCCGCGACGTCGATCTCGTGTGCCAGCACCTGCTGCGTGCGCAGGGCGATCGTCACCGCCTTTTCCGTCGGCAGCGAGAGCACCTCGTCCATCGAGTTCGTATGCAGGGACTGCGTGCCGCCAAGGACCCCGGCAAGCGCCTCGTAGGCCGTCCGGATGATGTTCACCTCGGGCTGCTGGGCCGTGAGCGAGCAGCCTGCCGTCTGGGTGTGGAAGCGCATCATCCACGAGCGCGGGCTCTTCGCGCCGTAACGCTCGCGCATGTGGCGGGCCCAGATGCGGCGGGCGGCGCGGAACTTCGCGATCTCCTCGAAGAAGCTCAGGTGCGCGTTGAAGAAGAAGGAAAGCCTTGGAGCGAATTCATCCACGTCGAGTCCACGCTCCATGGCCGCTTCGACGTAGGCGAAGCCGTCGGCGAGCGTGAAGGCGAGCTCCTGCACGGCGGTCGAGCCCGCCTCGCGGATGTGGTAGCCCGAGATCGAGATCGTGTTCCACTGCGGCACTTCCCTGGCCGCGAACTCCATCATGTCGACGATGAGCCGCATCGACGGCTCCGGCGGGAAGATCCATTCCTTCTGGGCGATATACTCCTTGAGGATGTCGGCCTGCAGGGTGCCGCGTACCTGCGACCAGGGCACGCCCTGCTTCTCGGCCACCGCCAGGTACATGGCGAACAGGATGATGGCGGGGCCGTTGATCGTCATGGACGTCGAGACCTCGCCGAGCGGGATGCCTTGGAACAGGCGCTCCATGTCGCGCAGCGAGTCGATCGCGACGCCCTCGCGGCCCACCTCGCCGAGGCTGCGCGCATCGTCGGAGTCGTAGCCCATCAGCGTGGGCATGTCGAACGCGGTGGACAGGCCCGTCTGGCCCTGACGCAGCAAGTATTGGAAGCGTTCGTTGGTCTCTCTGGCCGTACCGAAACCTGCGAACTGGCGCATCGTCCAGAGGCGGTCGCGGTACATGCCGGGGTGGATGCCGCGGGTATACGGATACTGGCCCGGTTCCCCGATGTCGCTCATCGGGTCCGCGTCCACGTCCGCAGCCCTGTACACGGGCTTGACGTCAAGCCCGGACGGCGTCTTGCGCTCCTTGGCCATCGGCCCACCTCCGATTGATCGTCGCGGCGGATCCGTGCGCGCGAAAGCCGCGCACCATACGCTTTCTGGCAGAACCCATTCTACGCGCACGGTGGTAGAAGCGACAAGACGGCAGGCGCACGGGCCCAGGCTGTAGAAGGATGCTGCACTTCGGTAGAAGGATGCTGCACTTCGAAGGATGGAGTGATCGTGTTTGGATCTGTCCCCTGAACTCTTCCGGCAGTACGACATCCGGGGGCACGTCGGCGTCGACCTGACGCCCGCTGCCGCGCACCAGATAGCGCTCGGCACGGCCGCCTACTGGGATCAGCACGGAGAGCACACCGCGATCGTCGGCCGGGACTGCCGGCTGTCGTCGCCTGAGCTGCACGAGGCGTTCGTCGAAGGCCTGCTCACGGGCGGCGTGGAACGCGTCATCGATCTGGGCATGGTGCCGACGCCGTTCGTCTACTTCGCCCGTCACGACCTCGGGGTCGGGCCGGCGGCCATGATCACCGGTTCCCACAACCCGCCGCAGATGAACGGCTTCAAGCTCGCCCTGGGCCCCGGCACGCTCTACGGGTCCGAGATCCAGGAGGTGCAGGCGCTCTGCCGCGGCGCAAAGGCGGGACGCAGGGTCGGCCGCGTCGTCGCGTACGACATCTTCCCCGCCTATCGCCGGCGCATGCGCGAACTGTTTCCCGATGGTCTGGGTGGCCTCGAGGTGGTCGCCGACGCCGGCAACGGCGCAGGCGGACCGTATGCCCCCACGGTGCTCGAGGACCTCGGGCTCAAAGTGCATCCGCTGTTCTGCGAACCGGACGGGCACTTTCCGAACCACCACCCGGACCCGCTCCAGCCGAAGAACATGGCGTCGCTGCAGGCTGAGGTGGTGCGGCGCCGGGCCCAGCTGGGCTTCGCGTTCGACGGCGACATGGACCGGCTCGGGGCTGTGGATGGAGAGGGGCGCATCCGCGCGGTGGACGAGCTCCTGATCCTCTACTGGCGGGACATCTACCCGCGCTATCCGGACAAGCCGACGCTGGTCGAGGTGAAATGCTCGCAGCGCCTCGCCGACGACCTGAGGCGTCTCGGAGCCAGCCCCGAGTTCACGCCGACCGGCCACTCGCTCATCAAGGCCGCGATGCGTGAGGTCGGGGCGGCCTTCGCAGGCGAGCTGTCGGGCCACATCTTCTTCGCCGACCGCTTTACGGGCGACGACGATGCGCTGTACGCCGCGCTCAGGCTGGCCGAGATCTGCGCCCGCAGCGGCAGGTCGCTTGCGGATCTCCTCTCCGACCTGCCACCTGCCTTCGCGACGCCCGAAACGCGCGTCGCCTGCCCCGAGGGAGCCAAAGCACGCGTGACGGAGGCCGTGCGCGCCAGCTTCGCGGGCCGCTACCCGCTCGTGACGGTGGACGGCGTCCGCGCGATCTTCGACAAGGCGTGGGCCCTCCTGCGGCCCTCGAACACCGAGCCCGCGCTGGTCCTGCGGGCGGAAGGCGAGACGGAGGCCGCTCTCGCCTTCGCAAAGTCGGAGATGGAGCAGGCCCTCCGTGCCCACCCCGAGGTGTCGCGTCCCGACTGGTAACTTGCTCGCTCGGGACGTGCAACTTTGCGTCCGAACACGTCCATGCACGCGCGAGGGAGCCTGAGGGACCCCGGACGCACCCTTAGGTTCCCTTCACTCTTTTCTGCCTTAAATCGTCCTGCACGTGTTGCATTCGCCCCGTTTGGTGCTATATTGGTCATGGATCGTCTGTTAGGCGAGGCTACCCGCGAGAGATAGGCTCTTGCCCGGAAACATCGAGAGATGCCCACGGGTGAAACAGTCCCGGTCGAAGCAAGGCCGGAACCAGAGAGCTGGAGCCAGAGCTCCTATGCCGCGAGGTGCTGAAGCTCAACGAGAAGACGCCACCCTTTTCTGGGCGTGTTCTCACGCCCAGTTCTCTTATGAAAGGGGGGATCAGGCCGTGGCCGCTGACGATCATAGTAGACGCAGGCTTCGGGATGTCGGACGAGGATGTGGACGGGCGGCATTGCGGCCTGTCCCCCGGCTGCGCGCCGGCTAGCGGCGCATAGCGTAATCTTCGCACGCCTCCCGACGCCGCCGGCACACCGGTCGCGAAGGGAGGCGTGACGCATGGCTTCGGCAAAGTTGGAAAACCAGGTCCTCGAGCTGCCGCGGGAAGTGCGTCAGCGCGCCGAGGACCGGCTCGCACTCCAGTACGCCCGTCAGCACGGCGGCCTCTGGGCCCGCCTTCGCCTGCTGCTGCTGCTGATCGGTCCCGGCATTCTCGTGATGATCGCAGACAACGACGCAGGCGGTGTCATCACCTACGCCCAGACGGGCGCAAGCTACGGACTCGGGTTCTTCATCCCTTTCCTGGTCGTGATGATCCCTGTGGCGTTCGTCGTCCAGGAGATGACGGTGCGCCTCGGAGCCGTCACGCGACGTGGCCACGCAGAGCTCATCTTCATGCGCTACGGCCGCTTCTGGGGGACGTTCTCCGCCATTGATCTCGTGATCGCGAATGCGTTGACGCTCGTCACGGAGTTCATCGGCATCGCCGCCGGACTTGCCATCTTCCGGGTGCCGATCGTCCTTTCGGTCGTGCTCGGTCTGGCGGCCGTCTGGGCGGTCACCCTGGTCGGGCGCTACCGGTTGTGGGAGCGCATCTCGCTCTGGGTCGCGCTGCTGAACGTGGTCTTCGTGCCGCTGGCGCTCGCCGCCCACCCGGACTTCGGCGCAGTGGCGAAGAGCTTCCTCACCTGGCACATTGCGGGCGGCGCCTCGGGGCCGTTCCTGATGCTCCTCCTGGCGAACCTCGGCACCACGATCGCGCCCTGGATGCTGTTCTTCCAACAGTCCGCGGTCGTCGACAAGGGGCTCACGCCGCGCGACGTGCGCTTCGGCCGCATGGACACCCTGATCGGCAGCGTCATCATGGGCGTCGTGGCGATCGCACTCGTCATCCTCTCGGCCACCGTGCTGCACGCCGCCCCCGGTTCGTCCGGCCTGGACATCCACTACATCCTGCGCTCCGTGGGTCGGCACGTCGGCAGTTGGGCCGAGTCCCTCTTCGCCTTGGGGCTCATCGAGGCCGGGCTGATCGCCGCCATGGCGATCACCGCGAGCACGTCCTGGGCAGCCGGAGAGGCGCTGGGGCTCAAGGTGCGCAGTCTGAACGCCGGCGTGAAGCAGGCCATGCCCTTCTACCTTCCCGGACTCATCGCCGTGACGCTGGCCGCCGCCGTCGTGCTGATCCCCGGCGCGCCGCTCGGCTACCTCAACGTGCTGGTGCAGGTTCTGGCCACCGTGTTCATGCCGGCGGCACTCCTGTTCCTGCTCCTTCTCGTCAACGACCGCGAGGTCATGGGGCGCCACGTCAACAGCCGCCTGCAGAACGTGACGGCGGTCGGCATCGTCACCCTTCTCGTCGTCATGAACGGCCTCTACGGCATGTCGGTCGTACTGCCGTCGCTCTTCCCGCACTGATCTGACCGAAAGGAGCGGATGGACATGGCCCGCACGCTTACCTACGACAACGAGGCGATCTGGAACGTCGTCCGCGAGGAGTCGCTGCTGCAGGAGCCGCCTGTCTTCCACCGCGTCGATGTCCGCGGCCCGGTCGCCGTCGTCTGGTGGGGCCTGCGCATCTACGTCGTGCTAATGGCCGTCCTCATCGTCGCCGGATTCCTGCACGGCCTGCGCTGATCCCATGACATCCAGCTGAACGGCGGCGGGCAGAGCCCGCCGCCGTTCGCATGGGTGTCAGACGGCCGCGTGCAGGGCCTGCCAGAGCGCGTCCTCGATCGGCAGGCGACGGTGGCGCAGCCGGCGGTAGGAGTAGACGCGGCGCGGTCCGCCGAGGTCCGGGCAGGTGGCCTCGGAGAGCCGCCCCGCGTCGACCTCCCAGGCTACCGACATCTGCGAGAGCACAGCCACGCCGAGTCCGGCGGCGACGGCGCGCTTGACCGCCTCGTTCGACGCGAGCTCCATCACCGGCCTCGGCTCGTAGCCGAGGGCACGCTGCAGGACGAGCCGGGTGTGCGATTCGCTCTCGCGCAGAACGAGCGGCGCCGCCCCCAGCTCGGCGATGCGCCAGTCCCGACTTGCGCGGCTGTCGCCCGCTGGCAACACCACGCGCATCTCGTCGAGGCCCAGGTTGCCGATCTCGAACGCACCTTGCCACGGCGCGGCATCCAGGTTGCCCATCGCCACGGCGACGTCGATCGCCCCGCTGTCGAGCAGTTCGTGGAGCGCCGCCGGGTTCTCGACGCTAAGTTTGATCTGGACGCTCGGATACTCACGCACGAAGCCCGCGAGCCGGTAGGGCAGGAGATAGCTCGACGGCGTCGCGCTCGCACCGATGCGCACCGGCCCGCCGCCGCCGCGCATGAGCGCCATCGCGCGGTCCAACCCCTCGATGCCCGCCAGGACGCGGTCGGCGTGCCTCAGCAGTTCCTCGCCGGCGACGGTGAGCCGCACGCGCCGGTGCGTCACCTCGACAAGCGGAACACCGAACTCCCGCTCCAGAGCACGCACCTGCATGCTGATGGCGGGCTGGCTGCGACCCAGGGCCTCGGCGGCGGCGGTGAAGGTCTGGCTCTGCGCCACCACCTGGAAGATGCGCAACTGGCCGAGCTGCAATCTCTTCACTCCGATAAAGCATCCTTATGGTAAGGCGAAGATACTATAGCATTTTTCTTTCCCCGCGGATGCACTATGCTCTGTGTCATGCAAAGCAACGCGGGGCGAATCGAGACAGGTCTTGCCGAACGTCCTTGGCTCGCGGTGGCGACCGTCTGTCTTGGCGCCGCGATGGCGGCGATCGATGCCAGCATCGTCAACGTGGGCCTGCCGACCATGCAGCACTACTTCAAGACGACGACCAGCAACATCGCCTGGGTCTCCCTCACCTACCTTCTGGTGCTCACCACCATCGTCGTGCTGGCCGGGCGCATGGCCGACGGCATCGGCCGTTCGCGCATGTACCGGGCAGGCTTCCTCGTCTTCGGCATCGCCTCCGCAGGCTGCGGGCTCGCGCCGAGCCTCGGCGTCCTCCTCGTCTCCCGGCTCGTCCAGGGAGTCGGGGCGGCTATGCTGCAGGCCAACTCGGTCGCGATCGTGACGTCCTCCGTGCCGGCGTCGATGCGCGGCAGGGCGATCGGCGTCCAGGGCGCCGCGCAGGCCGTGGGGCTGGCCATCGGACCCGCCGTCGGCGGACTCTTGATCGCCGCGTTCTCCTGGCGCGCCATCTTCCTCGTCAACCTGCCGATCGCCGCGATCGCACTGCTCGTCGCGCCGTTCACGCTGCCGAAGGATTCGCACCATCACAGCATGCCGCGCATCGACGGCATGTCGTCGGTACTGCTCGCCGTCACGCTGGTGCTCGCGCTGTTCACGCTGAACCCGTCGATCCCCGGCCATCAGTTCTGGTACCTCGAACTCGCGGTCGCCGTCGTGCTCGCCTACATCTTCGCCCGGCGGCAGGGCAGCGTCGCGACGCCCCTGATCGAACCGGGACTCGTCAAGATCCTCAACGTCACTGGCGGCGTTCTTTTGGGCGTCCTGTCGTTCAGCGTGCTCTACGGGGTGCTCTTCCTCGCACCGTACTACCTGCAGGAGGTGCGCCACCTGCCAGCTGGCCGCATGGGGCTCCTGGTCACGGCCATCGCCCTCGCCATGACCGCCGTCGCGCCCTTTGCCGGCACCTTGGCGGACCGCTTCGGCAACCGCAAGGTGGCGGTCGGCGGCCTGGTCGTCCTGGCGGCCGGCACGGTGGCGATCTTCCTCTGGACGCCGCTCACGGCCTTTGCCTGGACAGTGCCCGCGATGGTCCTTATCGGTGCCGGCGCGGGCGTCTTCACGCCGCCCAACAACAGCTCCGTCATGGGCAGCGCGCCCGCGGAGCACCTGGGCGTCACAGGCGGCCTGCTCAACATGGGCCGCTCGATCGGCATGAGCCTCGGCGTGGCCCTCGCCGCCAGCATCTTCGAGATGGCGGCCAAGCAGGGCGGCGTCTACCATGGATTCCGCGAAGCGATGCTGATGCTGCTCGTCATATCGGTGATCGCGCTCGTGCTGCAGTGGTTCATGCCGAAGGACACGGGCAGCGCGGGCCACGACATGCCCTTCCTCCCCGACTGAACCCCCATCGCAGCCTGGGGCATGCTCCGGCAAGCCAGGCTGCCGCGACCTCGCGGCGGCGCCGCAGGGATCGGGCCGCGCACGCACAGGCTTGAAGCGCCCCCCGCAAGCGGGGGGCCTTTCCCTGCTCCTCGGGACTACCGGCCCGTCAGGCGTGGGCGACCAGGGTGAAGAGCAAGAGCAGGGACAGCGCAAGCGCCACCTCCTGCCGTCCCATGCGGTTCATCTCAAGCCAAGGCCGGCCGCTGCCTAGCCAAAGGTACGCCCGCACCATCTGCGGCAGCAGCGGCACCGCGGCCCAGATTGGCAGATAGCCGAACAGGCTCACGACCACGACCCCGACCGTGATGAGCGAGGCCGACCCCGCCAGCAGGATCGTGCCCTGGCGCACCTCGGCGTGGTCCATGTCGGTGCGGGCCGCGACGATCTGCAGCCGCAGGAAGGCTACGCCGTAGAGGAAGTGCAGGACGAGCCCTAGGTAGACGATCCACATCGCCATGTCGGGCATGAGCCCGAGGGCCAGCCAGGTGCCCGGCACCACGAGCAGGAGGCCCCATGTGGCCACGAGTTCGCGCAGGGTCCGCCACCGCTCGCCCCAGAAACCGAGCAGGATCGCCACCGCATAGAAGGGTGCCGCCAGGATCGGCAGGAGGTAGATCGCGGCGTTGTGGGCGCTCGCGGCCGCGAAACTGCCGCAGGCGCCCGACACGAGGAGTTCGCCCAGGAAGACGCCGAGATAGCGCCATGCCGCAGGGCCATGTGTGCGAAGGAGCCGCTCCAGCGGCTCCTTCGCACACAGCAGCAGGATCATGGCGGGCAGCAGCCACAGGGCGGCCGGCGTCAGCGCATCCGCCACGGCCAGGGTGGTGACGTAGCCCGTCATCAGCATCGACCATGCGCCGTACTCGCGGGGCATGAGCCACCAGAGCCCTTTGCGCGGGGGTGCCGCGGCCGCGAGCGCCTGTGCCGTATACACGCCGAAGCCTCAGTCCCGCACCCGGCTGGCGTCCGCCTGATACTGCTCGAGGAAATGGATCACGTCGCGCGTGATCGGACTCGGCGTCGACGAGCCCGCGGTGACGCCTACCGTCCTCTTACCCTCCAGCCAGCGCGGATCGATGTCGTCCACGCCGTCGACGAGGTAGGCCGGGCGTCCGGCCTGCTCGCGCACCACCTGGACGAGGCGGTTCGAGTTGTTCGAGCGGGTGTCGCCGACCACGATCACCAGATCGCACTGCTCGGCCTGGCGCACGGCGGCCTCCTGGCGCAGCTGCGTCGCGAGGCAGATCTCGTTGAAGACCTCGATCTGCGGGTAGCGGCGCCTGAGCTCCTGGATCGTCGCCTCAGTGTCCCAGCGCGAGAGCGTGGTCTGCGTCACCACCGCGAGCTTGCGGCCCTCAAGGTCGAGGTTCTGGGCGTCCTGGGCCGTCTCGATCAGGCGGACGCTCTCGGGCGCCTCGCCCATGGCCCCTTCGGGCTCCGGGTGACCGCGGCGTCCGATGTAGAGGATCAAGTACCCGTCGTCGGCCAGGGTGCGGATGAGATCGTGGGTCTTCGTGACGTCGGGGCAGGTGGCGTCGACCACGTCGAGCCCCCTTTCCGCCGCGCGCTTGCGCACGAGCTGCGAGACGCCGTGAGCGGTGAACACCACGGTGCCCTCGCTGACGCGCTCCAGAAGCTCGAGCCTGTTCTCGCCGTCGAGGGAGATGACGCCGTATCGGTCCAGTTCCTCGACCGCGTGCCGGTTGTGGACGATCAGGCCGAGGACGAAGATCGGCTTGCGCGTCTTCGGGTCCTCCGCCACCTGCCGAACCAGTTTCATGGCGTCGACGACGCCGTAGCAGTAGCCGCGCGGCGTGATCCTCACGACTTGCACGGGCGATCTCCCCCTCGTCAACGTGCGAGCGCGCGTCTGGCCCACTCGTGGGCGTAATAGGTGATGATGAAGCGGGCTCCCGCCCGCTTGAGTGCGACAAGCGATTCCTGCACGGCCTGGTCGCGGTCGAGCCAGCCGCGCTCGGCGGCCGCCTCAAGCATCGCATATTCCCCGGACACTTGGTAGGTCCCGACCGGCACCTTGGCCTCGCGGGATACGGCCGAGAGCACGTCCAGGTACGGCATGCCCGGCTTCACCAGCAGCATGTCCGCTCCCTCGTCGATGTCGAGCGCGGCCTCGCGCAGGGCCTCGCGCCCGTTGCGGTAGTCCATCTGGTACCCGGAGCGGTCTCCGTGCTGAGGTGCCGAGCCGGCCGCCTCGCGGAAGGGGCCGTAGAACGCCGACCGGTACTTGACGGCATACGAGAGGATGGCCGTGCCGCCGTAGCCCGCGGCGTCGAGACCTGCCCGAAGGGCGGCGACGCGGCCGTCCATCATGTCGCTCGGTGCGATCACGTCGGCTCCCGCCTCGGCCTGGCTGACGGCGGCGGCCGCCAGCAGCGGCAGGGTCTCGTCGTTGTCCACCGTACCATCTTCGCGCAGCACGCCGCAGTGACCGTGATCCGTGTACTCGCAAAGACAGGTGTCGGCGATCACGAGGAGTTCCGGCACCGCCTGCTTGATGCGGCGCGTCGCGTCCTGCACGGGCGCGTCGAGGCGCGCCGCCCAGCTCCCTGCGGCGTCCTTCTGCGGCGGGATGCCGAAGAGCAGCACCGCAGGCACACCAGCCCGATAGATCCTCTCGGCCTCGACCGCCGCCTCGTCGGGCGAGAGGTGCTCCTGTCCCACCAGCGCGGCGATCGGGCGTCGCACACCCTGTCCCGGCACGATGAAGAGCGGCTGGACAAGATCCTTCGCCCTCAGGTCCGTCTCGGCAACCAGGTCGCGCATCATGCGGCTCTGGCGCAGCCGCCTCGGTCGCTCGATCAGGTTCATCGATCCCACTCCTTCGCGCATCAAGCCGTCGGGCTCCCGAGCACCTGTTGCAAGGCTTCCAGGATGCCGGCGAGTCCGGGCGATGCCGACTGCGCAGCCACCCTGAGTCCGAGGTCGAGACATGCGGCGCCGGTCGTCGGACCGATCGCCACCACCGGCACGCCGTCCAGGTAGCCCTGCGGCAGGGCGTTCACCGTCCCCTGCACCGCCGAGGGGCTGTAGAAGAGCACCGCGTCCGGCGGGCCGTGCCGCAGGAGAGCCGCCACCTCCCGCTCGTCGGCGCCGCGCAGGGTGCGGTAGATGGGTATGGCGTCGACCTGCAGGCCAATGTCCAAGAGTGCCTGGAGCAGGCCGGCGTCGGTCGGATCTGGACCAAGCAGCAGCCCGCGGTCGCCCGGCCGCACCCTGCCTGCGAGCTGTCTCGCAATCCCCGCGGCGGTGCCCTCGCGAGCGATTTCGGCCATGAGTCCCCGCGACCGCAGTGCAAGAGCGGTGGCCGCTCCGACGGCCATGAGTCGCGCATCGCCGAGGCGTCGCACGTCGATCGCCTTCTGATCCAGTGCCGCAACGAAATTCAGCACGGCATTCTGGCTCGTGAAGAGGATGTAGCGGTAGGTGCCGACGCGCTCCAGCGCCGCCTCCAGAGGCCGCTCGTCGAGGGCCGGCGCGATGCGCAGCGCGGGCAGAAGTTCTGGTTGCGCACCGCGCAGACGCAGCGCGCCCAGGACTGCTCCGGCTTGCGCCGCCGCGCGCGTCACAAGCACCCGCCGCCCCGAAAGGGGCGGCGGCGGCAGGGCCGGACCCGACGGGCCGAGCGTCGGCAGGCTGACGGCCGCGTGGCCCCGCACAAGGAAGGCCGCTGCCTCGTCCGCCAGGTCCTCGCCGCGGTCGTACAGGCGCGCCACGACGCCGCCTTGCCGCAGCATCGCGGTCGTTGGAGCCAGACGCTGCGCCTGGGGATGGAGGTAGAGGTCGAGCGCAGGCGGCAGCGGTGCGCTCGCGGCGACGATGAGCGCAGAGTCCAGGAGGTCAGGCAGCAGCGGCGTCGCGCCGGGGTCCCAGTAAGCGTAGAAGATCTCAGCGGCCATCGCCCGCGCCCCCCGACAGGATGCGTCCTGCGCCGCCCAGCAGAAGTTCCCTCGCTGCCCTGCGGCCGAGTTCGGCCGCCTTTGTGCCTTCGAGCGTGATCCGCATGGCCGTGCCGCCGTCTGGAGCGAACACGCCGGCCGCAAGGCTCAGCACCCGCCCGCGGCGTCGCGCCAGGGCACCCACGGGCACGCTGCAACCGCCACCGAGCTCCGTCAGCAGCGTGCGCTCGCAGAGGGCGAGCTGCTCGGTCGGGCGGTGGCTCAGGCGCCGCAAGACGGGCAGGAGGTCCCGGCGGCCCGCGGCGGCCTCGATGGCGATGATGCCCTGTGCGGGAGCGCCGAGCACCGTCTCCGGCTCCAGGTACTGCGCAATGGCCTGCGCGCGGCCGTCGCGCAGCAGGCCGGCGGCGGCCATGATGAGCGCGTCGAAGTCTCCGTCCGCGAGCCGGCGCAGGCGGGTGCCGACGTTGCCGCGCAGGTCGAGCACCTTGAGATCCGGCCGCAGGTGCAGCAGCTGCGCCCGCCGCCTGGGGCTCGACGTGCCGATGCGCGCGCCGTACGGCAGGCGATCGAAGGTGCGTCCCGCAGCAGCGACCAGCGCGTCCCGCGGATCCTCGCGCGGCAGAAGCGCCGCAATGCGCAGTCCCGACGCCAAAGCGGTCGGAAGGTCCTTCAGGCTGTGCACGGCCACATCGGCATCGCCGCGGCGCAGCATGTCCTCGATCTCCTGCGTGAAGACACCCTTGCCGCCAATGCGGCTGAGGGCCACATCCTGGCGGATGTCCCCCTCTGTCTCGACCGCGACGTAGCGTACCGTCACATCCGGCTGCACGGCGATCAACGCGGCTGCGAACAGCTCGGCCTGACGCCTGGCCAGGGGACTGCGCCGGGAGGCGACGCGGATCTCCACTTCTACACCCCCAGCATGACGAGATCTGGCGCCCTCCGCGGAGGCCGCCTGGCCCAGGTCTTCACGCGTGCGGGACGAGCGTCGCTCTGTATCGGACGCTCAGACCTCCTGAGGCCAGTCGGGGCCGTCGAGACGGAAGATCTCCGCCGCGAGGCGCAGACAGCTCTCTCCGTCCTCGCGCAGGGCACACTCCTTGAGCGCGAGCGTCGGGTCGTTGAGGAGCTTGTTGACGATGCGCGAGGCGAGCTGCTCGATCACCTGCCGCTCCCCTTCGGGCACGTCGCCGAGGCGGTGGAACGCACGCCTCAACTCCGCCGCACGCACCTCCTCCGCCTTGCCGCGCAGGGACCGGATCAGTGGCAAGGCCTGGCGCTCGCAGCTGCGCCGCTCGAAATCGGCGGCGGCAGCGAGGACGATGGCCTGGGCGGCCTCCGCCTCACGCAGGCGCACCTGGCGCTGCGCGAGGCTGACCGCCGCGAGGTCGTCGAGGCTGAAGAGCTCGACACCTCCCAGCGCGCCGCAGGCAGGCTCGATGTCGCGCGGCACCGAGAGGTCCACCAGCACCATGCGGCGGCCGCCCCGCCGGCGCATGGCTTCCTTGAGATCACGCGCATAGAGCACCTCGTGCGGAGCGCCGGTCGAGCTCAGGACGACGTCCGCACGGGTGAGGTAGTCGTCCACCTCAGACCAGCCCGCGGCCACGCCGCCGAACTGCTTCGCGAGGGCAGCCGCCCGCTGGCGCGTGCGGTTGGCGATCACGATGCGCACGTCGGCCGCCTCGCGCAGGTGCTGGCAGCAGAGTTCCGCCACCTCGCCCGCGCCAATCAGCAGCACCGTTCTGCCGGCGAGATCGGGAAACGACCGTCGCGCCAGGGCCACAGCCGCACTGCCGACCGAGACCGGGTGGTGGTCCATGCCGGTCTCACGGTGCGCTCGCTTCGCGGCGCTCAGCGCGGACTGCACCAGCATGCTCAATTCCTTGCCGACCGCTTCCGCCGCGGCGGCCTGGTTGAATGCTCGCTTGATCTGGCCGAGGATCTGCGTCTCGCCCACGAGCTGCGCCTCGAGGCCCGCCGCCACCAGGAAGAGATGGCGCACCACGTCCTGCCCGTCCAGGCGATAGACAAAGCGCGCCAAGACTGCAGGAGGCGTCGCCGTCACGTCCGCGAAGGCCGCCTGCAGCCGGGGCGCCACCTCGTCGACGACGCCGTGGGCGTAGATCTCGCTGCGATTGCAGGTATGCAGCACGAAGGCCTCATCGGCAACCTCCAGCACCTGCCGGTAGACCTCCTCGACGTGCGGCTCCAGCGTCAAGCGGCCGCGCATGTCGAGATCGGTCCCCTGATGGCTCAGTCCGAGGAAGGTCCAGCCTGTCTTCATTCCGCTGCAACTCCCCGATGCACGGCGACAGATCCCAGCGTCAAGGGCCACGCCTCGACCGTCTGGAACCCCGCCGCGCGATAGAGATCGGCAAGAGCGGTGCGGCCCGGAAAGCGGCGATGCGACTCGGGCAGCCAGGCGTAGGCGGCGCCGCCGCGGCCCGCAAGGCGTCCCAGCACCGGTACGATGCCATAGAAGAACATCTTGAAGCCGACGAAGGCCAGAGGATTCGTCGGTCGCGACACCTCGAGCGACAGGGCGCGCCCGCCGGGGCGCAGGACGCGGCGCATCTCCTTGAGCGCGCCGGGCAGGTCCGGGAAGTTACGCAGCCCGAAGCCGCACGTGACGAGGTCGAAACTCGCGTCAGCGAACGGAAGCTTCAAGGCGTTCGCCTCGACGAGCTCGATGCGCGTCGCAAGTCCATGCTCTGCAATCTTGCGCTCGGCGACGGAGAGCATCTCGCGGCTAAGGTCGAGGCCGGTCACGTGGATACCGGGTTCCATCTGCGCGATCATGATCGCGAGATCGCCGGTACCCGTCGCGATGTCGAGGCAGCGCTCACCGGGCCCTGGCGACACGAGCGCGAGGAACCGGCGCTGCCACCTGCCCCACTGGCCGAGGGTGATGACGCGGTTCATCGGGTCGTACACCTGCGCGATATCGCCAAAGATGCGGCGGATCTTGGCGTCATGCGGTTCGTGGCGGGCCAAGAGGGCGCCTCCCATGGTCAACTTCCCCGCGGCGGCCGTGTCGGATCCTGCGCGAGCACATAGACGCGCTGACCGGAAGCCGGATCCTGCCAGACGTCGACGGTGCGGCGGCTCGTAGGGTCGACGAACCGCTCGCCGGTGAACACGTAGCCTTCGGGCGGATCGGTCAGTTCCGCGCGATAACGCGGACCGACTAGAAAGCCGGCGAGGATCAGGACGATGCCCATGAAGCCCAGGTAGACATCCGCAAACGCCCCGGTCATCAGAAAGAGGATGATGCCGGCCACGAGGCCGAGCCCACCTAAGAGCAGAAACCAGCGATTACGCATGACGAGATGCCTCCGACGGCAACCCGGCCGATTCCTTGCACAGTGTAGCACAGGAGCGGCCGACGCGCGGGTCGGACCACTCGCCAAGTGTTGGTCCATGCGCTATATTGGGCCCACCAGATTTGGTACCTGGACTTTCCTGCATTGCGAGGCAACCCATGTTCCCAAGACGACTTCGGCCGGTCGCCGGCCTCGCGGTCCTCTTGCTGCTGCTCGGCGGCTGCGGCACGGGGAGCGCCAAAGCCCCGCACAAGCAGGCGAAGACGCACAAGTCGACGGCAAAGGGACCTGCCAGCACAGGTACCCCGATCGCCATCGACGGCTACACCGCTTACCTTCCTGCGGATGTGCTCGCGAACACGCCTGGTGTCGCGGCGGCCCTGACGCCGTATGGGCTGGTCTGGAGTTCCTATGCGGACTCGGTCGACGACGCGGGCAGCTTCCTGATGCAGCAACCGTATGCCATCGAGATCTCGCCGTCGCCCGGCAGCGGCCCCTTGGCCGGCAGCGGGCGCCTCATCGCGGAGATCCCCGCGAGCTCGGCCGGCCAGGCCGCCGAGCTGCACTTCGTCGGTGCCACAGGACCCTACCTGGGCTTCACGCTCGACATCGCCGGGTCCGCAACCACGCTCGACGCCGGCATGCTCGACCTCCTGACAGGCAAGGTGACCATGCTTCCCGGGAGCCTCGCCACCAATGCCGGCATCGTGGTCGGCGGCGACCGGATGGGCATTCTGGCACCTACGGCGACGTACGTGTTCGACCCGCAGACTGGCAGCATCACGACCTATCCGCTTGCCGCCGGAACGAACCTGTGGGCAGACCTAGCATACGGCCAGCCGATCGGCTCGACCGACGTGCCGGACCCGGCCGAACCGGGAGTTGCCGCCTATGCAGCCGGCAGTTCCCTGATCTACGCGCCGCCCGGCTGGCGGGAGGCCAGCGAGCAGTTGGGCGGAGACTTCACGATCTGGCGCATCGTAGACCCTGCGGACCCTGCCGCCTTCGTGGAGGTGGAGGCCGCCCCCTGCGTCGGCTGCAGCGTCGTCAGCCTCACGGCAGGGGCCCTGCCTGCGCCGCAGGTGACGCTGCCGGACGGCACCGGCACGCCGGACGTCGTGCAGCACTGGCTTACCGACTACGCCGTCGGCTACGAGGGTACCGCCCCCGGCTATCACTATCCGGTCTGGGGCCTCGCGATCGCCCCCAGGCCAGGCCAGAGCGGCTTCGAGGAGGTCGTGGTCACACTGCCTTCCTCCGAAGCCAAACTGGCCCGGGCCATTATCGCAAGCTATCCCCTGCCGCGCTGATCCAGGCCAAGGCGCAGACCCGTCTGGCTCGTGTCGAATGGACCGAAGGCTTCGAGATCGCGGCGAAAGGCCGCGCTCGCAAGCGTGTCGCCAAGTCGCTGCACCGCGTCGGCAGGCATGGCCTCCCTCTGCCACCATAGCTCGCACGTCTCCACGCTGAGAGGCAGGAACGCGAGCGAGAACGCGGCAGCGGCCGTACCGCTGGCTATGCCGACATCGGCTGCGCCCTGCGCGACGGCGTCCGCAACCTCCCAATGGCCGGGGAGTTCCTGCCCGTACCCGTCCACGTCCGTCGGCCTGATGCCCGCCTCCGCCAGCAGCCGGTCGAGGAGGCGCCTGGCTCCTGAGCCCTCTTCCCGATTCACGACGCGCAGCCCTGGCATCCCGAGATCGGCAGGGCCGCCGAAGCGGGATAGGCCGCGCCGCATGACAAACCCCATCTCCCAGCGCGACAGCAGGAGCTGGTCGCTGCCCGCCGGCGGTCGTGGGCGCTCCTCGCCATGCGTCCAATGCACCGCGGCGAGATGTGTGCGCCGGGCCAAGAGCTGGGCCTGTGCGGCTCCGCTGCCCGCCGAGAACCAGAAGGCGCGCAGCCCCCTGCCCTGCAGATGGTCCGCGAGCAGGCCCAGCGCAGGGTCGCAGCCGGCCAGGAACAGCGTGTCACGTCGCGCCTCCGCGAACCGATGGACCGTCAGGCGCCCCGCGTCGTCCACCTCGGCCAGGCCGTCGGCCGCGGCTGCGGGCCAGCGATAGGCACCGAGCTGCGCGATGCCGCGCAGCACCTCGTGCTCGCCGATGACGGCCGACAGCACCCGCGTCGGGCCGGTCCGCGACAGGAGGGCGACATCGGGCGCGTCATCCGGCGGAAGGGCAAAGATATCGTCCACGGGCCGATCGAGCGCCCTTGCCAGACGCAGGGCGACCTCCAGGCTGGGGCCGTAGTCGCCAGCCTCGATCGCGCCGATGGTCTGCCTGGTGAGGCCGGCCCTGTGCGCCAAGGCCTGTTGCGTCAGACCCAGCTCAAGGCGCATCTCGCGCAGGCGGCTGCGAATCGGCGACATGGGCATCCTCCTCGTCTGCCTGTGTGCAAAGTTTAGCATACATTGCTGTCAAGCATTCTTGCGTATCCGCGCCAGCACACGTATGGTAGAGGCATCTCTTGCCTGGAGGTGCCTTTATTGCACACTCGTCGACTGGTTCCTGCCCTTTTGGCACTACTCGCCGTCGGAGTAGCTGGCTGCGGGTCGGCCGCCACGAAGTCCCCCGCAAAGCCGAGCCGTGTCTCGGTCGCCTATGCCGGCTCCCTCGACTACATGAACGACCAGGTGATCGGACCGGCCTTCGCCAAGGCGACCGGCATCGCGTACAGCGGCCGCGGCGGCGGCTCCTGGGCGTTGGCCCACGAGATCCAGGGCGGTGTCATTCAAGCTGACGTCTTCGAGAGCTTGGGCACTGGACCGATCGCGGCGCTGGCGCCGAAACAGGCCAGCTGGGCGATCGGCTTCGCGAGCAGTCCCCTGGTGGTCGCCTACAACCCGAAGAGCCGCTTCGCGGCCCAGTTCAAGGCTATCGCGCAAGGTGCCAAACCCATGCGCGACCTCTTCACGCTGCTCGCCACGCCCGGGCTGCGCCTCGGTCGCACGAATCCGGCCACGGATCCCCAGGGCCAGACCTTCTACCTGATGGTAGAACTCGCCCAGCGCATCTATCACCTGCCTGCCGGCACGGCGCAGCGCATTCTGGGCGCGTGGAACAACCCTCAGGAAGTCTTCTCGGAAGAGGGCCTGCCGACCCAACTCCAGGCGGGAGGTCTGGACGCCGCCTCCGCCTTCCTGCCGCAGGCGCAGCAGCTCAAGCTGAGCTACATCGTCCTGCCGGCGCAGCTCGACTTCGCGAACCCCGCCGACCTCTCGCTCTACTCATCCGTCTCGATGACGATTCCGCAGGTCGGAACGGTGCACGGACAGGTCTCGATGCTGGCCCTTACGGTGCTGCGCGGCAAGAACCAGGCAGCCGGCGACGCCTTCGCGCAATTTGCCCTCGCCAAGGCGCAAGATCACCTCTGGCAGAGTCAGGGATATGAGCTGATCCCGCCAGTTGTCTGGGGTGCGAAGAGCGACATTCCCAAGGGGCTGCCCAAGTAGCGGCCCCTTGGCTCGGGCCGGCTCAGGTCCCGTCGCGTGCGGGGGCACCGCCCAGCCTCCACGAGGGCGGTGTCCCCATGCGCCGAACCATCCTGCCGCGTGGACCTGCACCCTGCTGGACCGCTGCGTCCAAGACCGCCCACGGCGGACGGCTCGCCCTACCGAAGAACTCCGCCGCCGAAATGCAGTGTGTAGACGATCCTTTTGTCCAGGCTGATCTGCTCCTCGCCGTGAAACCTCTCCAATCCACCTTCGGCACTGGAGGCGTAGCGAAAGAGCCCCCGCTCGAAGACAGGCGGGCCGCGGAATGCGTGCTGCTCCGAGACGTTGCGCAAGGCCTCGCGCAAGAAGGCGTAGATCGCCTGGATGGCCTCCTGTTCCACCACATCCATGCCTGCGCCCCCGGCGTAGCTCATGGACCAACATGGTGCACCGTCGGCGTACACGGTCTCCTGACCGACGAAGAAGGCACCTCCGACGTACACGTCGCGGTAAAGCAGGCTTCGGTCGCCATATTCCAGCTGATGGAATCCTGGCAGGAGGGGGCGCACAGTGGCGTCATCGCCTTGTGCCGCGTAGGTCCGGCGTTTGGCCTCGACCAGGAACGGCCCGAGAGACCGCACGGTCGCCTCTAGCTCAGCTTCACGGCCGTGCCGTAGGCCACGACCTCTGTCATCGTCTGGCCGATCTCCGACGAGTCGAAGCGCATCGCAACCACGGCGTCGGCCCCGATCTTGCCGGCATTTTCAAGCATGCGGTCCACCGCCTGACGCCGCGTGTCCTCGAGGAGCCTCGTGTACTCGTGGATCTCGCCGCCGCCCAGGCTGCGCAAGCTGGCGAGGATGTTGCCGCCGAGTCCCTGGCTGCGCACCACGACGCCGAACACCGTGCCGAGCGTCTCTGTGATCTCGTGCCCCGCAACTTCGAACGCTGTCGTCACAACCATCGCCATCGCTAGAACCCCCGATCGGAACTGTGCTTGGTGATCAGCCGCTGCTGCGGGAAGAGGTGGCGCACTGCGCTGTCCACCGCAAGGCCCACCTCGCCGAAGCCAAGTGCGATCAGCCTCTGCTTGCCCGGATACGTCGCCACGTCGCCCGCCGCGAAGATGCCGTCCACGCCTGTGCGCATGCCCCAGTCCACCTGGATCTGACCGCCCCGGATCGGCAGGCCCCAGCTCTTGATCGGTCCCAGGTCGGTCCTGAAGCCGATGCAGATCAGCACCTGGTCGACCGGGATGCGCTCGCACGCATCCGACCCCACGGGGCCGACGACCACCTCCTGCACCCGGCCCTCACCCTCGATGCTGCGCAGCTCCCACGGCTGGCGATACCAGATGCCGGAGTTCTGCATCCGCTGGACCGACTCCTCGTGCGCCTGCCACTTGGGCAGGTTGTGCACGAGCCGCACGTCCGCCATCGGCGCCAAGGTATTCGCCCAGTCGAGCGCGGAGTCCCCGCCGCCCACGACGAGGATGCGCCTGGCGGTGAACCGTCCGAGGTCATCGACGATGTAATCGACGCCGCGGCCTGCGAACTCCTCCTCGCCCGGCACGCCGATCCGGCGCGGGCGGAAGGCGCCAAGGCCCGCGGCGATCACCACGGAGCGGGCCCGGTGCTCGCCGTCACTCGTGTGCAGCCGGAAGACGTCGTCCTCAGGCGTGAGCGCAAGCACCTGCTCCCCGAGACAGATGGCCTGACCGTCTTTGAGGCACTGCTCCTCGAGCCGCGCGACCAGGTCGCGCCCGGTGACGCGAGGCATGCCGCCGATGTCGAAGATCTCCTTGTCGGGATAGAGCGACGTCACCTGCCCTCCGAGTGCCGGCAGACTCTCGAAGAGACGCGCCTGCACCCCCCGCATGTGCGCGTGGTAGAGGCCGAACAGGCCGCACGGACCGCCACCGATGATCGCGATGTCATCCACGCAGGCCACGAGACTCCTCCTAAGCTGGGAACGCTCCTTCCATACTAGGCTCGTACGGCCATATGGTCCACCACCTATGGACCGATATGATTGGCTGTTTGGCCGGGGTGCGTGTCTGCCGCCTGGCCCCATTTCGTCGCAGGTAGCAGGGCCGCCAGGCAGGCCGGCAGGCGATGCCGTCCCTGCGCCAGGCCCGCCGCGATTCCACTGCGCCGCCTGCGGGGCTCTCGCGAACGGCAAGCGGCACGCTGACGTCGGACATCCGGCAGAGGCATCCTGGTCGCCTAACGGCTCGCCCTGAAGTCCTGCTGCTCCGCCGCTCCGGTGATCAGCCGCGCGGCCCGCTCGAACGTGACGTACGCGTAAGCCCAGCGCCAGAGCACCACCACGCGGTTGTCGAAGCCGATCAGGTAGAGGATGTGCACGAACAGCCACGCGAGCCAGGCCGGGAACCCCGTCAGGCGCACGCCGCGCACGTCCGCGACGGCGGCACGCCGTCCGATCGTCGCGAGCACCCCCCGGTCCCGGTAGCGAAATGGCATCGTGGGCTGACCCCCGATGCGTCGCGCGATGTTCCGGGCGGCCATGCGACCCTCCTGCATCGCCACGGGCGCGAGGCCGGGGAGCGGGCGTCCGTCCGACCCAGGCACCAGCGCGAGGTCGCCGACGACGAATACCTCCGGGTGACCCGGCAGGGAGAGATCCCCCGCGACCTCCACCCGGCCGGCGCGATCCGCCGGGCCGGCGAGCGACCGTCCGAGCGGCGACGCCTCCACCCCCGCGGCCCAGATCACGGTGCGACTCGGAATCCACGTGTCGCCAAGCTGCACGCCATCCGCCGACACGCCGGTCACGGGGGTGCCGAGCCGCACCTCGACGCCCATGGCGGTCAGCTGCTGCATGGCTTTCACGCTCAGTTGCGCCGGGAACCCTGGCAGCACCCGGGGACCCGCCTCGACCAGGATGATGCGCGAGGATGCCGGATCGATGTGCCGAAAGTCGCGGCGCAAGGTGCGGCGGGCGATTTCTGCGATCGCACCGGCCATTTCGACGCCCGTCGGACCACCGCCCACCACGACGAAGTCGAGGAACGCGGGCAGGAGACTGGCATCGGTGCAGCGCTCGGCCTCCTCGTAGGCCATGTAGATGCGCCGGCGGATGGCCAGCGCGTCATCGATCGTCTTGAGGCCGGGTGCGTCCGCCTCCCACTCCCCATGCCCGAAGTAGGCGTGGCGTGCACCCGTGGCGACGACGAGATAGTCGTACGGGAGGCGCCCCTGGCCATGCACCACCTCTCGCCGCTCGAGATCGACTGCCTGGACGTCCGCCAGCAGAACGTCGGCGTTTTGCTGGCTGCGCAGGATACGGCGGATCGGGGCTGCGATCTCCTCGGTCGAGAGACCGCCCGTTGCCACCTGATAGAGCAGCGGCTGGAACAGGTGGTAGTTGTTGCGATCGCACAGCGTGACGAGCACAGGCGCATCGCGCAAGGCCATCGCCGCATAGAGTCCGCCGAAGCCACCGCCTACGACGACGACCCTGGGCTTTGTCTCAGCCATCGGAAACCGCCTCCCCCAATAAGGGACGCCCCGGGCATTCCCGCCCGGGGCGTCCACGCTGGGATCTACTTGTGCAGCTTGCGCACGAGTCCGCCGAGCGGATCCCAGTAGACGTCCGCGACGCGCTCCTTGAGCGGGATGATGCCGTTGTCCGTGATGTCGATGCCCTGCGGGCAGACGACGGTGCAGCACTTCGTGATGTTGCACATGCCGACGCCTGCGGCGCCCTTGAGCAGTTCCAGCCGGTCGCCGGTGTCGAGCGGGTGCATCTCGAGTTCGGCGATGCGGATCATGAGGCGCGGGCCCCAATAGCGGTCCTTGGCGTCATGGTCGCGCAGCACGTGGCAGACGTTCTGGCAGAGAAAGCACTCGATGCAGTTGCGGAACTCCTCGATGCGATCCACGTCCCGCTGCTGCAAGGTGAACGGCGCCTTGATCGCGGGCTGGAAGGCAGGTACCTGCCTGAGCCTGTCATAGTTCCACGAAACGTCGGTGACAAGGTCCTTGATCACAGGGAAGCTGTGCATCGGCCGCACGTGGATGACCTCGCCGACATACTCGTCGACGCGCGTCTTGCAAAGCAGCTTCGGCGAGCCGTTGATCTCGGCGCTGCAAGAGCCGCAGTGGGCGGCCTTGCAGTTCCAGCGCACGGCAAGATCCGGTGCGTCATGGGCCTGGATGAAGTGCAGCGCGTCGAGAACGACCATGCCGGTCTCAATCGGCACCTTGTACTCGACTTCCTTGCCGCCGCTCTTGTCGCCGCGGTATACGCTGAGGGTGATCTCATCAGGCATGGCCGACTACTCCTTCCTGGCCGAGTTCGCGAGGCCCGGGGCTACGCCCCGGCTGAAGAGGGCAGCCAGCTCCTCCGACATCTGCGGTACGGGCTCGGGACGCACCTCGATGCCGTGGTCCGTGAGGCGCTGTACGTAGTTGACCTTGCCCTGCTCCTCGAGTTCGTCGGGGAAGTCCGTGCGCCACTGGGCACCGCGGCTCTCCTTGCGCTCGATGGCGCCGCGCAGGATCGCCTCGCCCAGGAGCGCCATGTTCTGCACGTCGAAGACGCCGTGCCAGCCGGGGTTGAATTGGCGCGAGCCGGGCGCACGCATGTTGACGGTGCGCTCCCGCAACTCCTGCAGGCGCGCGAGGCCCTTCTCGAGTTCGGGACCGTTGCGCTCGATGCCGGCGTGGCTCGCCATGATCTCCTGCATTTCCTCGTGCAGGCGGTACGGATTCTCTCCCTCGCTGCGCGTAAATGGCGCGAGCACGCGCTCCACCTCTGCCCGGACCTCGGCTCCGTCGATCTTGGGCATGGAGCTGTTCTTGGCATACTCCATCGCCCCGGCACCGGCCCGGCGCCCGAAGACGAGAATGTCTGAGAGGGAGTTGCCGCCCAGGCGGTTCGCACCGTGGAGTCCCGCCGCGCACTCGCCGGCCGCGAAGAGTCCCGGCACGCTGGTCGCCCCGGTGTAGGGGTCCACGCGCAGGCCGCCCATGGTGTAGTGGATCGTGGGGGCCACCTCGAAGCGGGACTTCGTGATGTCGATGTCGGCCAGGGCCATGAACTGCTCGTACATGCCCGGCAGCTTGCGCTTGACGAACGCCGCGCCCTTGTGGGTGATGTCGAGCCAGGCGCCGCCGTGCGGCGTGCCACGGCCCGCCTTGACCTCCTTGTAGATCGAGCGCGCGACGACGTCGCGCGAGGAGAGCTCCTTGCGCGACGGATCGTACTTCTCCATGAAGCGCTCGCCCTCGGAGTTGAAGAGGAGGCCGCCCTCACCGCGCACGCCTTCGGTCACCAGGATGCCGCGCACACCCGGCGGCCAGGTCATGCCGGTCGGGTGGAACTGCACCATTTCCATGTCGGCGAGTTCCGCACCTGCGCGGAACGCGAGCGCCGCGCCGTCGCCGGTGCTCTCCCAGGAGTTCGACGTCACCTTGTACGCCTTGCCCCAACCGCCCGTCGCGATGACGACGGCCTTGGCGGTGAACACGGCAAGGCGGCCGTCCTCCCGGTAGTACGCGATGCAGCCGGCGATGCGGTCCTGGTCCTTGAAGAGCTTCGTCGCGGTGATTTCCTGGTAGATGTCGACGTCAAGCGTCAGGATCTTCTGCTCGAGGGTGCGGATGAGTTCCTTGCCTGTCCGGTCGCCGACGTGGGCCAGGCGGCGGAAGGTGTGCGCGCCGAACGGGCGCTGCATGATCTTGCCTTCCGGCGTGCGGTCGAAGACGGCGCCCCAGTATTCGAGTTCGAGCACCCGGTCGGGCGACTCCTTGGCGTGGATCTCCGCCATGCGGTAGTCGTTGATGAAGTGCGCGGAGCGCACGGTGTCGTAGAAGTGCGTCTCCCAGCCGTCCTGCGGGTCGACGTTGCCGAGCGCGGCGGCGACGCCGCCCTCCGCCATCACCGTGTGTGCCTTGCCGAGGAGCGACTTGCCCAGGACGGCCGTCTTGAGACCAGCCTCCCCCGCTTCGATCGCAGCCCTCAGACCGGCACCGCCGGCTCCGATCACCAGTACGTCGTACTCGTGGTACGCGATGTCCTCGCTCATCAGAAAAACCTCACATCGTGGATTACGCCGTTCATCAGAAGCCGGATGTAGACGTCTGTGAACCAGACGAAGAACATGGAGATCCAGGCATAGGTGCCGTGGTTCTCGTTCCAGGCGGAGACGCGGTTCCACACCTTGAAGCGCGTCGTCGGGCGGCCGTCGGCGCAGGTGAACTTCTGCGAGCCGCCGCCGATCAGGTGGCGGAAGGCGTGGCAGGAGAACGTGTAGGCCGTCAGCAGCAGGACGTTGATGAGCATGATGATCGAACCGAGGCCGATGCCGAAGTGGCCGTTGAAGATGAAGGCCTGCACGGCGTCGATCCACAGGAAGACGAGGACGATGACGGCCACGTACCAGAACCAGCGGTGCAGGTTCGTCCAGCTGAACGGGAAGCGCGTCTCGCCGAAGTAGTATTTGCGCGACTCCGGCACGGAGCAGGAGACGGGGTCATGGAAGAATCCGCGGTAGATCTCCTTGCGGTAGTAGTAGCATGTCGCGCGGAACAGGAGGGGTGACCACAGCACCCAGATCGCCGGCAGGACCTTGACGCCCCAGGACTCCGTCGGGGAGAAAAATGGCGAAAGATAGTTGTGGAACTGGCCGCTGGACTGGAAGAACACGAGCCAGAGGGTATAGAGGCCGAAGAGACCGAGTGCCAGGACCGTAAAGGTCGGTTCCACCCAGTAGGGCAGGGAGTGGGACTTGGGTTTGGTTGGCCGCAGCGACTCCGCAGTTTGCGCCACCGATCGTCCTCCTCGCTCGGGAAGCTTGCTCGTACCGTGGGTCGACGCGGTCGAACAAACACAGAACACTCGGCCGCGCCTAGCCGCCACAGGGCCCAGGGCTGGAAAACAAGCCAAGCCTTTAGGCCGACAACGCCAGTATAGCGCAGACGCTCATCCTTGCGCATAGCCACTCTGGGCCCCTTTTGCTACGTTGCGCCAAAGTCCAAATGACCCACCGTCCGCGGCACGTTATGGCGCAGGGTGACATAAAACAGGACAGCAGGGTCGAACGGGAGGGATTCACGGTGGGCGACCTGGCCAGCACCCTCACCCGCCTCTTTGTCCTCGCCTACCTGTCGCAGACCGTCTCGCGCATCGGTGAGCGGCTGGTGCCGCAAGGAGCCCTCAGCGCGCGGGTCCGCCAGAACCTTGGCGAGTGGCTCTCGACGGCAGCCGGCGTTGGCCTCGGCTTTGCAGCGGACGCGGACATCCTCGCAGAGCTCGGACTGCCGTTCCAACCCTCGTTCGTCGGTGTGCTCCTGACAGGATTGATCGTCGGCCAGGGAGGCCGCTTCCTCACGACCTGGATCGCCGGGCTGCCCAGGGCGGGCGGAGGCGGCGGAACCGCGGCAAGCCCGCGAAGCGGCCGGGGCGGGACGTAGCTGACGCTGGCATCCTGTGCGCGCGGCGTCGCCGCTCGTCGCCGATGCGTTGTTCGGTCCCTGGCGCAGGGCATGCTGGGCCGCGGCCTCTTGCCTTGGGCCCGCACGGCCCTGCTGTTTCGCGGACTGCGGACCGCCCCGTGCATCATGACCAGTCGAGGGCCAGCACGACCTTGCCGAAGTGGCTGCGACCTTCGAGGTGGCGGTGTGCCTGTGCCGCCTCGGCCAGGGGGAAGACCCGGTCGACCACAGGCCGCAGGGCACCGGAGGCGAAGTGCGGCATCACTGCGAGAAGCTCCGCGCGGGAGCCCATGTAGGACCCGAGCACCTGCAGCTGGCGGCTGAAGATGTAGCGGATGTCGGTTTCGCCGAAAGGGCCCGTCGTCGCGCCGCAGGTGACGAGCCGCCCGCCCGGCGTCAGGCTGCGCAGGCTCTCCGGCCAGGTGGCCTGTCCGATGTGCTCGACCACGATGTCGACGCCCCGGCGATCCGTCAGCCGGCGCACCTCAAGATGGATCTGGCGGCTCTGGTGATCGATCGCCTCGTCGGCGCCGAGCTCGAGCGCCTTGTGGCACTTCTCGCCGCCCGATGCCGTGCCGATCACCCGCGCGCCGAAAAGCTTCGCGATCTGGATGGCGGCGCTCCCGACGCCGGATCCCGCCCCGAGCACAAGGACTGTCTGCCCTGGTGCCACGCCGCCGAGCGCCACGAGCATGTGCCAGGCCGTCAGGAACACGAGTCCGATGGCGCTCGCGCCTACGTAATCCAGGCCCTCCGGCATCTCCACCAGGTTCTCGACGGGCGCGAGCACGTACTCGGCGTGCGTGCCGGGCACCTCGTAACCAAGGACGCGATACTGCCGGCAAAGGGTCTCCCTCCCGGCGAGGCAGTGCTCGCAGCGGCCGCAGCCGAAGCCGGGATTCAGCAGAAAGCGCCGGCCGACAAGATCCGAAGGCGCGCCGGGCCCCACGGCGGCCACCTCACCGGCCGCATCGTTGCCGAGGATGTGCGGCATCGGTGGCGACGTGCGACCAGGCAGACCCGTGCGGCTCCAGATGTCGAGATGGTTCAGCGAGGCCGCCCGCACCCTCAGCAGCACCTGCCCCGGACCGGGCTCCGGGCAGAGCGCGTCCTCGTAGCGCAGTACCTCAGGACCGCCATGCTCGAACATGCGCACTGCCTTCAACTCGCAGGACCTCCGTTCGCCAAAGCATCCGCTGCGCCGGCGCAGCCGCGGCAACCAATCATGCCCGCTGGGATCCGCGCCACATTTGCAGGAAGCGGTCCAGCGCATCGCGCCGCGCCTGGATCTCCCCCGCCTGCTGTGCAAGCCGCGCCTCGCCGAGAGGCGTGATGCGATACACGCGCACAGGCTGGCCTGCATCCATCTGCTCCCAGTTCGAGCGCAGCGCGCCCTCCTCCTCCATCTCGCGCAGGAGGCGATAGACGCGCCCGCTATCGACCGTCCACGGGGTGGCGTGCAGGCTTCGCAGACGCTCGATCAGGGAGCCGCCGTGGTCCGGCTGCTGCAGGACCAATAGCAGCAGGAACGCGGAAAGGTGACGCCCGGTCTGGTAGCGGCGGCCGGAATCGTCCGTGCGCGTAAGGCATGTCTCTCCTTCCGTGCTTAGTAGTGCACATTGCATTATACTGCATTTCGTAGTACCGTGTGCTGGACAAGTCCGAAATGGGGTCCTCGCGATGAGTCTTCCCCGCGACGCGGCCCGGTCGCGAACCTACGTACTCGAAGGCCCGGCTCTCTGGCTGAGCTTCGCGGCCGCGACCACCGGCACCCTGATGGTCAACCTCGACGCGACCGTCGTGAACGTGGCCCTGCCCGTGATGCAGCACGAGTTCGGCCTGCCCGTCTCCCTGCTGCAGTGGGTCGTCACGGCGTACCTGCTGGTCATCACGGGCGTGCTGCCGTTGACGTCGCAGGTCGCCGACTGGCTCGGTCGCTCACGGCTGTTCACCCTGGGGCTCGCCGGCTTCACCGTCGGTTCCGTCGCAGCGGCGCTTGCGCCAGGTCTGTCGGCGCTGCTCGCGGCGCGTGTGCTGCAGGGCCTGGGCGGGGCCATCATCCAGGCCAACGTGATGGCGATCGTCGCCTTGACGTTTCCGCAAGACCAGCGGGGGCGTGGGCTCGGCCTGATCGGTGCGGTGGTGGCGGCGGGCAGCCTGCTCGGCCCGCCGCTCGGCGGCATCCTCACGGCGCTGTTCGGCTGGCGAAGCATCTTCTGGGTGAACGTGCCCGTGGGCATCTGGGGCGTCTGGGCATCATGGCGCTACCTGCCGCGTTTCGCCAGGAAACTTGAGCTGCGGCCGGCAGCCTTCGACTGGACAGGCTCCATGCTCTTCTTCGCTGGGGCGACCCTGCTCGAGTTCGGCCTCGCGGATTTGCCGAACCGGTCCTCCCTCTGGCTCCTGCTGCTGACCGCTCTTGCCGGCTACCTGTTCATCTTGCGGGAAGCGCGTGCCGCACGGCCCGTCATGCCACTGCGGCTGTTCCGCATCGCCCCCTTCTGGCGCAATCTCGTCAGCGGACTTGCCTACTGGCTCCTGATGATGGCGCCTTCGTTCCTCCTGCCGTTCTACCTGCGCATCGTCCTGCGCGAGCCGATGGCCATCGTCGGCCTCAGCATCGCACCGCAGGCCCTCGTCATGATCCTGCTGTCGCCCGTCGGGGGCCGCATCGCCGACCGCATAGGAGTGCTCCTGCCGGGTCGCGTCGGCTTGGGAGCATTCGCGCTCGCGGACCTCTTGTTCGCCCTTTGGCCCGGCGGTCCACCGCTCTGGGGCGTCTGGCTCCTTTCCGGTCTCGTGGGCGTCGCCGCGGGGCTCTTCAACGCGCCAAACAACACGGCGGTTCTGAACTCCGTCTCTGGAGCCGACACGGGCACCGCGTCTGGGCTGCTCGCAACGCAGCGCAACCTCGGGCGCATCCTGGGCGTCGCCGCCGCCGCCATGGGCCTGTCCATCTACTGGCTCCTCATGGGCGACTCCTCGAACCCTCCCCACACCTCACCCGCCTACCCGCACCTCTTTCTCGCAGCCTTTCGCGCAGTATTCCTCGCCATGCCGCTCTTCGCGGCCGTGGGCATCCTGACGATGACCAAACCGTCGGAACCGCCGCTCGCCGAGGTCGAGGCCGCCTCTGGCGAGACAGGCTAGAATCGAGGCAATCGGCCCAAGAAGGAGACTGTCATGTCATCACATCACGGGCACGGCCCAGGCCACTTCGATCCCGCACGCCTGCACGCCATGGAGGATCGCCGCAGAGCGGAGATGCCGCCCGAGGACATCCTGCGCGAGTTCCTTCCCCCGGACATCGGAAGCCTGGCCGATATCGGCTGCGGCAGCGGCTTCTTCAGCATCGCGGCGGCCCGCCTGCTGCCTGGTGCGAGAGTCCTCGCCGTCGACCGCCAGCAGGACATGCTGGACTTCGTCGCCAGGAGGGCGCGCGAGGCAGGCCTCGAGAACGTCGAGACCGTACGCGCCGACGCGACACGCCTGCCGATCGTGGATGGCGAACTGGACGCCGTCCTGATGTCCCACGTCTTCCACGACATCCCGGAGCGCGACGCGATGCGTGATGAGGTCTACAGGATCCTGAGACCGGGTGGCGCCTTCCTGCTGGTCGAGTGGGACAAGGTGGACACGCCGATGGGCCCGCCGCTCGAGATCCGCATCGCCGCGGAGGAGCTCGCCAGCATTCTCGTGGCAGGCGGCTTCGCCGTGGAGCGGATCGCACACGGCCCCGGCTCCACCTACCGCCTGCTCGCCCGCCGGCCGTAACCCAGGCCCCAACCGGCATGCAGGCCCGCTGCACCTGCAGCGGGCCTGCGTCTGCGTCATCCCCAGGCGAGATCTATTGCGAGCGGGCGTGCCTACGGCGCAGCAGCACCACCGCACCGATGCCGGCCAGCGGCACCAGCGCCGCGTAGGGAACCTCCGGCAGCTGGTTGCAGTTCTTCGTGAGGGTCGTCGACGGCGCGGCGGCCAGGGCCGGTGCCGCCACGGCGAGCGTGGCCGCGACGCCCAGGGCCGCGACCAGCGGAAGTCGCCTCCAGATGCGCATGGAATCACTCCTCCCCGCAGTAGTCATGGGCGATCGGCTCGTCCTTGGGCCCGTTCGGGCGCCCGTTGCGCACAGCAGATAGGGGTCAGCCGACCTTGGCGCGCCGCCTGCGCAGGAGGACGACCGCGCCGACACCGGCAAGCGGCAGCAGCACTGCATACGGCACCTCCGGCATCTGGTTGCGGTGCCAGTGGTTTTGGATCACACCCGTCTGCTGGCCGGGCCCGGCCGCGAATGCCGGCGCCGCCAAGGCGAGCGCGGCCAGGGCGGTCAACACCGCGATCACCGGCAGGCGCGTCGAGATGCGCATGTGATCTCTCCCTCCCCTATCTGCCGACAGCGTAACCGCCGAGGAAGGGCCGGGCAGTAGCAGCCCGGGGACCGCACAAGGTCTCAGGCGCGGTATCGCGCGAAGGAACCGTCATGGCGCCCCCCGTCCCACGGCATAGAGGCGCCAGCCGGTGGCCCCTGGGAAGGCCTTGATCAGGTGCGCCCAAGACACCTTGCCCTGCCACAGCTTCGGCCACTGGCGGTTGACGGCGTCGAGCGCTCCGACGTCCGTCGGCTCCGGCACGAGGAGCGCGTCCACGCGGCCGGCGGGGTTGCTCAGAATGCTCATGAACTCGACGTCGGATGTGATGATCAGCCGACCAGGATCGTATGCCCGCAGCATGATCGGGTAGGCAAGGTAGGAGTCGAGCAGCACGCTCATGTGCGGATGGGCGGAGAGGTAGCCCACCACGGCGTCGGCGTCGCCGTACATCTCGATCGGCTGTGACCTCGCAAGACTCTGGACGATGCCGATGTCGCCATATCCCACGACGTCCGACGACGTTTCCTCGTGGAAGTTGCCGATATCGCCCCCGATGGCGAGGAGTACGGCCAGCAGAAGGGCCAGGGTGCCTAGCCTCCGCCGCCGGACCAGACTCGCCGCAAAGGCCAGCAGCAGAAAGCCGTTGGGGATGTAGTAGATGAAGTAGCGCGCCCAGCCGCCGCTGTGCCCCTCGTAGACCAGCGCCGCCTGCAGTAGCGGCATGCCGAGCGTGGCGCCGATCAGCAGCGCTGCGGTGGGGTCGCCGCGGCGCGACACGGCGACCGCCAGCGCTACGGCCATGCCGACGAAGACCGGCCAGAAGAGGAAGGCCATGTGGCCGACGAAGAGCAGCGTTCCGACCACGTGGTGCCTCGCGGACTGCAGGGCGGCATCCTCCAGCACGTAGCTTCCGAGCGACGTCTGGGATAGATTCCCATAAGCCGATGTCAGGAAGTAGAGAGGCTGTTTCATGATCAGCCAGTTGAGGTAGATCCACACCCCTGAGACGTAGAGGAGCGGCGCGAGCAGGATGAGGAGCGCGCCCTTCAGCTCGGCCGGGCCCGCACCCTGCCGCCAGAGGGCGAACGCAAGCCCGAGGCCGAGGAACACGCCCAGCGGCGCTCCTTCGTAGCGGATGCCGAACGCTATCGCGAGCCAGACGCCTGCCGCGACCAGGGAGTGCAGCGAGTGCTCGCGCAGGTAGCCGAGGGCCCCGCTGACGGCGCCGAGCATCGCCCCGACCAGCATCATGTCGCTCATGCCGTTCGCCGCGTAGAAGAGCACCATCGGGTTCGCAGCGAAGAGCAGCGCCAGAGCGACGCGCCAGCCGCGGCCCACCTCCAGGCGGCGCTGGATCTTGAGGATGTAGTAGATCGCGATACCGCCGAAGGTCGCGCTCACGAACAGGCTCGCCACGCCGTCCGCAGCCAGGGCAGGCCAGCGGCCGGCGAACAGGAGCAGCGGCAGTTCCATCAGCGACGGCAGGGGGTTCCAGATGAAGCCGATCGCGGCCAGGTGCGGATCGCGCCCGTAGAGGACGTCGTACGCGTTCGCGACGCGGGAGAGGGCGTCACCCGAGATGTAGTGGAGATGCAGGTTGATGTAGAGGCCAGTCAGGAAGTCGAGGGCGGCAATCAGCACCGCGAGCGGCACATCCTCCTGCGCCCGCTGCGGCGCCTCCCTTCTGAGCACAGCGGTGCCTGCAGCGAGCACCGCATCCGGCATGTTGCGCGCCATCAGTCCACCAAGCCCTGCGCGCCCGTGTCCAGCACCTTCACGGTGCCCGGCCGCCATAGCCCGTGGACCGTCTTCTCCCAGTGGGATGGCCGCGTCACGAGCTGAAGCAACGCCTTCCACGCGGCGATCGACATCAGCATCCAGTACGCGGGAGACGTCGCGGCGCTCTCCATGAGGTTCCACTCGCCGCGCCTTGCGAGGGCGATCATGTTCAGGTAGGCGAAGGTGAAGTTGCCGAACAGCATGCTGAGCATGCCGGTGTAATAGAGCCAGGCGGGAAACATGGCCTGGATGGCGCCCGCGGCGGTGAGAAACCACGCGGTCGTGACCAGCCACAGCAGGGGATTGAGGATGAAGGTCAGCGGTGTGCCCAGGATCATCGCCTGGAACCCGAGGAAGCCGCGCAGCCCAAGCGCCGTGAACAGGCGGACGGGATGGCGCATGTGCACGAGCCAGGTCTGAAGATATCCCTTGACCCAACGCGAGCGCTGGCGGACCCAGTTGACGAACTCGGCGTTGGCCTCCTCATACGTGTCCGAGTTGATGAGCAGCGTCCGGTAGCCCGCCTTGTGCAGGCGGATGCCGAGGTCGGCGTCCTCGGTGACGTTGTACGGGTCCCATGCGCCCACCTGCCGAAGCGCCGAGACCCGCAGGTGGTTCGAGGTGCCGCCCAGCGGAATCGGCATGCCGGCCGCCTGCAGCCCAGGAAGCAGGAGGTCGAACCACGTGGCGTACTCCGACGTGAACCACCGCGTCAGCGAGTTCTGCATGCGGTTGTAGTAGGAGAGCTTGGCCTGTACACAGGCCACGTCGGAACTCGCCGTGCGGAACGCGGCGACAGCCTTCTTGATCTGGTCGGGCTGGGGCAGGTCCTCGGCGTCATAGATGACGACGAACTCCCCTCGCGCATGCAAGAGGCCGTAGTTGCAGGCCTTGGGCTTCGTGCGCGGCTGGGCGTCCGGCAGCACCACGATCTCGACACAGGCCGGCAGGCGCAGCGCCAGGGCCGCGGCAAGGGTGGACCGGTCGTCCTCCTCCAGCAGCAGCTTGATGTCGAGGCGGTCCTGCGGGTAGTCGAGGCGGCTGAGTGCGGCGACCAGCTGTCCCAGCACGCCGGCCTCGTCGCGCAGCGGCACGAGGATCGTGTAGGTCGGAAGACGCCGTGCATCCATGCCTCGGATCTCGTCGTCCGTGACATGCCGCTCCACGATGCCTCTGGTGGGTCGTCGCACCAGCCAGAGCTTGAAGCCGAGCAGCCCGAGGTAGAGGGCCTGGATGGCGGCGCTGAGGCCGAGCAGGACGGCCGACGTGTCCCGCCAAAGCCCGACGGCAAGCAACAGGAGAGCGACGACGCCCAGGACGCTCTGCGGGCCCGTCAGAAGGCGCACCGCGGAGTCCTCCGGCCGTACCTCGGCCAGCGCGTCCCTGCTCTGCCTCAGGTACTCCCCCTGGTAGTGCCGCTCCAGCATGCGTTCCACGTCGCGCCGGCCGCTGGCGAAGAGCCGCACCTCGCGGCCGCTGCGCCGCTCGAGTCTTGCGAGAACGCGCCGAAAGGCGCAGGGGTCCTCCGCGGCGACGTAGAGGCGCTGCCCGCTCTCAGCGAACGGCACCGCCCGCTCGCGCCGCCAGAAAGCTTCCGGCATTAGCGAAAAGAGGTCGGTGCGCTGAGGCAGATCGCCCGCGAGCAGGTCGACGAACGGCACACCCTGCTGGCGCGCGAGAATCTCCGCTCTGTCGCGGCTCGTGATCGCGCCCGAGCTGACGAGGATGTCACCGATCCGCCCGCCGGACCGGCGCTGGCCGTCCACTGCCGCCAGCACCTGCCCGACCGTGGCTCGGCGCAAGCGCACCGCCCACTGCCCGAAGCGCAGCGGCCCGCCGAGCACCCGACGCACCGCCGCCGCCAAGTCCGCCTCCGTCGTGCGCAGCCACGCGACCCTCTGTGCCGCATCTTCCAGGAGTGCGAGGGCCTCCGGTTGGGGATCGGTCACGCATGCCACCAGAAGGCCGTGCGCCCAGACGCCGAACGGCAGGATGCCGAGGCGCAAGGCCGTGCGCTGGTCGACCAGTGCCGCCGCTTCCGGCGACACCGGGTCCACGACGCGGCCGAACCGCCGTCGCGGCAGGAGGCGCACCCATGGCAGCGCAGCCGCCTCCGCCCGCAGCTCGCTCACGGCCGCGACACGCGGCCAGGGCGCGACGAGGCGACCGCGTAGTATGCGGCAAGCCCGAAGAGCGCGGCGACCGGCAGGATCTCCATGAGCCAGTACATGCCGACCATGACCATGAGCCAGATGCCCGCCGCCAGGACGGCGAGGACCGCGGAGAGCCCCTTCATGGCTGCTCCATTCGCGGCACGACGCGCAGGACGTCGAGGTCGAGCTCGACGCTGGCCACGCCTGGGCGCCGGGCCACCCATGCCGCAAGCGACGGGGCATCCGCGGTCCAGCCGTCCAGGTGGTGGTAGCCGTCCCGATAGGAGTGCAGCAGAAGTTCGAATCCCGGTGCCGCTGCGATGTCGCGCGCGACCTCCTCCGACTCCTCCCGTGCGTCGCATGGCCCGACCACCATCACGACGGCCTCGCGTGCCGTCTCAGGTTCGCTGGCCGCCGCCGCCTGCCGGTCGGCCGGCGTCCAGTTCCCCATCCCGCGCGCACCCGCCGCATTCTGCTCGGCCAGAAAGGCGACCAGGCGACCGAGAAAGTGCAGGTCCTCCTGCGTCAGCTGGCCCGCGAGTTCCTGCAAGGGGCGGTTCTCACCCATGCCGCGCGCCGGGTCGGGCAATTCGAGGGTGGTGGCCGCGGCTGCGGGCCGCGGCCTGCGGGCCGCCTTCCGGCCGGCTCGCGCCGCGTGGCGCGGCGAATGTCTGCGGCTCCGCGCCGCGAGCCGCGAGGCGATCCAAGATTCGCTGGTGTCGGTATCACGCACAGGGTTTCCCTCCGACAGCGCACTTCGTGTCAGAAACGTAGCGCATGTCGTCGCCCCGCGCAGTCTCACAGGGCGTATCCGCGGTGGTTTCGCGGACCATCCCATCCGTGCCGTCCCGCGTCCAGCCGACATGCGAGGCGCGCGTACCGCCCGTGTCGCCGGTGCGCTGGACCCGTTCGCCAAGGGCGGCGCGACCCGCAGTCAGGGGCGCAGACTGGAACGGGCGTCGCTTCCCCGACGGCGACACCCGTGACCTGGGCGACTCGGCCCTGTACGGTCCCGAGACCGTCGCGGTGACCGCGGCGTCGCCCCGAACCCCATGGGCCGGAGGCGACGGGCCTTGCGAGCGGACCGGGTCCAACGCGGTCCAAGCGTCCCCTTCGCTCGCCGGAGCCCGTGCGGGGCTGCGCTGATACTCCAGCGAGAGCACTCCCTGCACGCGCTGTGCTACTGCGCCCCTCTCTCCCGGGGCGCTACGAGCAAGAGGGGTGTCCGAGCGGGGAGGGTAGGCGCATGTCTCAACTCACGGTCGTCATTCCCGCGCGCAACGAGGCGGGACGCATCGGTCCGGCCATTCGTGCGGTGCATCGGGTACTGCGCTCCGCCGGCGTCGACCACGACATTCTGGTGGTGGACGACGCGTCGACCGACGGGACCCTCGCCGAAGCGGCGGCATTGTGCCGCGACCACCCGCTCGGCGTGCTGCGCCACGAGACGCCGCTCGGCAAGGGCGGGGCCGTTGCGACAGGTTTCCGGGCGAGCACATCCGACTTCTGCGCCTTCATCGATGCGGATCTCGAGTTTCCGCCGGAAACGCTTGTCCAGATGTGGCGCGAGCTGACGTGCAGCGGCCGGCCGCAGGCCATCTGCGCGATCGGCGAGCGGCGAGGAGACGAGCGCAGCCGCGTCGAGCGCCTGACGTCGCATCTCGCGAGGACCGCCATCCGCCTGGCCACAGGCCTGCCGGTGCGCGATACCCAGGCGGGGATCAAGATGTTCCCGGGGTGGTTCGCGCGGAGCATCGTGGGGAACCTGACGGAGCGAGGCTGGCTGTTCGACGTGGAGGCCCTGCTGCAGGCGCGCCGCAGCCGCCTTGTGATCGCCTCGTTCCCCTTGCGGCAGCTGCGCCTCAGGCCGCGCCGCGCAAAGGCCGGCGAGTACCTGCGCTGCGCGGTGGTGCTCCTGCGCCTCGTCAGGGCCTCGCGGGCGGGCGCCGAGGTGGCGGCGGCCCGCGAGCCTCGCGTTCCCTAGCCGGCGCCGCAGAGCGCAGACCCGAAGGCGGTCAGCGCCTCGCGGAAGGCACGGAAGTAGGAGGCCCTTGGCAGGTCGAGACGCTCGGCGATGTCCTCGTGCGAACCGGCCTTCTCGACGTAATAGAGCCGCAGCAGGACTCGCCTGGAGCCCTGCGCATCGCCGATCTCGGCGCTGCGCAAGGCGTCGAGCAGCCAGCGCCGCAGTTCGGCGGCCTCTGCCCGCCCGCCCTGGGCCGCGTACACGGCGGCCGCCTGCGTCGTGCGCAGGTCCCGCCCAGCGGCCAGGGCCTGCAGCGCTTCCTTGGCAAGGCCCGCGGCATCCGCGACATCCGGAGGTCGCAGACGCCTTGCGGCAAGCAGTTGCAGCCAATCGTGCGCGGCATCGGCGTGCGGCTCGAGCAGCCAGAAGTCTTGCCCGACCGGCCGCAGCCCGAGCCGCTCCCAGATGCCTTGCGCAGCGTCGAGGCCGACTGCGGCCACAGCCGGCGCCGATCGCGCCGCCGCGGCAAGGAGACCGAGAAGCGGCGGGACGGCGGATCGCTCCCTGGCGGCAAGGGCGAACACCAGCGTGCCAGGGCGGTCAATGCCGCGCGGTACCACGCCTGCCGGCATTGCCTCGAGCGGTGCCACGACTGCCGCAGCCAAGGCCGTCCCTTCCGGCGACTGCACGACGCGCACGCTCTGCGGCAGGGCGGCGGCCAGGGAATCGAGCCCATGCGTTTGCATGAGGTGCTGCGATGCCGCCGCGGCGGCATCGCCGACGAGGATCGCTGCGCCGCGCGCGACCGCCGCCATGTCCGGCGGCTCGCCCATCTCGAACAGCAGCCTCAGCGCGAGCGCATCCTCAGCCTGTCCTCTGACGCCGTCGCCTGCGAGCAGGCTGCGGACAGCGCGGTGCAGCCAGATCTGGCGCAGCCAGGGCCGCTCCCTTGCGACAAGGGTCGCGACGCGCCGGCGCAAGTCTTCGTGCAGACGATAGAAGTTGCCGGGTTCGAGGCTGCAGGGCAGACGCTCCATGATCTCCCACCCGCGGCCCGCCGCCTCCTCGCCCACCATCGACGCCAGCAGGTCCCGGCGGAAGTAGGGCAGCAGCGACGCGGCCTGCAGGACAAGCTCTTGCGCGCCGGCCGCAGACTCGGCGCGCCAGGCGCTTCGCCGTGAGCCGGGATGCAGGATCCGCTCCAGGATGAGCGCCTGGGCCCCCACGACGTGCGTTTCGCCGGGCAGCGCGACATCGGTCGACGCCGCAACCTCGCGTTCCGCCGCGAGCACGTCCGCGACCTGCGCGAGGAGGGCCGGCCTCCCCGCGGTCAGCTGGCAGGCCTCCCGCTGCAGCAGCGCATCCTCGATGCCGTGGACCATCAGCAGCCGCCGCGCGTCGGGCAGCGGCAGATCGGATAGAGCAATGCGTTCGACGAAGCTGCGCCAGGCGCGCTCGAGCGGCCAGAGGGCCGCAGGCGTCAGGCGGCCCGCCAGCAGGGCCGTCGTGCCGGGCGGCAGGCGATAGAGAAGGCTCGTGCGCAAGGCCGCCTCCGTCGGGCCGATGGCGTCATAGTCGTCGACGATGAGGAGGAGTCCCCGCGACGAAGCAAGCGGCGATACTGCCGTCAATACGTTGGCCGGCACGGCGTGCGCGGCGTCCAGGCCGAGCGCCTCGGCGACCTGGCGCATGACGCCTTCGGCCCCTTCCTGCCGCAACCCGGCCACGGCCAGCGTGTGCTGTCCCCGCCGCTCCGCTGCCCTTTGGGCGGCGCGCAGCAGGGCAGTCTTGCCTACGCCCGGCGGCCCGTAGGCATAAGCCACCGCCGCCGCAGGGCGCGCGAGCAACCCTTCGACCAGGCTCAGCTCATCCTTTCGGCCGACGAATTGCTGCGCCTCGATCTCGAGGAGCGCCTCCTCGATGGACACGGCCGCACCCCCGGTGTCGTCCCTCTGCCTGCAGGATACGGTCGCGTGCGATCGCAGGACCGTGAAGGGCGTCGATGGCGATGCGTCACCGTTCGCAGCGGATCCCGACGCGGCGCCAAGCTTCGGGCCCTGTCCACCAAGGGCTGTGCCGCTGACACTGGGGCTGACACCGCCTGATGTACTGGCGAGGCCGCCAAGGTTTGCTACCCTCGCCCCATCAGGAGGGGAAACCTGCCCTTGCGCCAGTCTGTCCTACGACGCAACCTGCGCATCGCGCTTGCCTTGACCGCCGTCGCCATCGGCGCAACGCTCCTCATCCTGTCCCGGACGGCCCATGCCGTGCACGCGGCCGGCGTGCCGGCGCTGGTCCTCGGGCAGAGGTACCGGCACAGGCTCGCGGCCGGTAGCCGCATTCTCGTGCGCTTCCCACCGCAGACGCTGCTGGCTGGTACGCCGATCGATCTCCTGGCTGTCGCGGCGAACGGCGCCGTCGTCTCCCGCGTCGGTCAGACGCCGTCCCGCCCCGAACTTGCCGCAGGCTCGCTCGAGCTGAACGTTCCCAGCGCCAGCGGCCGTCCGTCCTACTGGATCGCCCTGGCTCCTGCCGCGCGGACGTTCCCGATGCGCCTCGATCTGGCGCCGCAGGGACCGAAGCCAGCCGGCACCGCGCTTGCCGCCATCCTCACGGGCGTGCCGGCGGGTGAAGAGGTCTATCTCCTCGGCCTGCAGCCAGACCGCGGCGGATCGCCGGAGATCGCGGCCTACGTCGCTCCCAGCGCCTGCATCCCCAACCCGACGAGCGGCGGCATGGTCATCTGCAACTTCCGCGCGCCGCCCGGCTACGCCGGCCAGGCCATTTCGTACGAGGCCTTCTCGACGCGGGGGACGGCCGCGTCGCTGCCGTTCGACAACCTGCCGGAGGCCCCCTGGCCTGTGGTCCTGCCCCTCTTGGGCGTCGCGCTTGCCCTGGTCTTCAAGTTCCGGGAGGTGTCCCCATGATCGCAGCCGCGCGCGCCCATCCCGCCACGACCAGGTCGGACGGCCTGCGCCTCGCCGTCTGGACGCTCGTATCGCTGGGCCCCATGGCGGCCTACGCCGCGCCGCTCTGGCAGAACATCCTTGCCGACACGCCGATCGCCTACCTGATCTGGATCCCCCTCCTGGCCGTCTTCTGGGGCGGCCAGGAACTGCGCCGGGGCGACGCGCCGCTCGGCGATGCGGAGCTGGATGCCATCCTGGGCGTCGGCCTCCTGCTGGTGACCGGCGCCACGCTCGTCATCGGTCCGGCCCACTGGCCGTACTTCTTCGTCATGGACAGCGGCGGGCTGCTGCTCTGGCCGCTCTGGCTGCTCGGGGCATCGTGGCTCCTCTTCGGCATCGGCGTCACGCCGCGGCTTTTGGCACCCGCCGTCTATCTTCTGCTGGCCTGGCCGCCGATCCTCAGCCAGGTCGCGGCCCTGACGCAGAGCGTCCTCGTACGCCTGGCGATCGGAGCCATCACCGGCCTCAGCAGATTCCTCCCCTGGCTTCAGACGCAGGGGCAGGGCACGTTCCTCGTAGGCCACGGCGCGTCGGCCGTGCCGGTGCTGGTGTCGAACGCCTGCAGCGGCGCCGACAGCGCGCTGGGCGCCGCCATCCTCCTGCCGGTGCTGCTCGCGCGCCTGTCGGGTGCCTTCTGGCGCAAGGTCATCCTCGTCGTCGCCGCTATCGCCGGTGCCGTGCTGCTCAACCTGCTGCGCCTGTCCGCGATCATCGCCACCATCCATTACCTCGGTGCGTCCTTCGCGCTGGGCGTCGTGCACCCGTCTCTCGGCTTCGTGCTGTTTGCGGTGCTGGCGCTGGCCTTGCTCGCCGCGGCCGGCTGGCTCGGGCTGCGCCAGCTCGCCCTTGGCGATTTTCCCCCGGCTGCCGGGACGGGCAGGCTCTGGCTTGCCCTCGCGCTCGGTGCCGGCCTGTTCGTTGTGCTCGCGCCCCTCTTCTCCATGCATCCGGGTGCACCGGGCAACCCTCTCGGCGTCCGCAGCGCGAACCCGTGGGGCCTCATGCCCCGGCTGTCCGGATTCACGGCGGCGGACCGGCAGCACTTCAACGACGCCAGCATACTCGGACCGGGTGGCTACAGTGTCGCCCAGACCTACGTCGCACCGGGCGGCGCCACCGTGCTGGCCGAGGTCTGGCTGACGCCGAACCTCACCACGCTCGAGAGCTACGGCTTCAGGGACTGCCTCCTGTTCCACGGCGAGCAGATCGGTGCCACGCGCACGTTCGCCATCGCGGCCGGTACGCCCGCGGTGGACTACGCACTCTCGCTGCCGCCCGGGGTGGTCGGGGGAGCACGGCAGCCCTACGAGGATATCGAGTGGGAGAGCGCCGTCCGCCTGCCAGGCGGCTCTGTGCGCTACCTCCGCTATGCGCTGGCGTCCCTGCCGGAGCCGTCCGGTTCCTGGCCCGCGTCGCTGCGCTCCGCGCCCGGCCCGCAGCAGCTGCAGGGCATGGCCGCACTGGCGATGCCGCCGGCCTATGGTTCGTGGCCGAGGGTCCTCCTGACGACGCAGAGCAACCTCCGTCGTTTCGCGCGCGCCTTCGTCAACGCGACGAAGGGAGAGGACGGGGCGGTGGCAGGCGCCGTTCGCCGCCGGGCACCTCGCGGGGTACCGAGCCCGCCCCTGGGACAGGGCGCGGTCTGGCTGCACGCCGGTCAGGCCCGCGGCTACGTCCGCGGCGGCCAGCCTGGCCCAGGCGCGGCGTCCTGACGAGGCTCCGCCAAGGGCGCGCCGCTGCATAGCTGGACATTCTCCACCACGCGTCGGCTCGAGCAGCTGACGCAGTCGACGCTGCCGAAGACGAGCACGACGAAGGACTGCGTGCCTGTCGCAGGGTCGAATCCCCCGTCGGTCGCGCGACAGTGCAAGTCGGGCGTGCACTGCGGCGGAGTGAGAAGCACCGAGCGGCTCGGCGTCACGAGCTGAATGAACTGGACGCTACCAGAGCAGACAGCGCTCTCGCGGATGGACGCTCCCTCGGGGAACGCGGCCGTATAGTCGAAGTGCACATCGTAGCTGACGGTCATCAGGGCTCCGCGAGGAACCCCCGCGACAGGCTGAAAGGATACCTGCTGGACGGCGCAGCCGGTGATCACGACGTCGGAGATGGTGTGACCCTGCGCCTGGAACTGGCAGAGTCCGGACACCGGGACGATGGGCATCGCCCCAGACCCGGCCAGCTCCGTGCAGATGGTCTCGCATTCCGCCCGAGGGGTCATGTCGTCCATCCTCCTCACCGGACGGATGAGCGTATCGCTTCGGCACAGGCGGCGACCACGGAGAAGGTGCCGCTGCACGCAACGCAGGTCGCGGTCCCGGCGACGGTGACGATGAACGACTGGATGCTGTTCTCCGCGTCGAACGGCACCGGCACAGCGCTGCACGTGAGGTCGGCAGCACAGTCGAGAGGCTCCGCGAAACGGTCAGGTGACGTGACCAACTGGCGGACGGCTGTGAGGAAGTCCAGGCATGTGGCACTTCCATCGAAGCTGAAGCCGTCGATGGTGGCGTGGAAGGTGAATTGGACCTGGACGACGATGACGACCGCGACAGACTCCGGGTTCTCTAAGAGCAGCAAGAAGTCGAAACCGGACGCACTGCAGGCGGTGACCGCGACGTTTGAGAGCGTCAGGCCGCCGGTGGCCTGCGAGCAGATCCCGGTCAGCTGGATGTCTCCGACAGCATCGAATGCCGCCGGAGCGCAGATGGCGATGCAACCTGGAGGGATAGGCCCGATCGGCATGCACGTCACCTCCAGCACCTGTCTGACGCATGCTTATGTCGCAAAACTGCCCGTCGTGCTGGTGTGGAGCCTACGAAGGCTCAGGTCGGCACGCGGTTCCTGCTTCACGGCCAGACGCATCAAGCTCCGGCGATCCTGCGCTGCACAGGCACATGCCGCACCGTCCAGCTCTTCAGGCTCGGTCGAACGGGCGATCGCGATGTCGCTGCGTCGACAAAGAGAGTGGACGCCACCAGGTGGCGGCGTCCAGGTTCCCACGTCGGTTCTGTGTCCGACCGGCCGCGTCCAGGCGGAGAACTACAGCCGACGCTCCGACGCTCCGTCGTCGGCCAGCGTCACGGCGCGCGGATCAGCGACAGCCTGCCGTCCGGCGACCTCTGCCCTTCTGCCCCTGCGCACCACCAGCGCGACGCTCGACAGGATGACCGCGAGCCCCACCACCGTGCGCCACGAGATCGCTTCACCGAGGAACACCGCGCCCCATACCACGGCGAAGACCGGCACGAGGAAGGTCACGGTGAGCGTGCGCAGGGCCCCGACGCTGTGAATGAGCGCGAAATACAGGAGATAGGCGGCCGCCGTGCAGACGACGGCCAGCATCACCACGGCGAAGACGACGGTGCCGGAAGGCTCGGCGTACCGCCATGTCAGCAGGCTGACGGGTAGCAGCACGAGCGTGGCTGCAAGCTGCTGGCCGATCGCCATGTCGAGCGGCGTCTCGCCATGGAAGTGACGCGCGGAGAAGACGCCAGCCACCCCGTAGGCCAGCGCCGCCAGCAGGGAGAAGCCGGCGGGGAGCCAGAGTCCTGCGCCGTGGCTGCCGGATCCGCCCACCAGCACCCCGACACCGACGATGCCGAGCAGGACGCCCGCGAGCTTGCCTAATGTGAAGGGATCCTTCGTCCAGAGCCACGCCACGATGGCGGTGAACATCGGCGTCGTCGCGTTGAGAATCGCCGCGAGTCCGGAGTCCAGGCGCAGTTCCGCGGTTGCGATCAGTGTAAACGGGATGGCGGCGTTGGTCGCCCCGAGCACGAGGTACTGCCACCACCGGTGCAGGATACGCACCCGGTGGCGTCTCACGTAGGCGAACACGAGCAGCGCCAAGGTGGCGAGCAGCACGCGCAGCTCGATCAGCGCGGCGGGGCCAAGCGCCATGGCGCCGATCTTGATGAACAGGAACGAACTTCCCCAGATGGCGGCCAGGCCGCCGAGCATGACGACATCCTTGAGCTTCACGTGTCATCCCTCGCCTTGCCCGACGCACGGCACGAACAGTCGCAATTCGGGTACCCACCGTCGCTGCCGCGTGCCCGGCATCGGTGCCGACTACAGCGAAACTCCCGCCGGCGGCGGGAGTTTCGCGTCATTCCCACTCGATCGTTCCGGGAGGCTTTGACGTGATGTCGTAGAGTACCCGGTTGATGCCAGGCACCTCGCTGACGACCGCGGACGCGATCCGCTGGAGCACCCTGGGATCGATCTTCGCCCAGTCCGCCGTCATGCCGTCGTCGGACGTGACGGCACGCACGACGACGGCCTCGCCGTACGTGCGATGGTCTCCCATCACACCGACCGTGCGCACGCCGGGCAGAACGGCGAACCACTGCCACAGCTCCCCTGCCAGTCCCGAAGCCTCGATCTCGCGGCGGACGACCATGTCCGCCCGGCGCAAGAGGTCCAGGCGCTCCTCCTGCACTTCCCCCACCATGCGGATCGCAAGCCCAGGGCCAGGAAACGGCTGGCGCTGCACGAGACTCGCGGGCAGGCCCAGTTCCTGCCCCAGGCGGCGCACCTCGTCCTTGAACAGCTCGCGCAGCGGCTCGAGCAGCCGGAAGCGAAGGTCGTCCGGCAGCCCGCCGACGTTGTGATGGCTCTTGATCACGGCTGCCTGGCCCGGGCCGCTCTCGATCACGTCGGGGTAGAGCGTGCCCTGGACGAGGAAGTCGATCGGACCGAGCTTCTGGGCCTCCTCCTCGAAGACGCGGATGAAGAGGTTGCCGATGCGCTTGCGCTTCTCCTCGGGATCGACCACGCCGCGCAGCGCCTGCAGGAATCGCTCTTGCGCACGCACGTGGATGAAGCGCAGCGGCACGCGCTCGGTGAAGGCCCGCTCCACCTCCTCGGCCTCGCCGGCCCTCAGGAAGCCGTGGTCCACGAAGACCGCGGTAAGCCTGTCGCCGAGAGCCCGGTGCACGATGGCCGCGGCGACGGCCGAGTCGACGCCGCCGGAAAGGGCGACGAGCGCAGATCCGTCGCCCACCTCGGCGTGGATGCGCGCCACCTCGCGCTCCAGGAACGACCCCATGTCCCAGCCGCCGTGGAGCCCGGCAATGTCGTAGAGGAAATTGCGCAGGATGTCCATGCCGTGCTCGGTGTGCACGACTTCCGGGTGGAACTGCACCGCGTAGATGCCGCGGCTGCGGTCGCCCATCGCGGCACACGGCGCGCCTTCGCTTGCCAGCAGGAGGGCGAAGCCGTCCGGCAGGCTCTCCACCCGGTCGCCGTGACTCATCCAGACGCGCAGGCGCTCGGGCAGTCCGGCGATCAAGGGATCGTCGACGTCGGTCCGGCGCACGTCCGCAGGCCCGTACTCCGGCGTTCCCGGATCGACCCTGCCGCCAAGGGCGTGGGCCAGGTACTGCATGCCGTAGCAGATGCCGAGCTGCGGCAGGCCGGACGCCAGCAGGCGCTCATCCATCTTCGGCGCGCCGCTGCGGTAGACGCTGTCGGGGCCGCCGCTCAGGATCAGGGCGGCCGGCTCCTTGGCCATGATGGCCTCATAAGGCGCGGACGCCGGCACGATCTCCGCGTAGACTCCAAGTTCGCGTACGCGGCGCGCGATGAGCTGCGCATACTGCGCGCCGAAATCCAGCACCAGGACGCGCTCTGTCATGGCGTGACGGCCTCGGCGCGCAGCACGAGGAGCTCCGGGTGGTTGCGGTAGCGGCCGGCGTAGTCCAGGCCGTAGCCGACGATGAAGGTGTCGGGAATGCGGAATCCCACGTAGTCCACCGGCACCTCCACCTCGCGCCGGTCGACCTTGTCGAGCAAGGTGCAGATCTGGATGGAGCGAGGCTTGCGGGCCCTGAGGTTCTGCAGCAGGAAGTTCAGCGTGCGGCCGGTATCGATGATGTCCTCCACGATCAGCACGTCGCGGCCCTCGATCGACTCGTCGAGATCCTTCAGCACGCGCACCGCACCCGACGAGACCGAACCGCTGCCGTACGACGAGACGGCCATGAAGTCCATCTCCACCATGCCCTTGATCTCGCGCACCAGGTCGGCTGTGAAGATCACCGCGCCGCGCAGAATCGAGACGGCGAGCAGCGGCTGATCGCCGCTGAGGCCCTCCGAGATCTCTGCGCCAAGTTCCTGCACCCGCTTCGCAATGGCCTCACGCCGCAGTAGGACCCGCTCCACTTCGTCCATGTCCGCCGCACCGGGAGCACTCCCGGGCCGGCTCATCACTCCTTCCGGATAAAGCAAAAACACCAGAGCCTGTGCCGCGCGACTGGCAAGTCCCTTTCTTGCAGCGTACCAGCCACCGTGCGGGCTGAAAAGATGCGGCGGCGCATTTCACCGGCTTTCGTCGCGCAACGACAGGAGGGCCGCCGTTCGCAGGAGCTGTAGGCGGTCTTCGGCCTTCTCCCCGCTGCATAGTACCCGCACGACCCCATCCGGCAACCGCTGGCCGGCGTAGCCCGATATGCCGGCGCCGTGACCAGGCACGGGCACGGCCAGCGTCGCACCGATCCGCCATCCCCCGGCCGAGAGATCTGCCCGCGGTGGCCATGCGTCAAGCCAGGAGACCGCAGGCGCCTCCTCCCGGTCCCAGCCAAGGCGCCGTGCGAGCCGCCGGTAGGCGTCGATGTCGTCGATATCCTCGAGTTCCCCCTCGAATGCCACGGCAACGACCTTCGCGCCAGGACGACGCAGGAAGGCGCGCGCGCCCTCGTCCGCCTGCAGCGAGACGAGTTCCGCCATGAGTTCCGGGCCAAGGACGGCGGGCGCCTGGAGGCGGCCGTCACGATCTTGGACCGCGGCCGCGTCACATCTGTCCTCGTTTCCGAACGCGGCGATCAGCCGGTGGAGGAATGGACCGGCGACGGTCGGCAGGTCCGCTGGCAGGACGAGCAGACCCTCGCCGCCCAGGCCGCGCTGCAGGCAGGTCTTGGCCGCAAGCGCCAGAGAGGTGC
>Ga0080006_1078911_pt1 | contig 97194 bp, 79 predicted proteins | sample RS3BMetagenome_FD_69209 | JGI IMG/M metagenome (GOLD analysis project Ga0080006, IMG submission 69209) | Ferric oxide microbial mat and aquatic microbial communities from Rainbow Spring, Yellowstone National Park, USA - RS3B (SPADES... ... | reverse complement strand
GAACGCCCCGGCGTTCGGCTTCACGGGCACCTTCGCGCCGTTCTCCACGAGCAACTTCGGCTACAACTACGGCGCGTTCACGTCGAGCGCAGCGCTCCAGACCTCGTTCGTCAACGGCGCGTTCCTCCCCGGCTGGAGCAGCGTCTGGCTGAACCCGGCGCTCACGAGCTCGGCGCTCATGTTCAACAACCTGGCGGTGCTGAACTCCTTCACGCCGTACACGTTCAACGTGACGTTCACCGCGCAGTCGGCGGCCCAAGCCGCCGCGGTGCAGACCGCCGCGATCACCAACGCGGCTGCGCTGAGCATCTTCGCCACGCCGATCCTGCCGACGGCGCTCGCCGCGGCGACGATGCCCATCCCGTTCTCGAGCATGGTGTACCCGATCGTGCTGCCGCTCCCGCTCCCCGCTGCGGCGCCTCTCCCGATTGCGGCGCCGCTCTGATCGGAGCGCTTTCGCTTCCTCTTACTCCACGTGAAATCCTCCTGAGTCCCGAAGCTCGCGGGGCGTCGCCGTTTCGCGGCGGCGCCCCGCGGGCACCTACTTCGCGAAAGACGCAAGTGCCGCGCCCGCTCGCGCGCGAGGGGGGGCGCAGCGCACGACGAGCCGAGCAAACCGCGCGGGAAAGAGGCCCGGAAAAGCAGCCCGCCGATGCCTCGCCTGCTCGTTGCTCGGGCGCGCCAGGTCGAAAAGGGCACAGCGTGGAACGTGGGTCGGCGCTCCGTCACCGTGGCCACTTCCAACCTCGGCCGCCCCGTGCGATTCTAGAAGGTGCGTCTTACGTTGCGAGGAGGATGCCGGCGGCCACCAGCCCAGGTCGCGCGGCAGGGTCGAGGAGAGGGCCGGTCGTCCGTCGGCCGGCGCTTCAGCGTGCTTGGAGAGGAAGGGAGCCATGTCCAGTAACAACTCGGGGGACCGCGCGGCCGCGGGGACCGCGAACGGCCCCGCTCGGGAAGTGCCGGTCGACTGGGAGGCGCTCGAAGACGCCTTCGAGAACAACGCGCCCGAGGTGCACAGCTACCTCCACCTGACCACGGGTGAGGTGCTGCGCGTCGTCGACGGCGTCGCCGATCCGCAGATGCACGTGCGCATCGCGTCCGACGGCAACTACCTGCGCATCGATCCGGTCAGCTCGCGCGAGCAGTACCGCTGGATGGAGCGATTCATCCCGATGGTCGACGACGCAGAGCTGCGCGGAAAGCTCACCCAGGCGATAGACGGCAAGGGCGCGTTCCGCCGCTTCAAGGACGTGCTCATGTCCTACGGCCCCGACCGAGAGCGATGGTTCGCGTTCCGCAGCGAGCGGCTGCGTACGTTCATGGAAGCGTGGCTGAGCGCGCACGCGATCAAGGCCATCGCTCGGCCGGCCTGGAGCGAGGTGCCCCCGGGCCCCGAGAGCGAGGTCGTGCCCGACTCGACCGACGAGGCGCCGAAGTCCCAGAGCGGCCGGCGCACGCGCAATGCCGAGACGCTGCGCCAGCAGCTCAAGGAGCTGGCCGAGGCCCTCGGGCCGCGGGACCTCGACATGATCGTCAGCTTCGCCGAGTTCCTCAAGGCGCGCCGCGCGGCGCGCGGCTTCGCCCACCACCACGAGCACATGATGCAGGAGCGGGTGGCGGCCACCGGCACCGTCAAGAAGGAGGAAGAGGCCTCGTCGTGACGGCTGCGCTGCGCCCGGTGGCGCTCGCCGGCGCGGTGGCGGTCGCGGTCGCCCTGTTGGCGCCCCAGGCGTCGGCCGACGTGGTGTCCCGCGCGGTCGTCGACCGCGTCGCCGTGCGCTTCCACGCGCCGGAGACGGGCGGCACGGCACGGCCGCGGTTCGTCACCGAACGGACGCTGGCCTTCGAGGCACGGATCGAGGCGCTGCTCGAGAGCGGTCAGGACCTGCCGCACGGGGGCTATCCCGAGCGGTTCGTGCGGTCGGCGCTCGAGCACGACGTCGCGCAGCAGATACTGGCCAGCCTGGCCGACAAGCTCATCGCCGATTCGCCTCCCGACCGGCGCCCGCGCGCAGACGAGCTCGCGCAGGTGCGCGCCGACGTGGCGGCGGCGCTGCTCGAGCGGCTCGGAGGCCGCGCTCGCGTCGACCAGGTGGCTCGCGCGGAGCAGCTCGACCCGGCCGAGGTGGACGGCCTGCTCGCGCGCGAGGCGATGGCGGCGTGGTATCTCGACCGCGCCGTCACGCCGCTCCTGCACCCGACGGACGAGCAGCTGCGCGACGTCTACAGGACCTCGGCGCACCCGTACCGCGGCCAGCCCTTCGCTCGGGTGCGCGCGCCTCTCGAGCGATGGTTCGTCGTCGAGCGCCTGCGCGTGGCCGAGAGCGCATTTCTCCAATCGGCGCGCGCTCGCGTGAAGATCGTCGTCACGCCCTGAGTCGGCGTTCGTGCTCTCCCCTCACGAGGCGGTCCACCGCGCCACCTCGTCGGCGACGCGCGCGAGCGTCTGGTCGAGGGTCTCGCCGCTGCTCTTCGGGCGCACGAGCGAGTGGTCGCCGCCGTCGACGACGAACAGGCGCGACCCGCGCGCGAGATCCTGGACGAAGGGCGCGAGCTCGTCGGGCGAGCCGAACGCGTCGCGCGAGCCCTGCACGAAGAGCATCGGCGCGCGCACGTCGGGCAGGTGGGCCACGCGCAGCTGCTTCGGTTTGCCGGGTGGGTGCAGCGGGTACCCGAGCAGAACGAGGCCCTGCAGGTCGGGCCCCGGCGCGGCCGCGACCTGCGTCGCGATGCGTCCGCCCATCGATTTGCCCCCGATGAACAGACGCGCGATGGCCAGGTCGTCGCGCGCGCGCACCGCCTCGATGGCCGCCCCCCAGGTCGCCTCCAGCACGTCGTTCTTGTCCGGAGCGCGCCGCTTCCCTTCCGCGTAGAGGAAATTGAACGTGACCACGTCCAGCCCCCGCGCCGCCAGGGCGCCCGCCACCTTCACCATCCACGGGTGCGTCTGGGGCGCCCCCGCGCCGTGGGCCAGCACGAGCGTGGCGTTCGCCTCCGAAGCGCGGTACACGCGCGCGCTGGTGCGCCGATCGCCGACATCGAACGAAAAGCTCGCCGCGGTCATCGCGATGGGGATTAACAGCAAGCTGGCCGCCGTGGGAAGGTTTCCCGCTCATGAGCGCCGATAGCCGCAAGGTCGTCCTCGCCGCGCTTGCCGGCAACGTCGCCATCGCGGCGTGCAAGTTCGCCGCGGCGGGCCTTTCGCACTCCACCGCGACGCTCGCCGAAGCGGTGCATTCGCTGGCGGACACCGGCAACCAGGCGCTGCTCCTGCTCGGCATGAGCCTCGCGGCGCGCCCCGCCGACGAGCGCTTCCCCTTCGGCCGCGCCGGCGAGCGCTATTTCTGGCCCTTCGTCGTGGCGCTGCTGCTCTTCAGCGTCGGCGGCGCGTTCGCCGTCTTCGATGGCGTCGAGCACCTGCTACACCCCCCCGTGGGATCGCACTCGCGCGCGTGGAGCTACGCGGTGCTCGGCGCGTCGCTCGCGCTCGAGGGGGGCAGCTTCCGCGTGGCGTGGCGCGAGTTCCGGCACCTGGCCCGGGGTCGATCGCTGCGCGAGGCGCTCCTCGATGCGCGAGACCCGACGATCCCGCTGGTGCTGGCCGAGGACACGACGGCGATGGTGGGCCTGGTGCTGGCGCTGCTCGCCGTCGGCGCGAGCGGGCTGACCGGCCAGGCGTTCTGGGACCCCATCGGCAGCATCGTCATCGGCGTTCTGCTGTGCTTCGTCGCGGTCGTGCTCGCGCGCATCACCCACGGCCTGCTCATCGGCGAGAGCGCGACGCCCGAGGACCAGCAGCGCGTGCTCGCCATCGCGTCGTCCATCGACGGCGTGGACCGCGTCACGCAGCTCCTGACGATGCACCTCGGTCCCGAGGTGGTGCTGGTCGCGATGAAGATCGCCTTCCGGCCGACGCTCGCCGTCGACCAGATCGAGGACGTGACCAACCGCATGGAGGCTGCGATCCGCGCGGCGATGCCCCACATGCGCAAGATCTTCGTCGAGGTCGACTCGCGCGGGGACCTGCGCGGGGTGCGGAGGGCGCAGTGACGCCGGGGCGCGCGACGCTGCTGCTCGTCGTGGCCGCGCTCGCCGCCACCTTCCTGCTGCCGCGACGGCGCCCCCCGGTGCCGGCGGCCACGGGCCCGGACGCGCACGTCCGCATCGGGCTGGTGTTCGACGTCGGCGGAAGGGGCGACAAGAGCTTCAACGACGCCGCGTACCGGGGCGTGCTGCGCGCGCAGCGGGAGCTCGGCGTGGCCGTCGAGTTCCTGGAGCCGGCCAGCAGCGAGGACCGCGAGGCGGCCATGCGCCTGTTCGCCGCGCGCGGTTTCGACCTGGTCATCGGCGTCGGCTTCATCTTCTCGAGCGACGTCGACCGGGTCGCGCGCGACTTCCCGCGCGTGGACTTCGCGTGCATCGACTACGCGCCGCCGCCCGGGGGGGCGCCGCCGAACGTCGCGGGGCTCGTCTTCCACGAGGAGGAGGGCTCGTATCTGGTCGGCGCCGTCGCCGGCCTGCTGACCAAGACGGGGCACGTCGGCTTCGTCGGGGGCATGCAGACGCCGCTCATCCGCAAGTTCGAGGTGGGCTACGAGGCGGGCGTCCACGCCGTGTGCCCCTCGTGCGTGCTTCACTCGGCGTACGTGGGCACGACGCCCGACGCTTTCAAGGACCCGGCCAAGGGCAAGGCGCTGGCCATCGCCGAGATGGCCGCGGGGGCCGACGTGCTCTACCACGCGTCGGGCGCGACGGGGCACGGCGTCTTCGAGGCGGCGCACGACGCGGGTCGGATGGCGATCGGCGTCGATTCCGACCAGTACGACGAGATGCCCGACACGGTCGTGACGAGCATGGTCAAGCGCGCCGACGTGGCCGTGTTCGACACGATCCGCGCCGTCGCGGACGGGAAGTTCGAGGGCGGGATGCACGTCTTCGGCGTGAAGGACGGCGCCATCGACTACGTGCACGAGGGGCCGCACGCCGCGCGGCTGCCGCCCGGGGTCGTCGCGCGCGTCGAGGCGCTCCGCGCCGAGATCGCGGACGGCCGCATCCACGTCCCGAGCGAGTGAGAGGTGGGAGTGAAGCCCAAGGCGACCTGCATTCCGGCCGACGCACTGCTCTGGGCGCTCGTGACGCGGATCCGCGACGCGGGCCACCTCGCCACCGAGTCGGACCTGCGGGGGCTGCTGGGCAGCGGCTGCCCCCGCGAGCGCGTTCGCGACACGCTCGTGCGCGAAGCCGCCGCGCACCCGGACCGCCCGTTTGCGCAGGTGATCGCGCTGCTCGACGGGCTCCCGCCCGAGGCGTGATCGCGACCCCGCTCGCCGCAGCCATCACCAGGGCGCGGGGCGCTCGTCGCGGAAGAAGCCGCCCGTCGGCCCGCCCTCCGGCAGAAGCGCGAGCCACACCGCCGTGCGCGCCCCCTGCTCGGGCGTGCGCGGCGCCGCTCCGCCGCCCATGCGCGTGCGCACCCAGCCCGGGTCCACGGCGTTCACGAGGATGCGACGCGGATCGGCCGCCAGCTCGCGCGCCAGCACCCGAACGAGCGCGTTCATCCCGATCTTCGACACGCTGTATGCGTTCGACGGCCAGCCGCGGCTCGCGTGCGTCCCGGCGCCGACGTCGTGCACGAACGAGTCCATCAGCTCGACCAGCTGCTCGCGCGTCAGCGCCGGGTCCTCGAAGCGCGCGCGCAGCTCGCGCTCCACGTGCGAGAGCGTGCCCATCCCGCTCGACACCATGACGATGCGAGCACCGGCCCGCATCGACGGCAGAAGGGCGTCGGTCAGCCGCATGGCGCCGAAGAAGTTCGTGTCGAGCGTCTGCCGCGCGACGTTCTCGTCGAAGCCACGCAGCGACGTGCCCGCGTTGTTCACCAGGACGTCCACGCCCCGCTCCGCCGCAACCTGGCGCGCCAACGCCTCTATCTGTTCGGGGCGGGTCACGTCGACGGTGGCGAAGCCGTCGCGCGGCTCCCGGCTCGTCCCCACGACGTGCATCCCGCGCTCGCGCAGTCGAGCGGCAATGGCCTCGCCGATGCCACGGTTCGCCCCCGTCACCACGGCTGTGCGCATGTCCGGCATGGGACGTCCTCCTAGCACTCCGCCGGTCGGGCCGAGACCAGGGCCGTCCCGCGCCCCTCCGACGGCCTGCCCTTGCGCCGCGCCGAGGCGCCGGGTACGGCCCCCACCGCATGCCGCTCCGATCGGTGCTCGCCCTGCTGGCCCTGGCGTTCGCCGTCGCGCTGAGCCTCGTGTCGGTGCGAACGCCGGCTCCGCGGCCGGCGTCGGCGCCGCCCGCCGAGTTCTCGGCCGAACGGGCGATGGCCCAGCTGTCGGCGATCGCGGCGCGGCCGCACCCGACGGGGACCGCCGACGACGACGAGGTGCGCGCCTACGTCGCCCGGCAGCTCGAGAAGGACGGGTTCACGGTCGACGTCGAGGACACGACGTCGCTGACCGATGCGTACGCGATGCGGTGGGGGGCGCCGGTCGTCGCGGCGCACGTGCGCAACCTCGTCGCACGACGGCGGGGCACCGCCGGTGGCCCGGCCCTGATGCTGATGGCCCACGAGGACTCGCGCGAGCTCGCGCCCGGCGCCTCCGACGACGGCTACGGTGTCGCCACGCTGCTCGAAACGGCGCGCGCGCTCGCCGCCTCGCCGCCGCTGCGGCACGACGTCGTGCTGCTCGTCACCGACGGCGAGGAGCAGGGGCTGCTCGGCGCGCGCGCGTTCTTCGCCGAGAGCCCCACCGCGAAGGACGTCGGGCTCGTGCTCAACTTCGAAGCGCGCGGCGACCGCGGGCCGGTGCTCATGTTCCAGACGAGCGAGCACGCCGCCGCGCTCGTCGACGTGCTCGCACGGGCGGCGCCGCGCGTCGCGGCGACCTCGCTGTCGCAGGCGGTCTATCGCCGCATGCCCAACGACACCGATCTGACGGTGGCGCTGCGGGCCGGCCTGCCGGCGATGAACTTCGCCAACGCCGGCGGCGTCGAGCGCTACCACCGCTCGACCGACACGGTCGCGAACGCCTCGCCCGCCACGCTGCAGCACCACGGCTCGTACGCTCTGGCGCTCACGCGCGCGTTCGGCGACGCGGAGCCGATGGTGCCGCCGCCGCGCGGCGACGAGGTGTACTTCGACCTCGGGCCCGCGTTCGTGCACTACGGCGAGCGCGCCGCGCTTCCGCTCGCCGTCGCCGCGCTGATCGCGCTGGGCATCGGCGTCGGACGAGCGGCGGCGCGGGTCCGGCTGCGGTCGCGATCGGTGGCGCTCGGCGTCGTCGCGACGGCCGTCGCACCGCTCGCCGCCGGCGTCGTCGCGTGGGGTGCGGCGTGGGCGGCCGGCCGCGTCCGCGGCGACGTGCTCGCGATGCCCGAGCTCCGCGCGACGGTGAAGGGGCTGTACGCCGGAGCGTTCACGCTGATGGGAGCCGCGGTGGCGTGGGCGCTGCTGAACGCGAGCGCACGGCGCCTCGGGAGCGCGTCCGTCGCGGCCGGCGCCTGGATCGCATGGGGCGCGCTGGCCGTCACGACGGCAGCGCTCGTGCCCGGCGGCTCCTACCCGTTCCCATGGCCCGCGGCCGCCGGCGCCCTCGTTCTCTTCGTGCCGCTCGAGCCCGATCGTCCGGCGACGATCGCCGCGCACGCCGTACCCGCCGCGCTCGCGGCGATGCTGCTCCTTCCGCTGGCGCGCCAGCTGGACGTCGCGTTCGGCCCGGTCTCCGCGCCCGCGGACGCCGTGCTCGCCGCTCTCGCGACGAGCGCTGCCGTTCCGCTGCTCGACGCCGTGGCGCGCACGAGGCGGTGGCTCGCCCCGGCGGCGCTCGGCGCGACGGCTGCCTGCACCCTCGTCGTCGCCCTCGCGCTTCCGCCGTTCGACGCCGCCTTCCCCCGCCCCGACTCGCTCGTCTACGCCGTCGACGCCGACCGCGGCACCGCGTCGTGGGTGTCCACCGACGCCGCGCCCGACGCGTGGACCGCCACGGCGCTCGCCACCGCACGGCGCGTTGCGGCGCCCGATCTGTTCCCCCGCTCGACGCGCGAGGTGCTGCGCGCGCCGGCGCCGCCCTTGGTCGTCGGTCGACCGCGCGTCGACGTCCTCTCGGACGCGCGCGCCGGCGATCGCCGCACGCTTCATCTACGCGTGCGAGCCCCCGCCGGCGCGGAGGCCGTCGAGGTGTTGGCGCCGCCCGACGCGCGGATCGCCTCCGCCCGCGTGCAAGACAGGGCTTTCTCCGTCGAGCCGCAGGACGGCTGGCTCGACCTCGCGTACTTCGGCCCGCCGCCCGAGGGGCTGGACCTCGTGCTCGCGACCGATGCCGCGCAGCCGCTGAGCCTGCGCATCGTCGCCCAGCTGCGGGGGCTTCCGCGCGAGCTCCAGCCGACGCCGGGGCCGCGCCCCGCCGACCGCATGCCGGCGGTCGGCGGCAGCTCGCTGCGGGCTAGCGACATGACGTTGGTCAGCTCCTCGGTCCAGCTTTGAAGACGGCGCGCGCGCCGGCCGGGAGCGCGTTATCCTGGCCTGTACGATGGCCATGGTCCACGGAGGGCGCCTCGTCGCCCAGGCGCTCAAGAGGCACGGCACGTCGCACCTGTTCACGCTGTGCGGCGGCCACATCCAGGCGATCTACGACGGCTGCATCGACGAGGGTATCCGCGTCGTCGACGTACGCCACGAGCAGACGGCCGGCCACGCGGCCGACGGCTGGGCGCGCGTGACGGGCAAGCCCGGCGTGTGCGCGGTGACCGCCGGACCGGGCGTGACGGACGTCGTGACCGCCGTCGCCAACGCGCAGCGCGCGGGGGTGCCGATGGTCGTCATCGGCGGCGCCGGGCCCAAGCTGCTCTGCGACATGGGGTCGCTTCAGGACATGGACCACGTCTCGCTGATGCGCCCCATCACCAAGTGGGCCGTGCAGGTGCCCGAGACGAGGCGCCTCGTCGAGTACATCGACGCGGCCTTCCGCGTCGCGCAGGCGAACGTCCCCGGCCCCGTGTTCCTCGAGATGCCGCTCGACCTGCTCATGAACTTCGGCGACGACGCCGAAGCGCCGATGACGCGCCCGCTGCCGGAGCCGCCCCGCCCCGCCGGCGATCCGCGCGCGATCGAGCGCGCCGCGGAGATCCTGCGCGCGGCCGAGCGGCCGGTCTTCCTCGTGGGATCGCAGATCCGCTGGTCGCCGCGGCGCGACGCCGTGCGGCGCGCGGCCGACGCCTTCGAGGCGCCCTTCTACCTGAACGGCATGGCGCGCGGCGCCCTCCCCTTCGCCCACCGCGCCCTGTTCACCCGGTCGCGCAAGTTCGCCCTCGCGCAGGCCGACTGCGTCTTCGTGTTCGGCACGCCCTTCGACTTCCGCGTCGACTACGGGCGCTCGCCCACGTGGAGCGCCGACGCCAAGATCGTGCAGGTGGACCTGGACGGCGCCGAGCTCGGGCGCAACCGCCGCGTCGACGTCGCCGTCGACGGCGACAGTGGCCTCGTGCTCGAGCAGCTGCTCGCCGCCGTGGGCACCAGGAAGGCCACCGCGTGGCTCGAAGCCGTGCGCGCCGACGAGGACAAGCGGCGCGCCAAGATGGCGCAGGAGATCGAGTCGAACGACTCGCCGCCCAACCCGCTGCGCGTGTGCGCCGAGATCGGCAAGCGACTCGGCAAGGACGACATCGTCGTCGGCGACGGCGGCGACTTCGTGGCCACCGCCGCGTACGTGCTCAAGCTCGAGTGGCCGCAGCTCTGGATGGACCCCGGCCCGCTCGGCACTCTCGGCGTGGGGCCGGGCTACGCCATGGCCGCCAAGCTCGCCCGCCCCGACGCGCGCGTGGTGCTCGTGTACGGCGACGGCAGCTTCGGCCTGCACGGCCTGGAGCTCGAGGCGATGGCGCGCCAGAAGATCCCCGTCGTCGCCGTCGTCGGCAACGACGCCGGCTGGACGCAGATCCGCCGCGGGCAGGTCGAGCTGTACGGCGAGCCGCGGGCGGTGGCGACCGGGCTCGCCTACACGCGCTATGACCAGGTCGTCGAAGCGTGCGGCGGCCGCGGCTTCTGGGTCGAGCGCATCGAGCAGCTCGGCCCCGCCCTCGACGAGGCCTTCGCCTGCGGCGTCCCGGCCTGCGTCAACGTGAAGATCGCCAAGAGCGACTTCCGCAAGGGTGCCATCAGCGTCTGAGCGCTGCTGCATCGGCTGGAGGCGACCGTGCATCGCTTGGAAGCGATGCGGGGGCGTTGCATCGAGCAACGCCCCTTCGACCGCGGCTGCCGTGCCGTTCCTCCTCTACCTCTACTGCTGCGACGGCTGCGCCTGGAGCGAGAGGTTCGCCCGCAGCTCGCCGTTGGGGTAGCTGGCCGTCCGGATGTTGGTGAACACGGTGCCGGCCATCAGCTTCTGCACGTCGCTGCTGGTCACGTTGAGGTTTCCGAGCGCGCTCTGCCCGACCACCGTCAGCTGGTACATCACCGAAGATGGCATGCCGGCCGGCGCATTGCCCATCTCCGCACCCGTCGGGATGGTGCCGCTGACGTCCGCCTCGTAGCTCACCGACTTGTGGTCGGCGCTGAGCACGAACTGGGCGCCGCCCTGCGCCTGGGACGCGACGGGCGGGACCTCGTTCGTGCCGGACAGCACGCCCGTGAAGAGCGTCGTGCCCGGCGGGATGATCTGCCCGCGCAGCTCGCCGCCCTCATTGGCGGCCGTGGTGATGTTCACGGAGAAGCGGCCCTGCTCCACGTCGGACTGGTCGCTCTGGTTTGTCAGCGACAGCGTGCCGTCCATCGTGCCGGAGAGGCCCTGCACCGAGTACACGGTCGACCCGTTGGTCGCCCCGATCGAGCGCTGGATGTACACGTTGGTCGGCACGGCCGTGGTCACGAGGTGGTAGACGAGCGAACCCGTCATCGCGGTCGAGTCCCAGTTCATGATGAAGCCGGCGTGCGCCGTGTACGTGCTCATGACCGGGGGCACCTCCTGCTGGCCGGTCGGGTACGCGACGAAGATCTCCGAATTCGGCGGCACGATCTGCCCGCGAATCTCGCCGTTCGGGTTGGCCGAGGACTTCACGTCCACGTAGAGCTGGTCGGCGGCGATCGCCGTTTGCTCGTCGCTGCTGAGCGTGATGCTGCCCTTCATGTGCGCGGAGACCGGCGTCAGCGTGTGGCTGACCATGCCTGGTTCGCTGACCGCGCCGATGTTGAGGTTGACCGACATCACGTTCGCCACGTTCTGGGTGAGGTCGTAGGTGAGCGTCTGGCCGTCGGACTGGAGCATGAACTTGCCCGCGCCGCTCGCGCTCGTCATCACGGCGGCGGGCGCGACCTGCGCGCCGACCAGCTTCGCGTCGTACTGGGTCGCTGCCGCGCCGCCGCCGTCGTCTCCGCCGTCGCCCGTCGACGAGCCGTCGCCGACCATGCCGCCGTCGTTGTTCACCAGGCCGCCGTCGGGGCCGTTGCCGGAAGGCTGCCCCTGCGACTTGGAGCCGCTGGAGCACGCGCCGAGCGCGACGACGAAGGGAACGATCGCCAAGGGGTAGATAGGTTTCATGGGATGGCTCCTGCGTTGACCCGCCCTCTCGCAAGAGCTGCGCCTTCACCGCAGAGCCGCAGGTTTGTGTTCACGAGGCCGTCGGCAAAGCGATCACGCCAGCCACACGACCGTGACGCCCTCGCCCCCCTGGTCGGATTCCGCCGCGCGGAAGCGCGCCACGTAGGAGGAGCGAGCGAGCTCCTTTCGAACGGCATCGCGCAGCGCCCCGGTGCCGTGCCCGTGCAGCAGGAACACCACGGGCAGCCCCTCGTTGAGCGCGCGATCGAGGAAGCTCGTCGCCATCGCCACGGCGTCGTCGACGCGCAGCCCGCGCAGATCGCACGTGTTGTCGCGCGTCTGGATGGGAGCCTCGTCCAGCGGGCTGCGCGCTTCCGCGCGCGCGCCACCCACCGAGCGCAGCGCCGGGCGCGAGGCTGGCGCCTCCGTCGCGCCCACGGCCTGGGTCGTTCGCTGGGGCCCGGGCCCCACCGAGCGCAGCTCGTCGGACGGCACCGTCAGCTTCAGCGCCCCCGCCGCCACGCGCACCTGCCCGCCCGCCGTCACCTCGACGACCTCGGCCTCGGCGCGGAGCCGAGGCACCCACACGCGCGCGCCCTTCCGCAGGTCGGGAGCGCGTACCGGCTCGCGGGGCCCGTCCTGCACCTTCGTCGCCGCCGGCTCCAGCGGCCCGCCGATGGCGACCTCGCCCGCAACCCTCTCGACGGCTCGCTCCGCCTCGCGCAGGGCCTGCGGTTCGATCTTCTTCGCGCGCAGACGCGCCTGCGCCGCGCGAAGATCTTCGCGCGCCCGCCGGAGCCGCTCCATGAGGTCACGCCCCTCCTCGCTGAGCGCCCGCCGCTCGCGCCCCCTGGCCGCCTCGAGCTCGGCCTCCAGTCGCGTGCGCGCGTGGCGCGCCTCGCGCTCGCGCTCGTCGGCCGCGGCGCGAGCCAGCTCCAGGGCGGCGCGCTCGTCGTGCAGCTGCTTGACGACCGTCTCGAAGTGCTGGTCCTCGCGCGTGAGGAAGCGCTCGGCCCGTTCGACGACGGTCGCGGGCATGCCGAAGCGGCGCGCCACGGCGAGCGCGCTGGAGCTGCCGGGCACGCCCATGACCAGCTGGAACGTCGGCGTCATCGTCTCCAGGTCGAAGCCGACGCTGGCGTTGACGAAGCGATCGTCGGCGAGCGCGAGGGCCTTCAGCCCCTCGTAGTGCGTCGTGGCCGCCACCGCGCCGCCGCGCGCGCAGAGGCTGTCGAGCACCCCGGCCGCGAGCGCCTCGCCCTCGCGCGGATCGGTCCCGCCGGCCAGCTCGTCGAGCAGCACCAGCGCTCCGCGGGTCGTCTCGGCGAGGACGGCCGCCAGGTTGGAGACGTGCGCGCTGAAGGTCGACAGGTTCTTCTGCAGGCTCTGATCGTCGCCCACGTCGGTCAGCACGACGTCGAACAGCCCGACGATGCTTCCCTCGGCGCACGGCAGCGGCAGACCGGCGCGCACCATCAGCGCCGCAAGCCCCATCGCCTTGAGCGCCACGGTCTTGCCGCCCGCGTTGGGGCCACTGACGACGATGGCGCGCCCGGCCTCCAGCGTCAGATCGCTCGGCACGACGCGCGGCAGATCGAGCGCGAGCAGCAGGTGCCGCGCGCGCTTCAGATCCAGGCGCGGCTCGTCGACGACCTGCGGGAACGCGAGCGCCAGATCGCGCGCCAGCTGCGCGGTCGCCGCGCGCACGTCGGCGAGCGCGATGGCGCGCGCGGCCGCCTCCACGCTGGGGAGCGCGTCGGCGACGAGCGCGGTCAGGCGCGCGTAGACCGCCTCCTCCTCGCGCTTGACCTCCGCCTCGAGCACCTTGAGCCGGTTGCCCATCGGCACGACCGCGCGCGGCTCGATGAACAGCGTCGCCCCGCTGGCGCTCGTCGCGTGCACGATGCCCGGGAAACGCTCGTGCGCGTCGCTGCGGACCGGCAGCACCCAGCGCCCCTCGCGCTCGGTCACGAACCGGTCCTGAAGCACCGATTCGTAGCGGTTCATCAGCTCCTCCATGCGCGAGAGCATCCGCTGCCGCGCGGCGTGCCACTCGGCGCGCAGCTCGCGAAGCCGCGGGCTGGCGCGATCGGCGAGCGTGCCGTCGGGCTCGAAGCTGCCCGCGATCTCGTCGGCCAGGTCGTCGAGTGTGGGATCGGTCGAGCAGGCGTCGAAGAGCGCGGGCAGGTCGGCGCGACGCGAGGCGAGGAACCGGCGCAGCGCACGGGCGGCCCCGAGCAGCCGCCCGATGGCACGCAGCTCGACCGGCGCGAGGACGCCGCCGACGCGCGCGCGCTCGATGGCCTCGCGCACGTCGTCCACCTCGCCCGCGGGCAGCGCGCGCCCCTCCTCGAGCAAGCGGCACGCCTCGGACGCCTGGGACAGGGACGAGCGCGTCTCTTCGCGCGTCGCCGCGAACGGCAGAGCGAGCGCCAGCTCGCGCCCGAGCGGACCGGCGCAGCGCGCGGCCAGCGCCGAGAGGACGCGGTCCCACTCGAGGTCGGAGCGGGTCTTGGGCGGGCACGGATCGGTTCGGAGCGGTTCCAAGCGGACGGGAAGGATAGCGCCGGCGAGCACGGCGCACCGGCGGGCTCCAGCTGGAGCGCTCAGGGGCAGCACACCGTCTGGGCGTCTTCGGGGGAGAGGCCGCCGTCGAGCGTCGAGGGGGTCGTGACGGCGCATCCGCCGTCGGTGATGACCGCTTCGTAGCGACGCGCGGTGAACCCGGAGCTGCCGTACGGACGGCAAAAGCCGTCGATCGATGCCGTCAGGTCTGGGGTGCCGGCGCAGCCGCCGTTGGTCCACAGGCGCAGCGTGCCGGTGCACGGAACGGGGCCGCACGCGCAATCACCGCAGGTGCGTGTGTCCATGAACGACGTACCGACCTGGTAGGCGTGAGTCCAGCCCGACGGGCACGGCTCGGTCCCCGCCTTGGCGATGCAGGCGGCGTATGGAGCCGGCACGCTCGGCGCGCACATGCTGCCGATCGGACACTCGCCGGGGTCGTTCGCGCCACCGTCTCCGATGACGCACAGCGTGCCGCTCGCCGGCGTCGGCAGTGTCGCGATCGCCGTCGCGCCGCACGCCGTCACCTGCCCGGGCGCGGTCACCTGCACGTACTCGTTCGCCGGCACGCTCGGCCCCCCCGGGGTGCTCGCGCACGACCCGCTGAGAGACAGGTCGACGCTCGATCCGGCGCACGCCGCATTGCTGGCAAAGACGACCGAGACCTGGCCCATGTCACACGCCCCCGCTTCGAGGGCGCACTGACAGCTGCACGGGCCGCCGCCGTCATCGGCCGGCGGAACCTCGACGGCCTGCGGCGGACCGAAGCCATCGGGGCAGACGGCGTTCGCCGTCGCAAAGGCCACGGCCGTCCAGCCAGCCGGCGGCGCGGGCGCGCACGTGCACCCCGGCGCATCCGAGTCGGCCGATGCATCCGATGCATCCGAGTCCTTCGAGGCGAGCGATCCGTCGGACCCAACACGGCCGGCGTCCCCGTCCGGGCGCACGACGCCGTCGCCCGTCGCATCCGCCGTCGCCGATGCGTCGGTCCCGGCGCCCATCAGCTCCTCGTCGCTGGGCGCCAGCAGCGAGCAGCTCACCCCTCCCGCGGTGGTCGCTGCGGCGACGGCGACCGCGGCGAGCCCCCGCGCGTAGCTGCGATCCATCCCGCCACGTTGTAGCGCTGCGCCGTCGACGCGCGACCTCGAGATGCAGGTCAGTCCGCCTGCTTTCTCGCGATCGGCTCGTCATCTCGGTAGCCGACCGGCGGCGCGCGACGGTTTGGCGGCGTCCTGGACGGTGTGCGATTCTAGGATGGAGGTGCCGTTGGACACGGGGGAGGTGCTGCTCGCCTTTCCGGCGGATGTCGGGCCGGTCCGGCACGTGCGCAGCACGTTGCTCCTCGGCTCGCTCGCGGCGCTCGAGGAGGCCGGTCACATCGACGCGTGGTCGGCCGTCATCGCGCCCGACGCGCGCGAGCAGCTGCAGCACGCGGTCGCGGGCGTCTGGCTCGACGTCGACCTCGCCCTGACGCACTACCGCGCGTGCGAGCGGCTGGCGCTGTCGAGCGAGACGCAGGCGGAGCTCGGCGCGGCGACGTTCGGGCGCCTCCGCGGCACGCTCCTCGGCACGATGCTGCGCATGGCGCAGGGGTCGGGCGCGACGCCGTGGACGGTGCTGCCGCACCTGCAGCGGTTCTGGAACCGCGCCTACGACGGCGGCGGCATTCGCGTCGTGCGGCTGGGGCCCAAGGATGCCCAGCTCGATCTCATCGAGTGCGCGTTCGCCGACACGCGCTACTACCGCAACGCGCTGCGGGGGCTGGTGCGCGGCGTGCTCGAGCTGTTCAGTCGGAAGGCCTACGTGCACGAGCGCGTCGGACGCCGCGCGGCGGGCGCGCTGTCGCTGCATGGGCAGTGGGTGTGAGCCCCCACCGCCCGGCCGCGCCGCTCGCCGCGCCTCACTGCGTCGTGAGCGTCAGGGTGTAGCTCTGCGTCTGCTGGCCCGGCGACCAGACGACGGCCGCGTAAATGCCGCCGCCCTGCGAAACGTGGTTGATGTCGGTCGACGTCGTGCTCGCGACCTGCGCCCATTGGCCGCCCACGTACTTGTAGAGGGCGACGTTCGCGTCGCCGTCGGCGCCGAGTGAGACGTCGTACTGCACGCTGCCGGTGAGCTGGAACGTCGACCAGTCGACGTCGCTGCCCGGGTCGACCGTGCCGCTCAGGCACCCGTTGCTCAAATCGTCGGCGTACTGGATGGTGTCGTTCGGCTCCTGCTCCAAGTATGCGCACGCACCGCCGCCGCTGCTGCTTCCGCTGCTGGACGCGCCGCTGCTGCTACCGCCGGAGCTGCTCCCGCCGCTCGACCCGCCACTGCTCGACCCACCACTGGAACCTCCGCTGCTGCTGCCGGAGCTCCCGCTGCTGCCGCTGCTCGAGCCGCTGCTGCTCCCGCTGCCCGATCCGCCGCTGCTGCTTCCGCTGCTCCCGCCACCGCCGCCCTGGGGCTGATCGATGCACGCGTCGTTCGCGTTCGACCACCCGAGCTGGATCGTGTAGCCGTCCATCGTCCCGCCCTGCCAGGCGCAGATGTCGCCGATCTCGCCGTTGGTGTCGTCGTACCAGGAGAGGACGTTCACGCCGACGGCCGGGTCGGTGATGGCCTCGATCATCTCGTGCGACGAGACCTCCGTCGTGTTCTGGAACTGCTGCGCCGAGTTGCCGCAGCCGCCGCACTCCGGCCCCAGATCCGGCATCACGCCGAAGTACAGGTACGAGCCGTCCGATCGCTGCATGGTCGAGTGGAACGCGCAGAACGCCTGGCACGACTGCGACCCCTGCAGCGAGATCTGGATGCCGGCGGGGAAGTACACCATGTAGAGCGTGTTGCCGTCGTTCTTCGGCAGCGCGCCGCTCGTGATCTGCGCGTCGATCTCGGTGGCGATGTCGCTGTCCTGCAGGCTGCTCGACGTGTTCGAGGGCGAGATCGTGAACTGTCCCGCGTACGAGCCGCGCCCGATGGTCATCCCGTTGGTGTCGTACTCGCCGAGCCAGTCCATGTACGGGCTGTTCGTGAGGCTCGAGTAGAACCCGCCGATGCCGCTCTGTACCTGCGAGTCGACGCTGGAGCCCCAGTAGACGACGTAGATCTTCGCGTTCTGGATGAGCGGCCCGCCCTGGTAGGTGAGGTGAGCGCTCGACGCGGCCTGCTGGCCGTACTGCGCCTCGACGACCATCGGGTTGCGCTTCTTGTGCGCGAGCGCCCCCGGGCGCCGCGCGAGCAGCGGCTCCGCGAGCATCAGATGCTTGCTCGCATCGATCGCCTCCGTGGTCGCCGTGGTGTGGCCGACCCGCTCGCCGCTCGATGCCGAGCAGCCCACGAGCGCCCCCAACGCCCCGAGCGACACGCCCCCCACCAGCCCGATGGTCTTCAGCGCAGCATGCATGGCCCTGTTCTCCCTTTCCGGTCCGAGGACGGACGATCCCCTCGACGCGCGCTCACCGCTGGCGCGCAGTACCTTCCGTCGGAGCGGCCACTGGGGAAGGCCCGCACGGGCCTGGGAGACGCTCGCGGCCGCTCCGCTCGCGTTCGTTGCTGGTATTGCGTTATGCGCGCCGGGCGCACCGCGCAAACTCAAATCGTGGGCGATCGCAAGATAGGTAGGATTCTCCCGGACAGTTCTCCGCGCCGCTTCAACGAATACAGCGTCGCGCGACGGGAGGCGCCCCCGCCGACGGCCCCCGGCGGCGCTACTGCGGGCTGCTCTGCGCGCAGAAGCCGTCGATGCAGCTGTCCGTCGAGTCGCAGCAGTCATTGGCCGTCGTGCACTTGTCGCCGACCGACGAGCAGGTCGGCGCCATGTTCGAGCAGATGAGCGCCCCGCCGTCGCCGTTCGGCTCGCAGTAGCCGTTGCAGCACTGGTCGCCGGACTGGCAGCTCGCGCCGTCGGCCTTGCACGGATCGAGCACCCAGAATCCGCGGGCGTTGCCGGCGAGCAGCTCCTGCGCGGGCAGGTAGAAGGCAGGGTGGCTGGGATCGCTGCCGGGCGGGGCGTTGAGGTCGATCGCCGCGACCCACAGCTTCTTGCAGGTGGCGTTCGCGACGAGCGTCGCGTCGTAGTTGCGGGGATCGCTCTGCCACGGATCGGTCGTCGCGACGTTGCCGTACAGGCGCCGGCTGGTGAAGATGACCCAGATGTACCCGCCCGACGCGGCGGGGTTCACGGTAGGCTCGTAGTTGAGCACCGTGTCGTCCGAGTGGTTGTTGGGCCCCGTCGGCAGGTACGAGCTGGTGCCGCCGGCGTTCAGGCCGTTGAGTGCGTACAGGTTGGCCGCCGTCCCGCTGGCCAGGTCCGACCACCAGATCTGCGCCTCGGCGCCGTGCCACGTGTTGTAGCGGTGGTTGGACGCGATGATCTGGTAGTGGAACGCGACCGCGTCGTTGGTCGGGAAGAAGGAGGGGAAGCCGGCGCGCTTGTTCGGATCGCTGGCCGGCATCGTCGCCAGCACCCGCAGGTTGGAAAAGCTGAGCGTCTTGGCGTCGAAGTCGAGCGCGACCAGGTGCTTGCCGTCGCCGGTCGTCGAGCCGATGGTGCCGCCCAGGAAATCGAACGCGACGTGCTTGCCGTCCGGCGAGAAGTCGGGCGTACCGGCCTGCAGGTCGGCGGGGATGCCCGTCGCCGCCAACGGCGTGGTCGACGTGGGCGGGAACGCGTAGAGCTGGCTCTTGGGTGTACCCCCGGCCAAATCGGCCGCGTTGGTCAGCGCGAGCGTCCCGTCGTGCGACAGGCCCGCCCACCCGAACAGCCCGTCGTAGCCGGTCAGCACGGACTCGGCGTTGCCGTTCTTCAGGTCGTAGCGCGACGTGCGCGTGTACACATCGCCGTGCTGCGCGATGAGCGTGCTGCCGTCGGAGGACACGACGTGGCACACGCGGCACCCGGCGCCCGAACCGACGGGGCTGGGCGTGCCGGCGACGACCGTCGGCCCGAGCGCGCCCGCCTTGATGCCAAGCACCGCCGCGCCGAACTGCGGCCCGTTGTTGTACGAGTGCTCGATCGAGTTCTGCACGAGGTGGGTGCCGTACGAGTTGTAGTAGACGGTGCCCTCGAGGTGGGCGGGCGCGACGTCCCACGTCTCGGTGATGGGCCCGTAGCCCTGCCCGTTCTTGGCGATGGTCAGGCTGACGGTGAGCTTGTCGGCGACGTTGTTGACGACGCCGCCGGCGGTGTCGGTCGCCATCGCCCAGACGTCCTGCGGGATCGGGTGGCGGATGAAGGGCCCACCCGTCTGCTTGAGGATCGGCGGCCGCGCGAACGTGCCCGTCCACGAGAACGAGCCGCTCGTCGTCGACAGCTGGATCTGGATGGCGTCGGCGTCGTTGGTCGACCAGGTCCACATGAGCAGCGGCGCGAGCATGCCGCGCGGCCACACGGTCTTGTCGTACGGGTAGAGCCACTTCAAGCCCTGCGCCGAGCCGTTGCTCGACGGGCTCTGGAGCGCGCCGAGCGTCGTCGGATCGGTCACCGGGTCGCCCAGCCCCTCGCCGCCGACGCCGCCCACGCCGCCGCCGGCGCCCAGCTGCGACACGCTGCCGGCGGTCTGGCCCGACTCACCGGGCGCGCTCGGGTTGGCGCCGTTCTGTTGCCCGACGATCTTCACCATGACCTGCCGCTGGACGCTCTTGCTGCCGAGCGATGCGATGACGTCGACGATGCCGCCCGTCGTGCCGGTCGGGACGAGGACGCCCTTCGACGACGGGCCCGCCGCGACGGTGCCGATGTTGCCGCGGTCGACGTCCCAGCCGACGGCGGCCGGCGCGCCGTTGTCGGTGGCCGTGAACGTCACCGTCGGCATGCTCTGCCCGGCCGTGACCGTGATCGTCTGCAGCCCGTGCGGCTGCACGTCGAAGTTGGTCGTCGAGCTCGCGCCGTCGTCGCCGAGGATCGGGGTCGAGTCGTCGCCGGCACCGTCCGTCGTCGCGTCGAGCCCCTGCCCCCCGTCGTCCTGGCCCGGCGCGAACGTCGAGCCGCTGCCGCCCGATCCGCATCCGCCCTGGACGGCGGCGACGACGGCGGCAACGAGGGCCACGGCGAGCAAGCGAGACGACGGCAGGCGCATGACCGACAAGAATACGGTACAGCCCTGCTGCGACAATGCGCTCCTGCCTGAATTCTGCGCTCGCGCACGCACCTACATGGGGCCTTGGTCACGCCCGGCGCGGGCACGTACTCTGGGGCGCGGAGGAGAGGAGGCTCGTGCCGGGCGGACGTACGGTTCCCACGCTCATCGCGGTCCTCGCCATCTTCGGCGTCGCCGGCGTGGCGGCGGCCGCCATCGCGGGGAAGCTCCCGTTCGTGGCGCACGCCTTCGACAGGGTCGCCTCGGAGGTGTCCTCGGCCGTCGGCGCGACCTCGTCGGCCGCCTCCTCGCCGGACTCGCCCGCCGGGCCGGCACCCGCCGGGAGCGGCGACGCCGGCGCCGGCGACGCCGGGTCCAAGCCGCGCCGGCAGACCGCGCCGCTCTCGAGCGCCCAGCTCGGCGCGCCGCTCGTGCACGGTGGCTTCGTCACCGCGTGCGGGGCGCCGGACACGATGAAGGTGACCCTCAAGCTCGACGTGCGCAACGGCCGCGCGTTCAACGTCCGCGTGAAGACCCATCCCTCGGACCCCACCGTCTCGGCATGCATCGCCAAGGCGGCGCGCGATCTGCGCTGGGACTCGAGCCCCAGGACCGGGCACGTGACCGTGACGTACTGATTTCCGCTCCGGGCGCAACGTCGCGTCCCGTCGCACGGCCAGGGAAGCTCGTCCCGACGCCTGCCGTAGCATCGCGTCACGGGAGTGTCTGAATGCTCGCAATCACGCGTCTCCGGCTGTCGGCGGTCCTCGGCTCGTTCGGGGCGGCGTTGCTCGTCGCCGCCTGCGCCACGTCGTCCTCGGCGCCTACGCCCTGGGAGGCGACGGGCCGTGCGCAATCGCCGGTGACCGCCGCGCCCGCGAACCCGGCCATCATGCCGATGCTGCCGCCGCCCCGGGGCGCACGACGCGGGGCGCCGGCGGCCGGCGTGTTCGCGTCCTACCAGCCGACCGGCGGCTGCGGCTCGCCCTTGCAGTACTTCGGCGGGCCGATCATCGCCGACCCAACGGTCGTGCAGGTGAGCTGGAACGATTCGGGCACGAACGGCGCCGTCCCCTCGACGGTCGAGAGCTATCTCGAGGCCTGGTACCCGGCCATCCTGAGCCCCCAGGCGAACTACCTGGCGCTCCTCGCGCAGTACGGCACCGCCGGCCTGAACGGACAGGACGGCATGCCCGGCTCGAACCAGACCTTCAGCGGGCAGGGCACCTACGGGGGCCTCTTCAAGATCACGCCGTCCGTCGCCAACCAGGGCGCGACGATCGACGACTCGCAGATCGCCGCCGAGCTCGTGGCGCAGATCGGCGCCGGGACGCTTCCGGCGCCGACCTTCGACGGGACCGGCCACTGCGACACGCTCTACATGATCGACTTCCCGCCGACCGTGACGTCGATCACCTTCACGTTCGCCGGTCAGCAGGCGGCGTCGTGCAAAGACTTCTGCGGCTATCACATGGGCACGACGTACCAGGGGAAGCCGATCTTCTACGGCGTGCACCCGGACTTCACGCAGGCGTGCCCGAGCTGCGCGCCCGACGGTCTGCAGCAGGACCTCGGGCTCATCCACTCGCACGAGCTCGCGGAGGCGATGACCGATCCGGAGGCGTTCCTCGAGAACCTCACCGCGAGCTCGACGAACTTCTCGCGCCCTGGCGGCTGGGACCAGATCGCGCAGGGCTGCAGCGAGATCGGCGACTCGTGCGCCTGGCCGTCGCAGGTCGGCGCCGCGATCCCGACGGTCAGCTACGGCGGCTCGCAGTATTACGTCCAGGGGCTCTTCGACAACCAGCACACCGACTGCGAATGGCAGGGGACCACGCCGCAGTGCACGAGCAACGCGCAGTGCTCGGGGACGACGCCGCTCTGCGACGCGACGAGCCACCAGTGCCGCGCGTGCACGGCGACCGACTGCAGCTCCCCCACCCCCGCCTGCGTGACCGCGGGCCCCAACGCCGGCCACTGCGCGCAGTGCGCCGCGAGCACCGACTGCGGCGGCGCCACCCCCGTCTGCGACGCGAGCACGAACACGTGCCGCGCATGCACCGCCGGCGACTGCGCGGTGCCGACGCCCGTCTGCGCCACCTCGGGCGCGAACGCCGGGCGCTGCGTCGCGTGCGCCTCGAACGCCGACTGCAGCGGGACCAACCACGCGTGCGACGCGACCTCCGGCACGTGCGTCGGCTGCGTGTCGAACGGCGATTGCACGAACGGCGTCTGCGACACGACGGCGCACGTCTGCGTGCAGTGCCAAGACGACGGCGAGTGCATGAACCCGACGCCGGTCTGCCAGCAGGCGACCCACACCTGCGGGCCGTGCACGGCGAGCGGCGACTGCGCGGGCAACTCGAACGGACACGTGTGCTACGGCGGCAGCTGCGTCGGGTGCGCCAGCAGCGGGGACTGTCCGAGCGGTCAGGCGTGCGACCCGTCGTCGCACACGTGCACGGGCTCGGGGTCGAGCAGCGGTAGCGGCAGCGGCAGCGGCAGCGGGTCGGGCAGCGGGTCCGGCAGCGGAGCGGGCAGCAGCAGCGGCGCGAGCGGGAGCGGCGGCAACTGCGACGGAATCATCGCCTGCGGGGACGGCGGTTCCGGCAATGGCGACCAGGGCAGCACCGGCAGCACCGGCGGCTGCGCGGTCAGCGGGGCTGGCACGGACGGAGGCGGCTGCGGCGTCGCCGCCGCGGGCCTCCTGCTCGGTCTGGCCCTGGCGCGCCGCCGCCGCGTCGCCCGGTAGCACCGAACGCACTTGCACGAGCGCATCGCCCGGGGCGATGCTGAGGCCCAGCATGGCATCGGCGCAACCCCCGACGCGCGAAGCGGCGTCCAAGGTCGCCAAGTATTTGCTGGACAAGGGGCGGCCCGACGACGCCGTCGCTCTGCTGGCGGTGTGGGCGGCGAGCGGCCCGAACGACGCCGAGGGGCAGAACCTGCTCGCCGAAGCGCTGCGCATCGACCCCTCGTCGCACCTGGCGAAGCTCGCCTTCGAGCGGATGGAGGGCGTGGCCGGCGATCACGCGCAGCTCGACGAGGCGATCGCACGCTGGTCGCCCGACGAGGTGCGCAAGCTCGAGCGCGAGGTCGTGCGCCCGTCGTTCGTGCGCGCGCAGGTCGGCTTCAACAACAACGTCAAGTACAAGAACCACACGTTCCACATCCAGACCGAGGACAGCGGTCTGGACAAGCCGCACGTCATCACGCACCTCTTCGCCGACGGCGGGCGCATCATCAAGAGCCACAAGCGCTCCTATGCCGAGCACGTGAAACGCCCCGACGTCGCGCTCTACGTGCGCCAGCTGATGAAGGGGCAGCAGCTCGAGATGGCGCTGGCCCTTCGCGAGGGGCGCTTCGACGACATCATCTTCGGCGGCGCCAAGGGCGGGCTCGAGGTGCTCGACTACCCTCCCAAGGTCGACGTCCAGAAGCTCGCCACGAAGAAGAAGGCGCGGGTGCAGGCCGACGGCGGCGAGGTCGGCGACCGTCCGTCGGTTCCGGACGCCGCCCCGGCCGCGTCCTCTCCGCCCGGGATCGACAGCCAGCGCGAGCACTTCCGCGTGCACGTGCTGCGCAGCCTCGGCGGCGGGCCGCCCATGTACTCGCCCCGCGGCACCGAGGCGATCATCGGCTCGGCGGGCGCGATCGTGCTGCCCAGCGAGGCGTTCTGCCATCCGCGCGAGGCGGCCATCCGCTTCCGCAACGGCCGCCTGTGGCTGCACGACTTCGAGGCAGGCAACGGCGTCTTCCTGCGCATCAAGGCGCCGGTGGAGCTCGGGCCCGGCGACGAGTTCATCGTGGGCGACCAGCTCCTGCGCATCGAGCGCAACCCGGTGCCGCACGACGGACCGGACCCGGGGCCGACGTACTTCTACTCGTCGCCCAAGTGGCTCTCGTCGTTCCGCGTCGTGCAGCTCTTCGAGGGGGGCGCGCTCGGCGCGTGCGTGCTCGCGCGCGGAACGACGCTGCAGATCGGCTCGGCCTACGGCGACTTCGTGTTCCCGAGCGATCCGCTGGTCAGCGAGCAGCATTGCCTCATCGAGGAGCAGGCCGGGACGATCCTCCTGACCGATCTCGGCTCGCGCACGGGCGTGTTCGTGCGCATCAAGGGCGAGCAGGAGCTCGTCCACGGCGACGAGCTGCTCGTCGGCCGCACGCGCCTGCAGGTCGAGCTTCTGTCGTAGATCCCGGACGGACGCGGGCCGTCAGCGAGGCGGCGCCCCTTCCGCCGCGCGACGCATCGACTCGACGAGCGCGAGCGCGACGCCGGGGAAGATGCCGTACTCGATCTCCGGGTGATGCCGCAGGAAGTACTTCGCGAGCCAGCCGAGCGACTGCACGTCGAACTCGCCGTCGCTGCGCAGGGTGCATGCCCGCCCGCCGTCGAGCGGCGACAGATCGAAGCGGAGGCGAATGCCGCGCGGCTCGCCCGCCACGCCCCGCAGCTCGAGCCAGCGGCCGGGCTCCTGCGTGACGACGGCCACGAACTGGAAGCCCACCGACAGGAGCGTGACGCGGAACTTCAGGTCGACCGTGACGCGATCGCCCTCCACGCGCACGCGGTGAATCATCGGGATGCGCTCGGCGTACCGCGCGACGTCGGACACGACGGCCCACACGCGATCGGGCGGCTGCTCGATGCGCGCCTCGGCCGACGCCGAACGGGGACGGCCCGCCTCGTCGATGCGGACGTGCACGGCGGTCTCGGTCATCGCCCGCCGTAGAGCACGGCGAAGCCGCCGCTGAACGCCGTGATGTTGCCGATCTCGATGGGCTTCTTGTGGAAGTCCATCGACAGCGAGCACGCGTGCGCGCCCGAGTCGCGCGACTTGATGACGAAGCCGTGGGCGGGCAGCTCCTTCTGGTAGTAGTCGAGGATCGCCTCCGGCGACTGCGTCGTCACGTAATAGTTCGTGACGAACGGCGCGGTGCCGCCGCAGAGGGTGGACCCCGGGGGCGGCGCGGGCATGCCGGGCAGGGCCACGGCGTGGCCGGCGACGTACCCGAGCGAGGTGGCGAAGTTGGCGCAGGACACCACGTCGCACGCGCCGCCGTTCTTGTCCTGCACCGACGACGTCGCCCCGGCGCCGGCCCCGTCGGGCTGGGAGCTGCCCGTCGTGTGGCACGACGCGAGGAAGACGAGGGCGCAGAGCGCGGCGAGGGCCGGTGCAGGGCTCATGGGGCGCGACTCTAGCGCGACCCCGACCTCGCCATCAGATCGCCGCGGAGGCGCGGTGCAGCTTGGCCGGCACCGTGTGGTGACCGCACTGGGGGCAGTGCGGCGGACGATGGCCGCCCAGCTGCTCCTCTTCCATCTGCTTCTCCTCGTACGCGCGCTGGATCTCCTCGAGCGCGGGGGGAAGGGGCGCCGGTTGCACGCGCACGGCCGCGGCCTCGGCCCATGCGCCGCGCCAGGTGCAGACGGTGCAGCGAAGCGTCTTGTCCATGGCGGAGATTGTTACGGCTGGCCGGGGCCCAGGGCAAGCGCCATCGCCCGTTCGAAGAGGGCGTCGTGGGCGGGCGGGCGCGCGGCGCGGATGGCCAGGTGCTCGCGCGTCGGGCAGACGCGGTTGGTCAGCAGCGCGACGACGGCGCGCGCGTCCGGGTCGATCCAGAGGCTGGTGCCGGTGAAGCCGAGGTGGCCGAAGGTCCCCGGGCCCATCCGATCGCCGGCGCTCGAACCCCGCTCGCTCTTGCCGTCGAAGCCGGCGCGCAGGCAGCCGCCCGGCCGCGGGCGCACCAGCCAGTCCAGCTCGTCCGTGGCGTGGAGCGCGTCGAGCACCGCCTCGCCGAAGGCCAGCACGGCGTCGATCGTCGCGAAGATCCCCGCGTGCCCCGAGCCTCCCCGCCCCGTCAGCGCCCACGCGTTCTCGTCGTGCACGGCGCCGACGACCGGCCCTCCGCGCCAGGCGACGGTCTCGGTCGGGGCGAACGGCCCGCGCACCCCTCGCGCCTCGAGCTCGCGCACGGTGCCGGCCCGGCCTCCCAGGCCGAGTGGCTCGAGCACGAGGCGCGCGATGGCCTCCCCCGCGTCACGCGCCCCGACGGCGCGCGCGAGCGCCGCGCCGGCGAGCACGTACCCGAGATCGCTGTAGAGCGGCGCGAACCCCTCCTCCGGCGGCGCCCCCACCGCGTCGGGCCGGCGCGCGTCGGCGGCCTCGCGCAGCGCCGCCGCAGGCTCGATCGCCTTGCCCTCGACGAGCGGCGCGTACAGCGTCCGGTGCGCGTCCAGGCCGGCGCGGTGAGCGAGGAAGAGCTCGAGCGCCACCGGCCCGCTCGCCGTCCCGCGCACCTCGGGCAGAAGCTCCTCGAGCGGGGTGCGCCGGTCGATCCCGGCGCGCACGACGGCCACCGCCGTCATCGGCTTGGTCACGCTCGCCAGGTCGAAATACAGGCCCGTGTCGCCCCCGACCTCGCATGTCCACTCAGCCCCGCCGGGGTCGGGGCCCACGCCCGATCCGCGCGCCGCGCACCCTGCCGCGCAGGCCGGCGCGACGCCCTCGAGCACGACCCGCCGCGCGACCTGACCGGCATCCACGAAGAGACTTTGACCCTCGGCGCGCACGACCTGTACTCTTTTGTGTTGAGAGGGCGACGTCTGCCCCGCGTTTACGATGGCCGAATTCGTTTGGGAAGCGCGCGCGCGCACGGGCGAGGTGCGCAAGGGCTCGATGGAGGCCGAGTCGGAGGACGCGGTCAACCAGCGGCTTCGGGCTCAGCAGCTGCAGCCGACCAAGGTGCGCAAGAAGCCCAAGGCGCTCAACTTCCAGATCGGCACGGGCGTCGGCCACAAGGACATCGTCACCTTCACGCGCCTTTTCGCGACGATGATCGACGCCGGCCTGCCCATCGTGCAGTGCCTGGACATCCTGCAGGGGCAGACCGACAACAAGTTCTTCGCGGCCATCCTGCGCGACGTCAAGTCGAACGTCGAGCAGGGCGCGACCTTCAGCGACTCGCTGCGCCGCCACCCCAAGGTGTTCGACCACCTCTACGTGAACCTCGTTCAGGCCGGCGAGGTGGGCGGCATCCTCGACACGATCCTCAACCGCCTCGCGGTCTACATCGAGAAGGCGATGAAGCTGCGCCGCCAGGTGCGCGGCGCGATGGTCTACCCCAGCATCGTCCTCGTCGTCTTCATCGGCGTCCTGTCGATTCTCCTCGGGTTCGTCATCCCGGGCTTCCAGAACATGTTCAAGGACTTCGGCTCGAAGGACGAGCTGCCGGCGCTGACGCAGGCCGTCATGGCGGTGTCGCGGTTCTTCACGAGCCACATCCTCGTCATGTTCCTCGGGCTGACGGGCTTCATCGTCGGCTTCAGCTACGCGATCCGCACGCCCGCCGGGAAGAAGGTCTTCCACAAGGCGCTGCTGCGCGCGCCCGTCATCGGGATGGTGCTGCGCAAGATCGCCGTCGCGCGCTTCACGCGCACGCTCGGAACGCTGCTCTCCTCGGGCGTGCCCATCCTCGATGCGCTCGAGATCGTCGCCAAGACGGCCGGCAACGTCGTCGTCGAGGAGGCGATCATGTACGCGCGCGCCAAGATCGCCGAAGGCAAGAACATGGCGCAGCCGCTGCTCGAGACCAACGTCTTCCCGCCGATGGTCGTGCAGATGGTCGGCGTCGGCGAGCAGACCGGCGCGCTCGACACGATGCTCAACAAGATCGCCGACTTCTACGAGGAGGAAGTGGACGTCGCGGTCGCCGCGATGACGAGCCTCATCGAGCCGGCGATGATGGTCGGCATCGGCGGCACCGTCGGCGTCGTGCTCATCGCGATGTACCTGCCGATCTTCAGCCTGGCGAGCAAGATCAAGGCGCAATAGGCGAGGCGGGGCGCGCACGCCATGGAGCTCGGCACACGCTCCACCGATCACAGCCTCGCGTCGCGCCTGGCGTGGATCACCGGGCTACGCCTCGGCTTCCTCGTGCTGCTGCTCGGCGCGACGGCGACGCTCTACCTGCGCGGCGAGCTCGAACGTTACCCGTTCAGCCTGCGCGTCGTGTTCGGCACGATCGCGTGGGGGTTCGCGCTGGCCGCGGCGTACGCGGCGCAGCTGCGGACCGGCAAGAGGCTGCCGGCGCTCGCGTGGACGCAGATCGTCCTCGACCAGATCACGTGGACGGCCATCGTCTACGTCACCGGCGGACCGCAGAGCGGGGCGACGTCGTTCTACGCGCTCACGTGCCTGGTGGGGGCCGTCCTCGTCGGGCTGCGCGGCGCCGCGGTGGCGGCGGCGCTCGGCGTCGGGATCTACGCGCTGCTCGGCTGGGCGCTGCACGCCCACTGGGTGCCGGCGCCGAGCGATCAGCCGATCGCCAGCTACGTGGTGACGTCGATGGCGGACCTCGTCTACCCGCTGCTCGTCAACACGCTGGGCATGAGCGTCGTCGCGCTCCTCGCGGGCTACCTGGCCGAACGCCTGCGCCTGACCGGCGGCGCGCTGCAGGCGGCGACCCGGCGCGCGCACGAAGCCGAGCGGCTCGCCGTGCTCGGGCGCATCGCGGCGGGCCTGGCGCACGAGATCCGCAACCCGCTCGGCTCGATCACCGGATCGATCGAGATGCTGCGCGAGTCGCAAGCGCTGTCGGAGGAGGACCGCCGCCTCTGCGACATCATCCAGCGCGAGGCGCGCCGGCTGAACGACCTGGTCGGCGACATGGTGGACCTGTCCAGGCCGCGCGCGCCCAAGCCCGAGGCGACCGACGTGGCCGCCCTTTCGCGCGAGGTGGTGGAGCTGGCGTCGAACGCCGCGCGCGGTTCCGACGTGGGCGTGCGCTACGACGGACCGGAGGGCGCGATCGTCGCGCGGTGCGACGGCGCGCAGATGCGCCAGGTGCTCTGGAACCTGGTGCGCAACGCCATCCAGGCCAGCTCCGCGGGCGCGACCGTCACCGTGCGCCTGCGCGCCGACGACGCGAGCGCCACGCTGAGCGTCGACGACCAGGGGCCCGGAGTCGCTGAGGGGGCCGAGGCGCGCATCTTCGACGACTTCTTCACGACGCGCACGCACGGCGCCGGCATCGGCCTCGCGGTGGTGCGGCGCATCGTCGACGACCACGCCGCGATGGGCGCGCGCCTCGCCGTGAAGCGCGCCGACACGGGGGGCGCGAGCTTCCAGGTGACGCTGAGCCGCGACGTCGGCGGGCTGCGGCGCAGCCGGCCTCCGACGGCGGCGGCGTGAGGTGCGCGCGCGCCGCGCGACCGGGCGCGCGCGGCCGCGGAATCGTTGAATCTTTCGCGCGGACGCCCGTCCATCCGGAAGCTCCGCCGCTCGCTTCGGGGCATCGCGCCCCGAAGCTCGGCACGACGGCTCGCCCAGCTCTTGCATCGAAACTTGCAACCAACCCGGTCCCAAGGCAGTAACGGCCCCGAGGTCTTCCCATGCGGCTCCGTCACGTCATCGCCCTCTCGTCCATGCTCGGTGCGCTCGCGCTCTCCTTGCCGGCGCACGCGGAGGACGCGCAGACCTTCATCCAGCACGAGCACGCGAAGCTCGATCGGCTGCTGCACCAGCCGGAGAGCGCCGGGCGCGACGCCGACGTCAACGCCGCGCTCGACCGCTTCGTCGACTACGACGACCTGACCAAGCGCGCCTTCGGCGAGCCGTGCGCGGCGTCGCTGCCCGGCTGCGAGGACCTGTGGGCCGGCTACAGCGACGCGCAGAAGGCGGAGCTCAGGGACCTGCTCTCGAAGCTCGTGCGCAAGAGCTACCGCAAGAACCTCATGAAGACGCTCGACTACGACGTGAGCTACCGCGGCAGCAAGGACGAGTCGGGCGCCACCAAGGTGCGCACCGAGGCCAAGAGCAAGGTCAAGCCGCGCGATCCGGCCGTGCGCATCGACTACGTCGTCGAGCAGACGCCCGAGGGCTACCGGGTGGTGGACATCATCACCGAGGGCTCGAGCTTGACGAAGAACTACTACGAGCAGTTCCGCAAGAAGATGCACAACCCCGGCGAGGGGTACCCGAACATCGTCCAGAAGCTGAAGGACAAGATCGCGAAGAAGTGATCCCTCCCGTTTCAGGTGCCCGCGGGGCGCCGTCGGGATGGCGGCGCCCCGCGAGCTTCGGGACTCAGGAGGATTCTCGTCGATAGGTGAAGTGCAAGCGAAGCGGCTGCGCGCCCGAATCGCTTCGGGCGCGGCCGGCGTCCGTCGAGCACGCGTCGCGCCACGAGGCTCACGCGTGGGCTCGCGCGGGCGGCTCGACGGATGGCCGGCGACGATTCGCGGAGAAAACCCGCGCGTGCGCGGACGCGTCACCGCCGAGTCGACCGCCGATGGCGGATGCGCCTCCGAGCTCCGCGAAAGGGACGTGAGGCGCGGCCGACACAAGCTTTTTCGGCGGTCGGAGCGAAGGCGCTAGGGCTGGGCGGCGTCGTTTCACGGGTTGGTCATCCCGCTCCGGTCGCGGCGGCCCTGGTCTCGGTTGGGCCGCGCAGTCGCGCGGGGTCGCGGTATCGTGGGATCGTGGCTCGAACCTGGCGCCCCGCGAGGGGGATGGTGCCGTGCGTGCTCCTCGTGCTCGTCGCCGGATGCGGCGGCAAGTCGATGACGAGCAACCCGGGATTGGACGCGGGCACGACGCAGGACGCGGCGCCGGATGCCCCCGCGTCGTGGAGCCCCGAGTGCCCGGCGTCCGAGCCGGCGATGGGGTCGGCCTGCACGCACGACAACCTCTCCTGCGAGTACCCGTCCGCCGCCCAGCCCGGGTGCGACGACGTCGTCGTGTGCGCCGGCGGGACGTGGGGCAGCGCCGTCCTGCCCGGGGGCAACCCCACGTGCGAGCCGCACGGCAGCTCGCCCGGCTGCCCCGCGCAGGCGTCGGCGATCACGCCCGGCGCGACCTGCGCGACCGCCGGCCAGACGTGCGTGTACGCGACCGCGATCTGCCAGTGCGACGCCCCGGCGGACCCGACTCCCAACGCCATGAGCGCCTGGTTCTGCGGACCGCAGGCGGGCTGCCCGGTGCCGCGCCCGCGCATCGGCAGCGCGTGCGCGACGGCCGGCCAGCGGTGCGACTACCTGCAGTGCGGCGACAGCGTGACGTGCATGGGGGGCATCTGGCAGGTCAGCGTCGCCGGATGCGGCGGGTGAGGAGCGCGCACCCGAGCGGGAGAGCATCGCTCGCCTGCAAGCCGTGCGGTGCTTGGGCGGAACGCGCGACGAGTCGCGAATTCGCGGCTCCTCACGAGTCGCCCCATGCGGGCGAGCGCACGGGGCAACCTCCCACCGCCGTGGCGCGCGTCTTGCTCGGTTCGCCGCCATGCGCGTTTCCGCCCGCATCTCGCTGTTGGCCGCGGCCCTGCTGGTCTCCGCCTGCGCCAGCTCACCGGGCGATACGACGGTTCGCGGGAATGCGGCCGGAAGCGGCGCGGACGCCGGCGGCGTGGACGACGGCGGATCCAGCGCTGGGGACTCCGGCGGGCCAGGCTCGCCCGACGGCGCCGACGACGGTCCGGCGGGGGGCGACGGGGACGCGGCCACCCTGCCCCCGATGAAAACTCAACAATTGCTCATCGGCTACAACGAGGCCTGGTTCGGCAGCAACTTCGGCACGGACTACACGACGAACTTCGATCTCGCCTACGTGCAGAAGATCTTCGACGGCATCGTCGCCGGAGGCGGGCACCTGGTGCGCCTGTGGCTCTGGGAGGTGCCCCAGGGCTTCACGCTGGCGGCCACACCGCCGCAGACGCAAGTCGTGTCGCCGCAGCTGCTCGCGAACGTCGACACCGTCCTGACCGAGGCGCGCAAGCGCGCGCTCTGGGTTTACCTGACGCTGCTCGACGCCAACACGATCACCAAGATCACCGGCGCCATCCACACTTGGGGCGTCGACCTGCTCAACGACACGGGAGGCGAGCGCGACGCGTTCAACACGAACGCGCTCGCGCCGCTGCTCGAGGTACTCGACGCGCACCAGGACGTGATGTTCGGCATCGACATCGTCAACGAGATCCAGGCCGCCTCGCAAAATGGCGTGTTCCCCGATGCCACCAACGGCCCGCGCGCGTTCTTGCAGGCGGAGGCATCGTTCATCCATTCCAAGAGCCCGTGGGCGAAGGTGACGTCGTCGGCCGGATGGCCGTCCGACGTGCTGATGCAGGGCGGGCAGTACGACATCGCGAACGGCCTGTACTCGGGGCTCGGCCTCGACTTCTACGATCTGCACGCCTACGACGACTCCGGCTCGTACCCTGGGGCGACGGCGATGTGCAGCCGCGCCGCGGCCGACGGCGTGCCAGTCTATCTCGGCGAGTTCGGGCAGAGCACGAAGCAGACCGACGACACCATCCAGTACGACGCGACCGGCTACTTCCTGAACAACTCGAGGGCACTGTGCTTCAAGGGCGCGTTCGGGTGGCGCTACGATCCGCAGGAGAGCTACCTCGCGTACCTTCGGCCGGATTTCAGCGAGCGGCCGGCGGTGGCCATCATGAAGACGTTCGGGGCGCTGCCGTAGACGCGCGCGACGGTGCCTCGTCGTGACCGCGCACCCGGTTCTCCCCGCCCCCGGCGACCGCCGCCGCGCCCTACTTCGGCGGCTTGTCTTCCGGGTTCGGTCGCGGCGCCGGTGGCTTCGGTTCGGGCGCCGGATGCCGGCTCGCGGCGATGGCGCGGGCCGCCCTCACTGCCCGTCGATGATGTGCGCGAGCGCCAGCCGCGCCGCCTCCCAGTCGTCCGGGTTGTCGCTCCAGCTGACGGGCGCGTACGTGTAGGAGCAGTCGTTCACCGGATCGTGGCACTGCTGCTCCCAGAGCACGCTCGGCACCATCTCGTTGACGATCGCGCTGACGGCGCTCGGGTCCTTGGCGGCGGCCAGGGTGAGGTAGTCGACGTCCTCGATCCCGCGCCTCCACTCCTTCAGCCGCAGGCTCGCGATCGGGCCGGCGATGCCGTAGGAGCTCGCCGGGAACAGCACGTCGGTGCCCGGGTACAGCAGGACGCCGTTGCCGTTGGCGCCGCCCGTCGTGCCGTACGTCGGGTCGGGGGTGGTGGAGCCGAAGGTGTCGGCGCTCGTGAACAGGTCCACCTTGCCGATGCCCTGCTGGTTGTCGTCGTAGTAGGTGGCCTCCCACCAGAACCAGCGGTCGATCTTCTTCTTGTACTGGCCCCAGGGCTGCTCGCGCATCGCGACGCCGTCGTCCTCGGTGGCACAGGATCCGGAGCCGGGACGCTGGCCGTTGTAGGCGAAGATGCGGCGCGTGGGCTCGGCGGCGACGACGGCGTCGGCGGCGGCCTGGTCGGACGCGCTGGTCCCCTCGCTGAAGGGCCAGCTCGAGGTGGGATCGCCGAGCGACGCCGGCGCGCCGACGAGGGGCTGCGTCGCGAGCGTGTGGAGCTTCGATCCGGGGCCGCCGATGGCGGCCCACCACTGGAGCTGCGTCGCGAGCGTGGGGGTGCCCTGCTGGCAGTCGATCTCGTCGCAGAGATAGACGAAGCGCTCGGTGTTCGGCGAATTCGCCTCGAACCAGGTCTCCCAGCCATTGAAGGCGGCGGTGAACTGCGACTGCGTGGAGCCGCCGGTGAGGCTGCCGTAGGTGCCGATGGAGTAGACGTCCTGCCCGGTGCCCTCGCCGGGGCCGGCGTAGCCGTGGGCGGCGGTGAACACCGATCCGTCGAGGACGCCGAGGTAGTCGGCGCCGGGCTGGGTGCCGGTCTGGTTGGCGTCGTCGCCGATGAGCGAGATGCGGTGGCGATGCGCCAGCAGGCGCTGGTTGACGAGCGCGGTGTCGGTCGCGCTGCCGTAGCGCGGCGCGAGGTCGCCGCGCGAGGTGAAGAGCATCGTCCTGGCGCTGGGCGCGTCGGGCAGGGCGAAGTTGCGCACCCGCAGGCTGACGGGGATCTTGTGGGTGACGGCGCCGTTCTCGGTGACGGTGAGCATCGCGCCGTAGACGCCGGAGGGCGCGGTCTCGGGGATGTACACGTCCGCCCAGATCGACTGGTTGCTCGACGCCGCGATGTCGAAGGTCGGCACGAGCTCGAGGGGGACGGCGATGTCGGGGACGAACTTGTTCGCGAGGGGGCGCTGCGTCCAGGGGCATCCCGCGCCGGTGGGCTTGGAGTCGGGCGTGGCTTGCGTCATTCCGGGGCACTGCAGGCGCTTCGGGAAGGTGGCCTCCTGCCAGGCGGCCGCGGTGCCGTACGCCTGCTGGCTGACGCCCTGGATCTGCAGGTAGCGCACGTAGAAGAGCTCGACCTCGGTCGTCGTCCAGTCGAACAGCTTGTCGGTGGGCCGCGGCGCCGAGCGGATCACGGCGCCGCCCGGCCCCGTGAGGTCGCCGAGGCTCACGCTGACCTTCGCGGCCTTCGACGTCGCCGCCTCGAGCACGACGTCGAACGAAACGACCTCGTTCTTCGCGCCGAACGTCCGGATGCAGTGGCCATCCCACACGCCGTCGACGACGGCGCTCGCGTGCCCGGTGGCGCGCAGCTCGTCCCGCGTCACCTTGTCGCCGCCCTCGTTCGCCCACACCGCGGTGATCGACGTCGCGCCCGAGGTCCCGCCCGTGTCGGCCGCGCACGGATCGCCGGTGGGACCGGCGCCGTCGGGGACGTCGCCGTCGACCCCGATGCCGGAGCCGTCGCCCGGTCCTCCGTCGGACGTCGCCGCGCCCAGGTCGCTCCCCTGCCCGCCTCCGCACGAGGCGCCCGAGGCGGCGAGAGCGACCGAGGCGCAGACGGCGGCGAGAGCGAAGAGCGCGGAGCGAGGACGGAGAGTCGGAGACATGCGGAAGGCTCCTTCCGGTGAGCGACGCGGCCCGGAAACCAGTGTCGCACGTTCCTGCGCGCGTCCCAGCGGCGATCGCAGGGTCGCCCGTCGGCGAGCCGCTGCCTCATGACGGAGGTGTGCGTCGTCGGCACGGGGTCGGGGCCTGCGGCCTGATGGGGCGCGTGCGGGCACACGGCGATCTCACCGAAACGATCGTCAATCGGAACGGTCGGCCCGTGCTTTCGGCCGAAGCGACCGCGAATCTCTTCGAGACGACCTTCGTCCGCGCCGCTCGTCCTTCGTTCTCGTCGGGCGGTCCGATGGACAGGTCGCATTGCCGTGCGTTCTCTCCGAAAGGACCCCTCGGTCTTCCAAGAGGGCCTCTCGTCTCCTCGATCGGGCCTCATGGACGTTCGAGCGGGCCTGTGGGTTCCCAAAGCGGGCCTTCGGTTGCTTCGAGCGGGCCGCTGGGGACGTCGAGAGGGCCGCTCGAGTCCCGAAACGGGCCCGTGAGCTCGCCGAGCGAGCCTCTCGTCGCTTCGACCGGGCCTCTCTGGTTTCGAACGGGCCGCTTGGTCGTTCGAACGGTCCTCTGGATTTTCAAACGGGCCTTTCGCTCCCGAGGAAGGCCCGTCGATCGCTCGAAGGCGGCCTGCCTGCTCGCCGAGACGCCCCTCCGTCTCGTCGATCGGACCGGTGAGCGCGACCGAACGTCCGATGAAAGGGCTCATCGGACGTCCCGACTCGATCGAAGGCCCGCCCGAAGACCAAGGACGCACGTTCGGCGAGCTCGAAGGCACTTTCGAAGAGCAAAGCGGACGTCCGGGCGAGATCGACAGACCGCCTCGCGACCAGAACGGGCCTCTCTCGCCCAAAGAGGCCCGATGAGTGGCTCCAAAGACCCGTTTTCGTTTCCAGAGGCCCGCCATGGGACCAGAAAGGAGGGATCGAGGACCCGAAAGGTCCGCCTTTCGAGCAAGAAGGTCGTTCATCCAAGCAGGAAGAGGAATTGTCATGACCACGTCCAAACTCGTCAGGCAATGGCCTTGCGCCGATGTCGACGCGACTGCGGCGGAGGCGTCCATTGCCCCATCGGCGCGGACGCGCGGCTTGCTGGGACCATCGCGGGTGCGCTCAGCGCGCCGGGACCTCGAACATCGTGAACCCCCACCCGCCGGGGGGCTTTCTCTGGCGCAGCTCGCTACGAACCCGCTCGTGCACGAGCATCGCGCCCGGATTCTGCGCCAGCCGAAACAACAGCAGGTTCCGGGTCCTCGAGCCATCGATCACGAGCGTCTCGAAATCGAGCAGCGCCGGCACCTCGTCATTTCCGGCCATGATCTCCTCGTACTTCGAGCCCCGCATGTCCGTCGCATCGATGAGTCCTATGGCGTTGAATGCGTGATATCCGCTCCACTGCTCGCCAGTGCCCGCGCTGCGCAGCAGCGCAGGAAAGATCTGAAAATTATCGATACCGCTCGCCGCCATCGCCTGCAGCAGCAGATCGCTCACCACGGGCACCTGCATGCCCAGCAGGTGCTTCGGCGTCTCCCCCTTGGGATGGTTCACCGCGAAAACGAGCGGCCCGGGCAGCGCCGTCGCGATCGGCCGGCCGGTGAGGAAACTCACGTCATCGGGAAGCTGCGGGTAATCGGCGATGCCGTACAGCTCGTGGATGCCGGGCTCGAGCCGGTAATAGAATGTCATCGATCCTCGATACCGTGAGGGCACACGGGCTTGTGCACGTCCAGGTGCATAGCGGGCGATTCGCGGTTTGGCCTACGGGCACGGTCCACCCCCGATTCAGCCGCGCTGATGTGATCCTCCCCCGTCTCGGTGGACACCCCAGCTCGCACGATGGTGCGGTAGGAGTGGATTCCGATGGCGAGGAAGCGCAGGAAGTTCACGCCGGAGTTCGAGGCGGAGGCGGGGCGGCTCTGTAAGGTGGGTGACCGGAGCATCGGTCAGGTGGCCAAGGACCTGGATCTGACCGAGACGACGCTACGGGAGTGGGTCAGACGGATCGAGATGGACGCGGGGCAAGGGCCTCCGGGAGCGCTGACGGCAGCGGAGCGCGAGGAGCTGACGCGGCTACGCAAGCAGGTCCGGCGGCTGGAGATGGAAAAGGAAATCCTAAAAAAAATCGGCGGCCTTCTTCGCGAAGGAGAGCGAGTGAAGTTCGCGTTCATCGCCGCGGAGAAGGCGACAGTACCCGGTCGCAGTCCTCTGCTCGGTGCTCGGCGTCTCGAGCAGCGGGTTCTACGCGTGGCGCGACTACCAGGCAGCTCTCTCCGAGCGCGGCCTCGTCGCGAGCATGAGCCGCAAGGGCGACTGCTGGGACAATGCCGTCGCCGAAAGCTTCTTCGCGACTTTGCGCGCCGAGCTGCTCGACCACGAGCACTACGCCACCCGCCGCGCTGCCGTCACCGCCATCGCCGACTACATCGACCGCTTCTACAACCCGGTGCGACGGCACTCGTCGATCGGCTACGTCAGCCCCGTGGAATTTGAACTGAAGAAATTTGTTCGAGAGGAAGCAGCATAGTCACGCTGTCCACGAGACCGGGGGAGGATCAGTCCCGCAGCGCTCGTCCTCGCGCCTACCAGCGACCGTCGCCGGCGAGTGACGATCGAATGCGGCCATCGGGCGCTCGGCCGGCAAGCCGATGGCCAGGGGGCTCGCTGTCGACGGGAAGCGAGGCGCACCGGGTCGCTCCCTGCGCGCCACGGATCGCTCGGACCCCACACGTCGAGCGTCACCGGCCGCCGACGATGCCTCGTCTTCGGGCGGTCGCCGCACCCGTGCGCCGCTCGTCACGCCGGAGCCAGCGGGTCGCGGTAGATCTCGTCCACGACCAGCTCGCACCCGAGCGACGTGAGCGTCGCGCCTCCACCCCGCGCCTCGTGGCGCGACCACGAGCCGTCGTCTTCCCGGCGGATGATCTCGACCAGGCGCTCGCGGTGGCTGACGATGACGACCTCGCGGAGCGACGGGATGTGCTCGTAGTGCCGCAGCTTCTCGCCGCGGTCGTACGCCTCGGTGCTGGGGCTCGTGACCTCGACGAGGACGATCGGGTTGAGCACGACGTGGGGATCGTCGGGGTCGATCTCGGCGCGGCCGCACACGACCGACGCGTCGGGGTACGTCTCGAGGCCGGTGTCGACGACGCGGATGCGAAGATCGGAGGTGTGCACGGCGCACGGCCGGTCGCGCAGCGCGACGTGGAGCGCGGCGATCGCGTTGCCGGCGATGGCGGCGTGCTCGCGCGACCCCCCCGCCATCGCATAGATGGCCCCGTCGAGGTACTCGTGCCTCGCATTGCTCGCCCGCTCGAACGCGATGTACTCGGCGCGAGTGTATCGAGCGCGGTCCGTCGCGGCCATGCCGCGATCATAGGATCGGCGCAGCGGCTGTGCCACGGCCCGAGCCGACACGCGTCGGCCGCCCTCAGTGCGGCTCCCGCCCGAACTGGCGGCGCAGCTCGTCCTTCGCCTGCTCGAGCACGCGCCGCTGCGAGGGCGCGAGGTTCTTGCCCGCGCGGTTGATGTAGAAGACGAGCATCGACATCGCGGAGCGGTAGGGGTCGCTCTTGCGGCGCGTGCTCCGCTCGGCCGAGCGCTTGAGCGATCGTGCGACGGCCGCGGCGTCCTTCTTCTTGAAGACGTCCGGCTCGAGGTCGAGCGCGTTGCTCGTCTCGGTCACGTGCTTGGACCAGCGTCGCGGTTGCGCCGTCGTCGCCATGACGCGCCGTGCAGCATCCCGCGTGCCGTCGCGGGCCGCCTCGCGGATTTCTCGATCGGCTCAGGGCGACGCCACCGGCACCTCGCACACGTACGGCAGCGACGTCAGGCTGGGCTGATCGTTGCGCGCCAGCGTGTCGTCGAGCGTCTGGGGCGCCCCCTGGTGCAACAGAAACGCGCGCACGTGGCTCGACGGCGACGACGACGGCTGCGCGACGGCCCACTCGGACGGGTAGACGGACGCGGGGACGCCGTCGCCCCAGACCCACGACGGTGCACCGTCCTCGGCGCCCGCTTCGTCGCCGGGGCCGCCGTCGTCGGCCGCCCCCGCGTCCGACAGCGACAGGCCTATCCAGACGGCGGGCGGCACGGCATCGAGCCGCGAGAGCTGCAGCCAGAGCTGCTCGCGCTCGTCCTGCGACCGGAGCACGACGAGCCGTCCGCCCATCGCCGTGCACGCCGGGTCGGCCTCGTCGGCCGTCGCGGGCGACGGCACGTACACGTAGCGCTTGGCCGCGTGCGTGAGCGTCAGGTCGACGCAGATGCCGGCGTCGCACGGCCGCGACTGGCGGCCGACCGGCTCGCGCTCGCACACGACGCGGATGCGCGGCGCGCCGGAGCACGGCACCTGCTGCCAGCTCTGGACGCGCGTGTCCGAGAACGCGCGGACGCACCCCTCCGCGAGCGGCGCGCCGTCCGGCGCCGACGCGTCGAGGCGCGGCAGCGGCGCGGTCGTGTCGACGGCGTGCGCGTAGCACCCGGGGCAGTTGGGCGACCATCCCGGCTCGAACGGCGCGACGGAGACGCGGTTGTCGATGCCGACCCAGAACGGCCCGGCGTCGACCCCGGAGACGTACCCGGCGACGGTGTCGAACTCGTCGTCGCTGGCGAAGGTGACGACGTGCGCGTTGTCCCCCAGATCGCCGCAGTGCTGCGCCGCCTCGAACAGCGACCCGGCCGTCTGCGGCGCGAGCTCGTAGCAGTGGTCGTTGGCGGACCAGAGCAGGCCGCTGCACTGCACCCGGCACGTCGCGGTGCATCCCCCGGTGCCGGCGGGCACGCCCGTCCCCGGATCGCACTGCTCGCCCGCGTCGAGGTCGACGTAGCCGTCGCCGCAGCCGGGCGGCGGCGGCGTCGACGGGTCGGCGGGCAGGTCGGGGATGCACGCCGCCGCGGCGATCGCCACCACGACCGCCGAGGCCCCCGCGACGGCGAGCGCCGCGGTCGTTTTGCGCTTCAAGCCAAGGCTCCGCACCCGACAGGCCACAGGATAGCCTTTTCACTGCTTTACGAGGCGAGACTGCCGGGGTCCAGCGGACACCCTGCTAGACTGTGCACCCGATGGTGACGCCCGGGCCGGCGGCCTCCGACACGCCGCGCCGACCGACGCCGACGCGCGCCGGCGGGGTCGAGGACCGTTACAGGTCGCTGTTCGTCATCGGGCGCGGCGGCATGGGAAGCGTCGAGGTGGCGCTCGAGCGCAGCGCCGAGGGCTTCGAGCGCGTCGTGGCGCTCAAGCGCCTGCTGCCCGAGGGGGCGCGCGACCCGCGGCACAAGGAGATGTTCCTGCGCGAGGCGCGGCTGGCGGCGCTGCTCACGCACCCGAACGTCGTGCACGCGTTCGCGTTCGGGGAGCTGTACGGCGAGCTGTTCCTCGCGATGGAGTACGTCGAGGGCGAGCCGCTCTCGCACCTGGTGGCGGCGGCGCGTCGGGGCGACCGGGGGCTCGATCCGGCGGTGGTCGCGTTCGTGCTCGCCGAGGCGTGCGACGGGCTGCACGCGGCCCACGAGCTGCGCGACGTCGACGGCCGTCCGCTCAAGGTCGTGCACCGCGACGTGAGCCCGCACAACGTGATGATCGCCTACGAGGGTCACGTGAAGATCCTCGACTTCGGCGTCGCCAAGCTCGACGCCGGCGGGCAGCACACGCGCACGGGCGAGGTGAAGGGCAAGATGGCGTACATGTCGCCGGAGCAGGCGCTCGGCGACCCGCTCGACCGCAGGAGCGATCTGTTCAGCGTGGGCGCGGTGCTCTTCGAGTGCCTGACGGGGCGGCGCATGTGGGGCGAGGGGACGGATCTGGAGGTGATGCGGCGGCTGGCGCTCGAGGATCCGCCGCGGCTCGACGGGGCGATGGCGGACGCGCCGGCGGCGCTGGTCGACCTGCACGCGCGGCTCGTGGCGCGCGAGCCGGACCGGCGTCCGGCGACGGCGCGCGACGTGGCCGAGGAGCTGCGCGCGTTCGCGGGCTCGTCGTGGCCGTCGCCGGATCGCGGCGCCGTGCGCGCGCTGATGCACGATCGCTTCGGCGCGGAGGCGGAGCGGCGGCGGGCGATGCTGACCGAGGCGCTGCAGGCGGCGGCGCCGTCCCGCGTGGAGGTGCTGCGCCGGACGCTCGACCTGGAGGCGCCGGTCGCGCGGACGACGTCGACGGAGCCGCTCATCGTGCGCTCGCCGTCGGAGCGGCCGGCGAGTGGGAGCGGGTCGCGCCGGGCGATCGCGGTGGCGGCGATCGCGGTGGCGGTGGTGGTGGTGGCGGCGGGGGTGACGGCGGCGGCGATGGGGCATGGGGAGGCGACGACCTCGACCTCGACCTCGACCTCGACCTCGACCTCGACCCCGACCCCGACCCCGACCCCGACCCCGACCCCGACCTCGACCCCGACCCAGCCCTCGTCCTTCCCTCCGCCTCGCCCCGCGACCATCGCTCTCGGCGAAGGCGAGCTCGCCGCCGGCGACGCCGCGTTCGAGCGCGGCGATCTCGCGGCCGCGAAGAAGCACTACGCCGCCGCTCCCAGGGGGGTGGCCGCCACCGTGGGCCTCGCCCGCGTGCGCATCGCGAGCGTCGACGTGCCGCTCGATTACGCGGCCGCGAAGGGCAACCGCGAGATCGCCGCCGCGGCGCGCGATCTGGCCCGCGCTGCGCACTCGGCGCCCTCCTTCGGCCCCGCGTTCGTCGAGCTGGGGCGCGCCCGACTGCTGCTCGGCGACGCGCCGGGCGCGCTCGATGCTCTGCGCAAGGGCGTGCAGCTCCTGCCCGACGAGCCCGAGGCGCACTCGCAGCTCGGCGTCGCGCTGCTGGCGACGGGGCACGCGGCCGAGGCGGTGCAGGAGCTGGCGCGCGCCGCGGAGCTCGATCCGGGCAGCGCCGCGCGCCACGGCAACCTCGGCACCGCGCTGATGATGGCCGGGCGCACGAAGGAGGCGATCGCCGAGTACGAGACGCGCGTGCGCATCGACGATGGCGACGCGCGCGCACACTCCGACCTCGGCACGGCGCTGCTCGCGACGCAGGATCTCGAGCGCGCCATCTCGGAGCTCGAGCGCGCGGTGCAGATCGACCCGCAGCGCGCCACGTTCCACTCGAACCTCGGCTACGCGCTGCAGCAGGCGGGGCGGACCGATCGCGCGCGCGCCGAGTACCACGAGGCGCTGCGGCTCGATCCGAAGCTCGCGAGCGCGTGGATCAACCTCGCCACTGTGCTCGCCCGCAGCCCCGGGACGCGCGCCGACGCGCGCGCGGCGCTGCTCAAGGCTCGCTCGCTGTCGCCGGACGACCCCCGCGTGAAGGCGAACCTCGAGGAGCTCGACGCGCTGGACAGGTCCGCGCCCGCCGGCGCGCACTAAGCTCGCGCGGGACCCGGTCAGAGAGAGCCGCCACCGAGGTCCTGCCCGGACCGTGGCGCAAGCCATCCCCCCACGTGGGCGTCTTGGCGTCTTGGCGGCTCACCCTCACCCTCGCGGCGGCCGTGTCGAGAAGCGACGCGGGGCTGTCAATGGCCCCGGGGGCTGTTTGCTCATCCGTCCTTGACCTCCATCGAGGCCTTCCCTTAGCGTACGGCCCTGCCACGGCGTGCAGCACCGGCGCCGAACAAGACGTGCAGTACGCAGGGGTCCGAGCGAGCCAAGGCACGCGCGCCCGGACGAGTGAGAAGTGGAGGCATTCCGATGGCTGTGGGACGGGTCAAGTGGTTCAACGACGAGAAGGGTTGGGGCTTCATCAAGCAGGACGCGGGCCCCGACGTCTTCGTGCACTACTCGCAGATCCAAGGGGACGGTCGGCGCCGCCTCTTCGAGGACGAGCTCGTGGAGTTCGAGATCAAGGAGGGGCCGAAGGGGCTGCAGGCGATCAACGTGACCCGCCAGAACGGGGCCGCCGTCGGCTGATCCCCCACCGCCTAGGTGACGCCCGGATCCGCCGCCGCGCGGGGCCGGGCGTCTTCATTTTGTGCGCGCCGTGCGCGCGCCGTGCTGGCGGGCGCCGTGACGGGCGGCTCGTCACACGTGGCGCGGCACGCCGTCGACGCGGAACGCGTCGGTCTCGGGCGAGTAGACGTGGGCGAGCACGCGCCGCGCAGGGGGCGCGTCGTCGCCCACCTCGTACAGGTTGAAGCCAGCCATGCGGTCGGGCTCCTCGTGGTGCAGCGACGCGCTGGTCGCGCCGACCTGGAGGAGCTCCCCCGCGCCGGTGGGCACGGTCCGCTGCATGCGGCGGTGAAGGTGACCGTGGAGCAGCAGGCCCCCCGCCAGCGAGCGCATCTCATCGAGCATGGCCCGCGCGTCGCGCAGCCCCTCGAGGTGGGTCTTCACGCGCGACCAGCGGTGCACGGCCGGGTGGTGCACGGCCAGCACCACGGTGCGCCGCGCCACCTCGGGGTGGGCCAGCACGCGCGCGAGCGCGGCGATTTGCTCGCGCCCGATCTCGCCCGCCGCCACGAGCGGCGGCCGAGGCACGGCGCTCGACAGCGCCACGATCGCCACGTCGCCGCGAAGCTTCACGACCGGGAAGCGGCCGCCGTGCGCGTCGACCGCCAGCTCGGGCAGATCGCTCGCGAGGTACCGCGCGAAGTAGTGCTCGAAGCGCCGCGAGGTCATCGCCCCGCGCGTGTACAGGTCGTGGTTGCCCGGCACGATCGTCACCCGCGACGGATCGAGCCCGAGCTCGCCCTCGAGGACCTCGCGCGCGAGCTCGAACTCCCCCTCGAGCGCGAGGTTCGTGAGGTCGCCGGTGACGACGACGTGGTCGACCTCGAGGCGTCGCACCTCGCGCGCGATGGCGCGCACGTACGACGCGCGGTGGATGCTGCCGCGCTTGAGGCGCAGGTTGACCCAGCCGGTCAGGCGCTTGTTGAGGAAGCGCCGCGCGGGCACGCCCTCGAGCGCGAGCAGGTGCAGATCGGAGAAGTGGGCGATCTTCATCGGACGTCGGCGGCGCAGCGGAAGCCGACCCAGGGCGGGCGCGGCAGGGTAGTCGTATCGCGGGCGGCGCCGCGCAGCCACATGGCGCCGTCCTGGAAGGAGCCGCCGCGCACGACGTGGAAGCCGCCGCCGGCCGTCTTCGGCTTGGGGTCGACCTGAGGCGTGTCGTCGTAGCCGACCGGGTGGCCCGACGTGTCGAACTCGAGCACGTCGGCGACCCACTCGGCGGCGTTGCCCGCCATGTCGAGCAGCCCGAGCGGCGTCGCCCCGTCGGGGAACGAGCCGACGGGCGCGAGCGCGACGAAGCCGTCGGTCGCGTCGGTGCGGTCGTCGGCGAACGCGCCGTGGTTGGCGAGGTGCGGGTTGTAGACGTTGCCCCAGGGGAACTCGCGCCCCTCGGGGCCGCGCGCGGCGTACTCCCACTCCGCCTCGGTCGGCAGCCGGCCGCCCGCCCAGCGGCAGTAGGCGTCGGCGTCGTCCCAGCGCACGTGCGTGACCGGGAAATCCGGGCGCGCGAAGCGCGGGTCGTCGGGCGACATGTCGGGCGGCGCGCACGCAGCGTCCGACACGCAGCGCATGTAGTCGGCGACCGTGACCTCGGTGCGGTCGAGGTCGAAGGTGGAGATCGTGACCGCGTGGGCGGCCCCCTCGGCGCGGATCATCCCGATGAAGTCGCCGTCGTGGCACTGCGTCGCGCGCACCTCGAGCTCGCACAGCTCGATCCCGTGCGCCATCTGCGGGGGGGTGGAGCCCATGACGAACGTGCCGCCGGGCACGCGAACGCGTCCCCGCGGCGAGGGGCGCAGCAGTTGAATCCCTCGCGCCGGGGCGCTCGTCCTCGCCTCGTCGAGCCCCGACCACCAGGCGGCGGGGCGCTGCGGACGGTGCGCCCGCGCGTCGATGCAGAAGAAGAGAGACGCCACGGCGCCAAGGCGCCAAGGCGCCAAGAAAGAGGGCTGGGCACGAACCCCAACCCACCTTCGCATTCTGGCGGCTTGGCGGCTTGGCGCCTTGGCGCCCTCAGGGATCACCCTCATCCGGTTAGCACGCGGAGCGGGTGCTCGATGAGTCGCCGGAGCTCGGCCAGGAACGCGGCGCCCACGGCGCCGTCGACGACGCGGTGGTCGCACGAGAGGGTCATCGCCAGGCGCTTGCCGGGCACCACCTTGCCGTCCTGCACGACCGGCACGTCGCGGACCTGCCCGACCGCGAGGATGGCGCCCTCGGGCGGATTGATGACGGCCGCGAACTCGTCGATGCCGAACATCCCGAGGTTGGAGATGGAGAACGTGCCGTCGCTCATCTCCTCCGGCTTGAGCTTGCGCGCGCGCGCCCGCGCCGCCAGCTCGCGCACCTCGCGCGCGATCGCGACGACGCTCTTCTGGTCGGCGCGGCGCACCACGGGCGTGACCAGGCCGTCGGGGATCGCGACGGCGACCGAGACGTCGACGCGACGGTGCAGGAGGATCGCCTCCGGCGTGAAGCTCGCGTTGCACTCCGGCACGTGCACGAGGGCCACGGCGCACGCCTTGATGAGCAGGTCGTTGACCGACACCTTGAGCGGCGCCGCGTCGCCGGTGCCGTTGGCCGCCTTGCCGTCGCCGCTCGAGGCCAGCTCGCCGTTGATCTGCTCGCGCAGCCTGACGAGCTGCGAGGCGTCCACGTCGATCGACAGGTAGAAGTGCGGGACCGTCTGCTTGGACTCGGTCAGCCGCCGCGCGATCGTCTTGCGCATCGGCGACAGGGGCCGCACCTCGGCCTCCTCGGCGGCGGGCACCGCGGCGCGCGCGGCGGCCGGCGCGAGCGTCTCGGCGCCAGGCGCGATCCGCGCGAGCGGCGCGGCCGGCGTGCGTCCGCGCATCGCCTCGAGGTCCGCGGGCACCACGCGCCCGCCCGGCCCGCTGCCCTGCGCGCCCTGCAGGTCGATGCCCATCTCGCGCGCGACCTTGCGGACGTACGGCGAGGCGAGCACGCGGCCTCCGTCGTGGCCGTTGCCGGCCGGAGCCTCGCCCGCGTACGAGGTGCGCTCGAGCACGTTGACCACGGGGGGCCTTCGCTGCGCCGGCGGCGCGAGCGTCTCGACGCGACCGGCCGGTGTCGGCTGGGACTCGGCTGCGCGCGCCTGCGGCTGCGTCGCCGGCGGCGGGGCCTTCGCCGCGCTCGGTGCGCTCGGCGTCTGCGGGGCTCCCGTGGCCGGCGCCTGCTTCTCGTGCGGTGCGGACGCGACGGCGGCCCCCGCCTGCGCGGCGAGCGCGGACACGTCCTCGCCCGGGGCGCCGACGATCGCCACCGGCTGGCCGAGCTTCACGTTGGCGCCGGCCTGGACGAGGAGCTTCAGCAGCGTCCCCTTGTCGAAGGCGCGAAACTCCATCGTCGCCTTGTCGGTCTCGACCTCGGCGAGCAGATCGTCGACCGCGATCTCGTCGCCCTCCTTCTTGTGCCACGCCGACAGCACGCCCTCCTCCATCGTCGGGGACAGCTTCGGCATGTCGAGGATCTTGGCCATCACGCTCTCCCGCGGACGAGCAGCCGCTTGACCGCAGCCACCACGCGGTCGGGCTGCGGCATGCAAGCCTGCTCCAGCTTGCTCGAGTACGGCATCGGCACGTCGAGCGTCGCCACGCGCAGGATCGGCGCGTCGAGCGCGTCGAACGCCAGACGCTGCACGCGGTCGGCCACCTCCGCCCCCACGCCCCCGTACGGCCACCCCTCGTGGACGACCACCATGCGGTGGGTGCGCTCGACGCTGGCGACGAGCGTGTTCTCGTCGAGCGGCCGCAGGCTTCGCAGGTCGACGACCTCGGCCGAGATGCCCTCCTTCTCGAGGGCGGCGGCGGCGTCGAGCGCCACGTGCGTCGCGCGCGAGTAGGCCGCGAGCGTCACGTCGGTCCCATGGCGGACGATCTGCGCCTTGCCGAGCTCCACGACGTGCTCGCCGTCGGGCACCTCGCCCTTGAGCGCATACATCGTCTCGGACTCCATGACGAGCACCGGGTTGTCGTCGCGGACGGCCGCCTTCAGCAACCCCTTGGCGTCGCCCGGGAAGGCCGGCGCCACGACCTTGAGGCCCGGCACGGTCGCGTAGAAGTGCTCCATCGCGTGGCTGTGCTGGCTGCCGACCTGGCGCGCGCTGGCGTTGGGGCCGCGGAAGACGATGGGGCAGTCGAACTGCCCGCCGGACATCTGCCGCACCTTGGCCGCGTTGTTGAGAATCTGGTCGAACGCGACGGCGCTGAAGTTCCACGTCATGAACTCGACGATGGGGCGCAGGCCCACCATCGCCGCGCCGACGCCGATGCCGGCGAAGCCGCCTTCCGCGATGGGGGTGTCGATGACGCGCTTGGGGCCGAACTTCTCGAGCATCCCCTCGCTGACTTTGTAGGCCCCCTGGTAGTGGCCCACCTCTTCGCCCATCAGGAACACGCGCTCGTCGCGTTCCATCTCCTCGATCATGGCCTCGCGGAGGGCCTCTCGGAAGCGCATCGTCGCCATGGGTCGTCCGTCAGTACGCGAAGGGTCCCTTGTACGTGGTCGGCTCGAGGTCGGCGAGCGTGGGCTCGGGGCTCTCGTCGGCGAACTTGATGGCGTCGGCCACCTCGGCCTCGACCGACTTCTCGATCCCGTCGAGGCGGGGCTCGCCGTAGCCCTTCTCGACGAGCAGCGCGCGCGCTCGGTGCAGCGGGTCGCGCTTCTTGTGCTCCTCGAGCTCGGCCTGCGTGCGGTACTTGGCCGGGTCGCTCATCGAGTGGCCGCGGAAGCGGTAGGTGCGCACCTCGACGAGCGTTGGCAGCGACTGCTCGCGCGCGCGCTTGACCGCCTCGCCGATGCGCTGCTCGACCTCGAGCACGTCGTCGGCGAAGAAGCGGTCGCGGTCCATGCCGTAGCCGAGCGCCTTGAGCGACACGTCCTCGACCGACATCGACCGCGAGAGCGGCGTGCCCATCGAGTACTCGTTGTTCTCGCAGATGAAGACGATGGGCAGCTTCCACAGCGCCGCGAGCGACAGCCCCTCGTGGAAGCCGCCGATGCTGACGGCCCCCTCGCCGAAGAGGCAGAGCGTCACGCGCCCGTCGCCCCGGTACTTGCTCGCGAAGGCCACCCCGGCGGCCAGCGGGATGTGCCCGCCGACGATGCCGTAGCCGCCGAGCATGTGGTGCTCCTTGTCGAACATGTGCATCGAGCCGCCCAGACCGTGCGAGCAGCCGGTGGCCTTGCCGAAGAGCTCCGCCATGAGCGCGCGCGGGCTCATCCCCTTGGCCAGGGCGATGCCGTGGTCGCGGTAGGTCGTGATGACGTAGTCGTCGGGGCGAAGCGCGGCGATGGAGCCGACTCCGACCGCCTCCTGCCCGATGTAGAGGTGCAGGAAGCCGCCGATCTTGCCCTCGGCGTACGCGCGCGCGCTCTCCTCCTCGATGCGGCGGATGAGCAGCATCTCGCGGTACAGGTGAGCCAGGTGCTCGAGCTCGGCGCCGGGCGCCGCACCGGGCGTCGCGGCAGGCGACGCCGAGGCGCCGAGCGTCTGGGGCGCGGGCGTGGACTGCTCGGTCGCTACGTGGGCGATGTTGCTGTCGGCCGGCATCGACGGGGGCTGGAGTCTAGTGAAGTGCGTGTGCGTGTCACTAGAAGTCGACACGCGGGGCAGAGGCGGGCGCGGCCGAGGCCGACGGGGGAGGGGCCGCGCGCACTGCGTCAGCGCGCGCGCCGGCGTCGAGGCGGATGCTCGCCGCCGAGGCGGTCGGCGCCGCCGCCGTCGCGGCGCCCGTCGCGGAGACCGCGTGCGAGTGGTGCGACGGGGGCATCGACGCACCGCGTGATCCGATGGTGACGGCGAAGTCGTGCGCCACCTGCCTGAGCGACACGCCGTCGCCCGTCGCGCCCTGCATGCGCCCCGCCACCACCAGCGCCAGGATGACGCCCGCCGCCGCGGCGGCCGCCGCGTTCTGCCAGCGGCGCGTCGAGCGCGGGATGAGCGATGCTCGCGATGGCAGCGGCGTCGGCAGGATCGCGTTGGCCCCCTCCAGCTCCGCGGCGAGCGCGTTGCCGAACGCCTCGCAGGACGCGAAGCGGGCGCGTGGGTCCTTGGCGAGCGCCCGGTCGAAGATGGCGTCGAGGTGCACGAAACGCGCGAGCGGCGGCAGGGCGGCGGTGGGCGCCTGGTGCTTGCCCGTCGCCACACGCGTCGCCACCGCCAGCGCGTCGTCGCCGGGGAACGCGCGCCGGCCGGTGAGCGCCTCGTACAGCGTCGCGGCGAGCGAGAACTCGTCGCTCTGCGCGCTGAACGTCGCCGACGCGAGCGCCTCCGGCGCGCCGTAGGCGGGCGTTCCGAGCACCGTCGTCGCGCGCGTGAGCGTCGAATCGGGCAGGCGCGCGATGCCGAAGTCGGTGAGCTTCGGCCCGGTGGCGGACAGCATCACGTTCTCGGGCTTGACGTCGCGGTGCAGCACGCCGGCGGCGTGCGCGTGGGAGAGCGCCGTGCCGAGCGCGCGAGCGAGCGCGGCGACCTCCGCGGGCGGCAGCGCGCCTTGCTGCAGCCGCTCGCGCAGCGTCGGGCCCTGGATCCGCTCGAAGACCAGGTACAGGCCGACCTGCTCGTCCTCGCCCATGTCGTGCAGCGTCACGATCGACGGGTGCGACACCGTCGCGGCGGCGCGCGCCTCCTGACGCAGGCGCTCGATCAGCTGCGCGCGCAGCTCCGGGGGCAGCCCCAGATCGTCGCGCAGGATCTTGAGCGCCACCTGCCGGCCGAGCACGGTGTCACGCGCGAGCAGCACGCGCCCCATGCCCCCTTCGCCGAGCAGCAGCTCGACGTCGTAGCGGCCGATGCGCACGGGCAGGTCCATGGCTCAGCGCACTTCCTAGCGCCGCTCGGCGTCCAGGTAAAACGCTGAGCGCGGTCCCCCGATGCCGGCAGGAAGAGCGGCCCGCGGGCGACGTGGGGCGTGACCGCATCGGCTCTGGCGCCACGCCGCTCGCGAGGCGCGCCGCCTCGGCGTGCTGAGCCGACGACGAAGGCACCTCGGTTGCGTTCTCGGACGGAGCGATGCGCTTCGGCAGCCACCCGCTCGCCCGCGTCGCGGCGGGGCTGGCCCTGCTGGCCGCGGTCGACTCGTCCACCGCGAACGCGCAGCAGAGCATCTCTCTGCCGCAGGCGCTCGCGCTCGCTCGCGCGGCGAACGCGCGCCTGCCCGTGGCATCGCTCGACGTCTCCGCGGCTGCCGAACGCGTCCGCGAGGCGGAGGCGCAGCGCTGGCTCCGGTTGTCCGTTCGCAGCGACGTCGTCTACACGCTGCCGGGGCTGCACTACGGCGTGTCGCCGGTCGACGAGGAGCGCCTCCAGGTCGCCGCCGCCCAGCCCGTCTACGAGGGCGGCGCGCTGACGGCTCGGATCGAGGGCGCCCGCGCGCAGCTCGCCGGCGCGGGCGCGCGCTATCGAGTCGCCGAGCGGGATATCGAGTACGACGTCCGAGTTCAGTACAGCACGTGCCTGCAGCTCGACACGCTGCTGGCCACCGAGCGCGACGCGCTGGGACGGCTGCGCGACTACCTCACGTGGCTCGAGGTTCGAAGGGCAGCCGGCCAGGGCGTCGAGGCCGACCTTCTGCGCACGCGCCTGCAGGTCGACAGCAGCCAGGCCGATCTCGCGAGCACGGAGCAGCAGCTGGCTTCGAGCATCTTCGCGCTGAACGACTTGATGGGCCGCGCCCCCCGGGAGCCGCTCGCGCTGGCGTCGCCGGCGGAGCCGAATACCCCCGCGCTGCCGCCGGAAGCGCCGTGGCGCGCGTCGCCGGACATCCGCGCCGCACGGGCCGACGTCGACGCGGCACGCGCCGACGTCGAGGCGACGCGGGCCGAACGCCGGCCCCGCCTCGACGTGTCCGCCGATGCGGGGCTCTGGGGCAACGGTCTGCAGCCGAACCCGCCGGGCCTGGACATCGCGGAGCGGCTTCGGAACGACGTCGGCGCCTCGGTCACCGCCACGCTGGCCTGGGACTTCTGGGACGCCGGAGTCCACCAGGCGCGTCTCGACGAGGCGCGCATCGCCCTGGACCGCGCGCGCGCGACGGTGCTGCTCGCCAGCCGACAGGCGCGGCTCGAGTGGGAGACGGCGGTGGAGACCGAACAGCGGCTCCAGGGCATCGTGGCGGTCCGCCGGCGCGCGCTGCCGGTCGCGCGCGACGCGTACGCGCTCACAGAGGCCCAGTATCGCGGCGGCATCGGGACGGCGCTCGACGTGCTGACGGCCTACCGCGCGTGGATCGACGCGGCCGATGCGCTCGCCGCCGCCGTGCTGGACTATCGAAAGGCCGAAGCCCTCGCCATCCGGTGGAGCACCCCATGACGCGGCGTGGCCGGCGCTGGTGCAGCGTGCTGTCGCTCGCGGTCGCGAGCGGCTGCGGGCGAACGCAGTCCGCCGCGCCCGAGGCCGGGGTCCTCGCGCCCGCCGTCCCGGTGAAGATCGCGCGCGTGGAGCGGAAGACGCTCGACGTCGTCGTGAGCGCTCCCGGGCGCACCGCCGTCCTCGAGGCCCAGGTGATCAGCGCGCCCTTCGACGGCGTGCTGCGAACCCTGACGGTCACCGACGGCGACCGGGTCCGAACCGGCGAGGTCGTCGGCGCCGTGGTCTCGATCAACAGCGTCGCGGCGGTCGCCGGCGCCGAGCAGATGCTGCGCGCCGCTCGCACCCCGGGCCAGCGCGCCGACGCCGAGCGGGCGCTGCGCGTCGCGCGGCGGGCGACCGTCGCCGCGCCCTTGCGTGTGCCCGAGACCGGCGTCGTCGTGTCGCACGCCGCGGCGGAGGGCGATCGCGTCTCGTTGCACCAGGAGATCCTGAAGGTGGCGGCCACCGACTCGATCGTCTTCATCGCCAGCGTGGTGCAGACGGACTTGCCGCGGGTGCACGCCGGCGAGCACGCCACGATCGACCTCTCCTCGGGGGGCCCGCCTCGCGAGGGAGTCGTCCACGACATCCTCCCCACCGCGTCCAGCACCGACTTCACGGCTCCGGTGCGCATCGACCTGACCCCGCCCGCCCCCGGCCTGACGCTGGGCCTGTTCGGTACGGCGCACGTCGTCGTCGGTCGGCACCCCGACGCGACCGTCGTCCCGACCGTCGCGATCCTGCACGACGACGTCACCGGGACGTCGCGCATCGCGCGGGTGGATGCCACCGACCACGCGCACTGGGTCGAGGTGACGCCCGGGATCGAGCGCCACGGCGACGTGGAGATCGTCCGTCCGGCCCTCGCGGAGGGCCAGCGCGTGGTCGTGAGCGGTCTGGTGGGCTTGCCGGAAGGCGCCGCCGTTGAGGTGCGGCCTTGATCCCCTTCGATGCGGTCCGCCGGCGCGTCGTCGCCGTCTACGCCGTTCTGGCCCTCCTCGTCGCGGGAGGCATCTTCGCGATCGCCCGCGCGCCGAACGGGATTTTCCCCGAGGTCACCTTCCCGCTCGTGCGCGTCATCGTGAACGTCGGCGAGGAGCCGGCGGCGCAGATGATGCCCACCGTCACGCGCCCGCTCGAGGAGGCGATCCGCCGCGTGCCCGGGGTGACCGTCGTGCGCTCGACGACGTCCCGCGGATCGAGCGAGATCGACGCGCTCTTCGCGTGGGGAAGCGACATGCGCTTCGGCCTCGAGCGCGTGCAGGCGGAGGCCCAGCGCGTCAGCGCCCAGCTTCCGGCGACGACGACGCTGGCCGTCGACTGGATGAACACGGCCACGTATCCCATCGAGGGCTACGCGCTGACGTCCGACCGCGAGACGCAGGCGGAGCTCTGGGACCGCGCCGTCTACGCGATCACGCCCGCGCTCCTGCGCATCCCCGGCGTGGCGCGCGTGCAGGTGCAGGGCGGGCGGCATCGGGAATTCCAGGTGCGCCTCGACCCGCCCGCGCTCGAGGGCCGCCACCTCACGGCCGGGGACGTCGTCGACGCGCTCCGCCGCGATCAGCAGGTGAGGTCCGCTGGCCTGACCGAGCGCAACCACGAGCTCTATCTGGTGCTCGTCGACGGCCGCGTGCACGACACCGACGCGATCGGCGCGATCGAAATCCCGGTCGCCGGGGGAACGCCGGCGCGCCTGTCCGAGCTCGGCGCGGTGACGACGGCCGACGCGGTCAGCTACGTGCGCACCTCCGCGGGAGGACGCGAGGCCGTGCTCCTGAACGTCGTGCGGCAGCCGGGCGCCAACACGGTGGCCGTCGCCTCCGCGGTCGACCGACTGGTGCGCTCCCACCCGGACCTGATCCCGCCCGACGCGCGGTGGTCGAGCTTCTACGACCAGGCGCGCTTCGTCTCCGACTCGATCGGTGGCGTGCGCGACGCGATCCTCGTCGGCGTCGGACTGGCCGCGCTCGTGCTGCTCGTCTTCCTGCGGCGATGGCGCACGGCGGTCGTGGCCGTGGCGACCCTGCCGCTTTGCGTGGCCATCGTCGGGCTCGCGCTCTCCGTGCTGCACCAGACCGTCAACCTGATGGTGCTCGCCGGGGCGTCGGCCGCGCTGGGCCTCATCGCGGACGACGCGATCGTCGTCGTCGAGAGCACGGATCACTTCGCGCGCGCCTCGCCCGACGGGGCGGCGGCGCGCGGCATCAGGGCCATCGGCTCGGCGCTGGCCGGCTCCAGCCTGTCGACGATCGTCGTCTTTCTGCCGTTCGCGTTCCTGAGCGGCGTCGTGGGCGCCTTCTTCCGACCCCTGGCGCTGACGGTCGCGGCGACGCTGGTCGTCTCCTTCGTGCTGGCCTGGCTGGTGGTGCCCGCGAGCCTCGAGGTCGTCGGCGCGACGCGCGGACGGCCCCCCTCGCGTCTCGGGCAACGCGTCTCTCGCACCCGCGCCGCCCGGCTCTCGCGAGCCGTCGGACGCCGCTTGCTCGTCGCGTACCGCCGGCTGGTGCACGCGCTGGTACGCCATGGCTGGATCGGCGTGCTGGCGACAGTCGGCCTCGTGGCGCTCGCCTACGTTCTTCATCGGGCGATCGGGACCGACTTCCTCCCCGCGATGGACGAGGGCTCGATCGTCATGGACTACTTCACGCCTCCCGGCACGTCGCTCGCCGACACCGACGCGATGATGCGTCAGGTGGACGCCGTCGTCCTGGCGACGCCGGGCGTGCGGGGGTATTCGCGGAGGACGGGGGCGCAGCTGGGCTTCTTCATCACCGAGCCGAACACGGGCGACTACGTCATCGAGCTCGAGCCGCGGAGCCAGCGCCGCCCCATCGAGGACGTCATCGCAGCGCTGCGCGCGCGCATCGGGGCCACCGAGCCGGCCGTGCACGTCGACTTTGGCCAGCTGCTCGAGGACGAGATCGGCGACCTGACGGGCGGCACCCCGCAGCCGGTCGACGTCAAGATCTTCGGCCCCCGCGCGGCGGTCCTGCAGGAGAAGGCGCGCGCCGCCGCCCGGATCGTGAGCGCCGTGCCGGGCGCCGTCGACGTCTTCGACGGGGTGACCGTCTCCGGGCCTGCGCTCGACGTGCGCATCCGCCCCGAAGCGCAGGGGCGCTACGGCCTGACCACGGAGGGTCTGCACGCGGCGATCGAGCCCGCCGTCGTCGGCACGGTGGCCGGCCAGGTGCTCGTCGGCGAGAAGACGTACGACTTGCGCGTGTTCGTGCGCGGCCCCGAGCGGCTCCGGGAGCTGCTGCTGCGCACGCCGAGCAGCGCGCTGGTGCACGTGAGCGACGTGGCGACGGTGTCGACCGGCCCGCCCGAGGTCGAGATCGACCGCGAGAACCTGGAGACGTACTTCGGCGTGACGGCCCGGCTCTCGGGGACCAATCTCGGCGCGGCCATGAGGGCCGTTCGCGGCCGCATCGCACGAGAGCTGCCGCTCGGCTCGGGGATGTCGATCGAGTACGGCGGCGCGTACGCGCAGCAGCAGTCGTCCTTCCGCCAGCTCGCGTACGTCCTGCTCATCGGCGTGGTGCTGGTGGCGGTGGTGGTGCTGTTCGAGTTCGGAGACTGGCGGGCGCCCCTCGTCACCTCGTTCGTGTCGCTCGCGACTTTGAGCGGCGTGCTCGTGGCCCTGGTCGTGACGGGCCAGACGCTCAACGTCTCGAGCTTCGTCGGCGCCATCATGATGGTCGGCATCGCGGGGGAGAACGCGATCTTCGTCCTCCACGAGGCGCACGCGGCGCTCGACGCGGGAGCGGCGCCACGGTCGGCGTGGGCCCGCGCGTCGCGACGCAGGCTGCGCCCCGTGGTCATGACCACCCTGGCGACGTCGCTGGCGCTTCTCCCGCTCGCGCTCGGGATCGGACAGGGGTCGCAGCTCGTGCAACCGCTCGCCATCGGCATCATCGGCGGGTTCCTCGTGTCCGCCCCCGCCGTTCTGTGGCTGCTCCCTTCGGCCTCCTGCGCGCTCGACCGCCGCAGCCGCGCAGCGTAGCGTGACCGAAATGGATGCCGAGCTGGCGACGCTCTGCCAGTCGTGCGGGCTCTGTTGCGACGGCTCGCTCTTCGGCCGCGTCCCGCTCGGTCGCGGAGAGGTGGCGGGCGCGCGCAAGCACCGGCTCCGCGTCCTGGGCGACGCGAGAGGCTTCGAGCAGCCGTGCGCCGCGCTGTCGGAGCGCGACACCCGCGCGGGCACCCGGCGCGCGTGCCGCATCTACGACGAGCGACCACGGTCGTGCCGCAGCTTCGCTTGCCGCCTCTACGACCGGTACCGGCGCGAAGGTGGGCCGCTCGCGCCGCGCCTTGCCGCCGTACGCCGCGTGCGTCAGCTCGTCGCCGAGCTGCGAGCGCAGCGGCTGACCCCCGCCGACTTCGACGACGATTCCCGGGGCCGCCCGCGCCCCGACGCACGCGCGATGCGCATGCACGCCGAGCTGCTGACGCGACTCGAGGAGGACTTCGCGCGGGCGTGAGGCGGCGATCTACGGCGTCGCGAGCAGCGCAATGTAGACCTCGAACCACCGCGCGTACGGTCGCAACGAGGGCTCCCGCCGCGCGGTGATCTCCGCGGACGCGTCCTGGAGCCGCTTCGGCAGATCCGGCACGAGCGCCGCCTTGGACGACACCGAGAGCTGCGCGGCGAGCCACAGCACATCGAGCTGCGCGCGGTCGTGCAGTCCGCCGGCCCTCGCATGAAGATCGTCCGCGTGGGCCAGCGCGCGCCGCAGCCAGCTCGCGGCCGCCGCGAGGTCGTGACGCGCCGCCGCGTTCGACGCGAGCCGCGCCTCGGTGAGCATCTCTTCTCGCTCGGTCTCCTCCCTGTGCGTCGTGGCGAGCCGCTCGTCTAGGATCGCCCACTGCTCGCCGATGGCCCGCGCTTCCGCGTCCAGCCGGCCGAGCTCCCGGTCGGCGTGCGCGCGCAGGCCGCTGGCGATGAGACGGTACGCGCGGGCCACCTGGTCGGCCGTGGCATGCGCCCAGCGCAGCGTGGCGAGCGTCTTCGGAACGGCCACGCGCGCTTCGACGAAGTCGAGATCGGCGAGCGCGCGCGCGGGCTGATTCGCGCCGACGGCCGCCGCCGCGCGCGACAGACGGATCACGACGCCGTTGCGCTCGGCCGAGGGGCCGCTCGCGGTGTCGATCAGGGGCACCTCCTCGTCGTAGAGCGCGAGGGCGCGCGCGAAGCGCCCCGCCGAGAGGTTGTCGACGGCCGCCCAGTCGAGCGCGAGCAGCCGGCAGGGCGCGAGGGTCGGGTTGCGCGCGATCATCGCGAGCGCCGCGTCCCCGGCGGCCGCCGCGTCCGCATCGCGCCCCACGTGAAGGAGCGCCTGCGCCTTCGACAGGAGCACGTCCAGACCTTCCGAGTCGTCGCCGTACGGGAACTTGTCGCGCTCGAGCAGGTAACCGAGCGCGATCCGGTAGTTCCCGACGTCCGTGTGCAGGAGGCCGAGCTCGCCCAGGATCATCGCCCGGAAGCGCGGGTGGTCGCCCATCAGGTCGAGAGCGACGAGGTAGTGCGTGCTCGCCCGCTCCGCCGTCGCGAGGTCGCCCGTCGCGAGGTACCTCTCGTGCAGCAGGACGCCGTACAGGGCCTGCGCCATGCGCTCCTGCTCGAGCTCCGACCACGACGCGCGGAGCGCGGCGAGGGCGGCCGCCGCGGCATTCGCGTGGGCCGCCCCTTCGAGCTTCGGCAGCTGCCGGGCGAGCAGGTACGCCTTGGCGAAGTGGGTGCGCGCGGCAGGGGTCCCGCGCGTCGCGTAAGGCGCCTCGATGGCGTCCGGGGGCTGGCCCATCTGCAGCCGCATGTCGATCGCCCCGACGACCGCGTCGAGCGATCCGGTCTGCTCGGCCACCGAGTCGAAGTCCTGCGCCGCCTCGGCGTATCGCTTCGCGTCGGCGCGCTCGTACGCCCGCGCCTTGATGAAGCGCTCGTAGATGTCCTCGACCTCGCCCCGCTCGTGCGTGCCTCGCTTCACCTCGCGCACGTCCCGCTGCACGAGCGCATCCAGCACGTCGTCCGCGTCCACGGCGTCGGCGCGCTGCACGGCGTCGACGATGAGGGCGCGACGGCGTCCGGGGCGGGTCTGCGCGGCGTAGAGAGCGAGCAGGGCCTGGGCGACCGGCGGCGGTGCATGCGAATCGCGGATGGCGAGGACGTCGCGCGCGAGGTCGAGGGCGAAGACCAGCTCGGGCTCGCTCGCCGTCGCGCCGGCCCGCTCGCGCACCAGGCGCGCGTCCGCCTCCGCGTACGGGAGCCCACGCACCATGGCGCGCACGGCCGCGCGTGCGTAGTGAAGCTGCTCGTCGGGGCGAAGCCCCCGGTCGGAGGCGAGGTGGCGGCACACCGCCACGAGTGCCTCGCGCTCGTCGAGCTTTCGGTAGAAGGCGTCCGCCTGCCGGTAGTACGCGTCGACGATGGAGGCCGGTGTCGTCTCGTCCACCGTCACGGCTTCGAGCTCGGTCCGAGCCGTAGCCTCGTCCCCCAGCGCGTCGAGGATGGTGCTGCGCGCCAGGTGCGTGACGTCCTCCGCCATCGGGCTCTCGAAGCGGTCCGAGCGCAGCCTCTCGAGCCGCGCGCGCGCCCCGATCCGGAAGCCCTCCGAGAGGCGACCCTGCTCGCGACGGCGCTCGGCGCGTCGCTCCTCGACGAGCATCTGCAACGGGAGCGAGATCCCAGCCGAGCTCGCGTCGACCAGGGTGTGCACCTCCTCGGCGTAGAACTCGGCAGGCAGGAACTCCTCGAGCTCCAGGTGTACGAGCGCCAGCGCCAGCATCGCCGCCCGCCGGGCCGCCGGCGTGGTCTCGCGCGCCAGGCGTCGGCTGTCGAGGAGCTGCTCGACGACGCGGGTGTCCGCGTCGTCGATCGCGTTCACCAGCTGGGGCATCGTCCAGCTGGCCGGCACCTCGCCGTCGAGCGGCAGCGAGTACACGTCGAGGCTGGCGCCCTTCGAGCACGTCATGATCAACCGATCGACGTAGGGCGCGGGGTACTCGCAGTTCCAGGAAGTCTCCGTGAGCTGCTCGGGAGGCCCGGCGACCGGCGCCCCGCCGGCGTACGACAGCGGGACACGGAAGAGGACCCCGTGATCGCTCGCGTCGACGACGCCGTCCTTGTTCGTGTCCGTGAAGAACTGCGCGATGTAGAGCGACCGACCGTCCCTGGCGAAGACCGGCTGGCCCGTCTGCCCCGGGAGCTGCAGCGCGATCTTCGCAGGCAGCGTCCCGGGCGACGCGATCGGAATCGCCTCGAGCGCCGGGGCCGCGTGGGCCGCGAACGCCGGCCCCACCGTTCGCACCGTCCGCGCAACCGGTACGTACACCAGCCATCGCCCGTCGGGCGAGATCGCCGGGCTCGTGAGGTTGCGGTCGAGAAGCGGACGGGTCGAGAGGCTCGCGCCCAGCATCACCTCCAGGACGTGCAGGTCGCCCTGGATCGACTGCCGGGCGACGAGCGCGATGCGTGCCGGATCGATCCACTCCGCTTGCAGCGCGGCGGAGGAGTCGTGCAGGCAGCGGCGCCCGTCCCCCGTCGGCAGATCGCGGACGCAGAGCTGTCCGGCGGCGCTGTCGCGGAACGAAATGTAGAGGAGGTGGCCTCCGTCCGGGCTGATCCGCGGCCAGGTCACGTCCGCGCCGTCGTCGAAGAGCGGCCGCGCGCGACCGTCGGCGAGGTCCTCGACGAAGACCTGGTTGGTCGTGTCCTGGTTGGACACGAAGTAGAGCGTCTTGCCGTCGGGCCCGAGCTGGCCGAGCAGCTCGTTTGCCACGCCCACCGTCAGGCGCTCGGGTTGCACGAGGTCGTCGTCGTCCACGTCGTCGGCCGCCGAGCGCCCCGCCGAAAGCAGCGCGGCGAGGCCGAGGCATGCGGCCGCGAGAGCGCGGGGCGTCAGCACGACTTCGCCTGCCACTTGCCGTCCGCGTCCTCGATCCAGCCGTCGCACACGACGTTGCGAAGGTGGGCTGCGTGCCACGCCCGCTGCAGCTCGCCCGCAGGCGCGTCGGCCCGCTGCGCGTGCATCCACAGCCAAAGCTGACGGCGGGCGCGATTGACCCGCTCGACGAGGGTCTGGACCTCCTGCGCGTCGGCGGCGCCCTTGCAGGCGTCGCGCGTGTCGACCAGCAGGCCGTCCTTCCCCTCGCCGATGCAGTGCTGCGTCAGCAGACCGTCGAGCCGGTCGGCGTCGGTCTCGTCGCTCTCGTCGACGAGCGGGGGCGGACGGATGCCGAGCGCCTGCAGCTGCTCGGGGGTGAGCGGCACGGGGCGAGGCTCGATGGCGGCGCGATCGAGCTTTCGCTCCAGATCGTCGAACGAGCCGGATGCCTGCTGCTCGAGCGCGGTGGCGCGATCGACCATGACGATCTCCGGCGCCTTCACGCAGCTCGCGAGCGCGACGGCGGCCGACAGGACGGTGGGTACGAGGACTCGGTTCATCGAGCTTCCGTCGTGTGGCGCCCCTCGAGGATCGGCGCGACCACCTTGTCGATGATGGGGCCCATCGGAATGCCCCGCAGATCGCCGATGCTGACGAACCGCGCCAGCCCTCCGAGCTCGAGGTGAGCGCTGGCGAAGCCGTGGTCGAAGACCAGGCGCAGGTGGTCCGGGTAGCCGAAGACGAGCGCACTGCGGATGCGGTTGATCGAGGGATCGAGGTGCAGGGGGTCCTGCAGGTCGAGCAGATCCAGCAGGTGGCGCTTGCCGATGCGCAGGACCTCGGCGCGCCCCTCGATGGTGTGATCGGCCGCGGAGACCACGACGGAGATGTTCCCGTCGAACGGCTCGCCGTGCGACGACTGCACGCCGCTGGCGCGCACGTGCAGCTCGAGCGTCGACCTCGGTCCGTCCCAGTCCAGTCCGCACTGGCCCGTGATCGTGCCGCCCCGCACGCCCATCTCGAACTGCCGCAGCGAGACCACGTTCCGCTCGATCTCGAGATTGCCGACCAGCGGCGCGATCGACACGTAGGGCGTCTCGAGCCGCGCGATGGAGAGAAACCCGCTGTGGGCGAGCAGGGGGTGCTGGTCCTCGAAGCGCAGCATCGAGTAGGGGCTCCCCTCGTCGCTGCGCTCGAGCGCGACCCCGTCCTCGCTCACCTGGAGCGCGAGGGTCACGGGTACCTCGCCGTTGGCCGCCTGCAGATCGATCCCGCTGCGCGGGAGCGTGACGTCGACGTCTTCTCCCTTCACGAGCGCCCGCACGACGTAGCGGGTCAGGTCCGGCGAGTCGACGGTCGCCTGCACGGAGAGCTTCCCGCGGCCCCGGAAGCGCTCGGGGATGGTCGATGCGCGAGCGAGGTCCTGGGTCAACGACGTTTCGAGCGCGAGCGTCCGTCGCCCCGCGCCCAGTTCGACGTTTCCCTCGATCGCGAGCGCGCTTGCGGCCCGGCCGTTCGTCAGGCGCGAGCTCGCGATGTGCACCGTGCCATCGGGAGTTCGCGTGGCGGAGAGGGCCAGGGTGAGATCGCCGAGCGGATACCCGGGGACGAGATCCTGGCCGACGGCGCGGATGGCGAGCTTCTGCGTGAGCTCCACGTCCGGATCGGTCAGGTCGCCGGCGAGCGAGACGCTCTGCGCGTCCTCGATCCCGTCGACATCGACGTCGTGGCTGCCGACCTCGACGTGCAGCGTCCCGGCATGGAGGCGCCCGTCGAGGACGCGGCGACTACCCGTGGTGCGCATCTCGCCGTGCCAGGCGAGGGAAGGGGCGAGGATCGCCGTGTCGTCCCGCGCCCAGCGGAAGTGGGCGACCCGGAGGTCCGCGCTGCCGTCGATGGACGCCGTGCGGGCCGGGGCGGGCTCGAGCTGGATCGTCCCGTCGCCCGTGACCGCCGCGAGCACGCCGCGCACCTCCCCGCGGGCCGACACGCCGACGTCGAGCTGCGATAGATCGAAGGCTTCGAGCCCGTGCACCTTCGCAGCGAGGGGCGTGAGCGACGCGAGCCGGGCCAGGCGCCCCTGCACATCGTAGTGGACGGCCCGACGCCCGCGATCGAAGGACAGCGCTCCGGAGGCGTTCGCTGCGACTCTCCCGTCGCTCGCGATCTGGAAATGCAAGGACGGCCGCCGGCGATCGAGGGCGGCGGAGGCCTTCAATCGGTCGTCGCTCGGGGGGCCGCCGTCCAGCGTGAGCCCCTGCGCGGCCAGGTCGAGGTCGAGCTGGTGCCGCAGCGCGGTTCCACGCGACTGGAGCTTCAGCGCGAGCGATCTCGCCACGATGCCGCCGAACGCGGGACGCTCGAGGTGGACCTCCGTCGTCTGCCGCACGCTCGGCTCTGCACCGCCCAGGCCCTCGAGGTGGCCGCTCGAGCGCACGGAAAGCGCCATCCCGTCCCAGGGAGCGCTTTCGGCGTAACGGTCCGGGAGGAAGGGGCGAATGAGCTTCAGGCTCGGCAGCGTGGCCCGCATCGCGAAGTCGGCCGCGTCGGTCCCCTTCGTGACGTCGAGCGACGCGTGCGCGTCCCCGAGATCGATCAGGAAGGCGACGACGCCGCGGGTCGCCGGCGGACGGGCGATGTCGGGATGAAGATCACGCGCCTCGACCTGGACGCGGAGCGGGGCGTCCGCGAGCACCTCGGCGTCGCGCCCGACGACCCGAACGCGGGACATGGGCGCCTCGAGCTGCACGTCGTAGGGTGCATGCCCCTCCAGCGCGGTGTGCGCGCGCAGCGTCAGGCCTTCGACGATCGCGCGCGCGGGCGCGGAACGAGCATCGACCGACGCCGCGCGCGCCGAGAGCATGACGTTGCCGCGCGTGGCGAGGGGTTGCTTCAGGTCGGGCCGCAGTCCATCGACGTGGACTTCGACGTCGCCTTCCCGGGCCAGCAGCTCTGGGGCGGCTCCGAGGTCCACGCGCGCGAACCGCAGCCCGGCGCGGCCGACGAGGACCCCGTCCTTGCTTCGCCGGCCCTCGACGTCGAGCGCGATGCCGTCCGCGGCCAGGTGATCGCCGAGCCGCACGCCGTCGAGCTTCGCCGAACCTCGCCCCACCAAACCGCCGTCGTCGTCGGCGCGGGCGCGTGCGGAGAGCGCTCCTGCGCCGATTTCGATGGGGCTCGGCGGGACGTCAATCGACACGTTCGAGAGGTCCCCGTCCACGCTCAGCGAGCCGCGGTCGGGCAGGGTGCCGGCAACCCCGAGGACGAGCGAGTCTGCTTGCCAGCGCACGCGCGCCCGCTCTGCCGTGAGGGGGACGAGGCCCGCCGGGAGCCACCGGAGGATTTGCGCGACGTCGATGTCTCCCCGCGCATGACGCACGACCGGCTCGCCGCGGTCGGGGATCTCCAGCGACGCCTGCGCAGTCGCCGCCCCGTCGCCCGCCTCGAAGGGGTCGATGACGACCTCCGTCTCGCCGGCGGCCGCATCGAAGCGAAGATCCGCCTCGGCGTGGAGCCAGTGATCGGCGGACACGGTCGCCGCGAACGTCTGGTCGATCATCCGCAGGTCGACGGCGCACGAGACAGCGCGCGAGCTCGCGCCGAACGTGGCCCACAGCCTGCCCCGAGCGGTGTCGGGCTCGGCGTCCTCGCGCGCGTGCGTGAGCGACAGCTCGATGGGCGACGACGGCGAGCCGAGGTGCGCGTCGAGGCGCCAGCCCCCCTCGGCTGGCGCCGCGGGGCTGGCCGCCAGCGCCAGCGCGAGGCCACGCAGCTCGAACCGGTCGACCGGCCGTCCGTGCCCGGTGCGGATCATCACGAGCGTGACGCCGCGCACATCGACGGAGCCGACGGCCGGCGCGACGCCCAGGAGCCTCGCTGGCTCGCCGGACAGCGCAGCGCCGGGACCGGAGCCGGAGCTGGAGCCGGATCGCGAGAGCGCATCGAAGGACGTTTGCCCGTGCTCGTCGACGACGACGGTCAGCGTGATGCCCGACAGGGTCACTCGACCGACGCGAGGCCGGCGACCGGAGAGAAGCGAACCGAGCGACCAGTGCGCCTCCAGGTGATCCACGCGCACGAGGTCGGGCGCCACATGCTGCAACGACGCGGGCGACCGCACGACGAGCCCCCCGAAGTCGGCCCCGGACAGCAAGTCGACGCGCGCCGTGCCGTAGTCGATGTCGACATCGGCCGCCGTGCGCACGAGAGCGACGACTCTCCGCTTGAGCCAGGGACGATCGAGGTCGTGGAGGAGAACCTGGACCGTGAGCGCGACCAGAACGACGAGCCCGGCGAGCGCCACGAGTGGTCGCAGCACCCACCGCGTCCACCGACTGCGCCGCGGCCCTCGAACGCTCGGGGCCGCAAGGCGGGGTGACCGCAGGGGGCGCATGGCAATCGGTTGGATCGAGATCGGGCCATCACCTTCCCACGTCGGCGGACCGAGCGATCCGCGGCTCGTACGTATGCGGGTACCGTTCGTCCGATTCAGGTGCGCGCCGGAACAGCGCGGTTCTCACGCGTACACCGACAGCGTGCCGAACCTCCTGGTGGGCGGAGGTCGGTCGCGCCTCACACCCGGTGCTGCACGTGCACTCGCCGCACGCCGTGCACGCCCTCGATGGCGCGCACCACGCCGACGACGCCCAGCGTGTCGCTGAACTGGACGTCGAACGTGATCACCACGGCCTTCTTCTCGTCGTCGAGGCGACGCTCGTACTCGACGTCCGAGACGGTGGTGCCGAGCTCCGAGAGCGCCCCGAAGACGCGCTCCAGCCCGCTCGGATCGTCGCCGATGACGACGTGCACGCGGCGCTTCATCAGATGGTCGTTCTTGTCCTCGAAGCGGCGCAGCACCGTGAGCGCGATCACGCCCATGAGCGTCACGATCACCGCGATGCCGTACATGCCGGCGCCGGCGCTCATGCCGATGGCCGTGACCAGCCAGAGGCCCGCGGCCGTGGTCAGCCCGTGCACCGTCACGCCGGTGCGCAGGATGGCGCCGCCGGCCAGAAAGCCGATTCCGGAGACGACCGAGGCGGCGATGCGCGAGGTGTCGACCTCGATGGGGTCGCTCTTGCCGTAGTGCTGCCAGTAGACGAACTGCGACGAGATCACCATGAACGTCGCCGCAGCCATGGCGACGATGAGGTGTGTCCGCAGGCCGACGGGCCGTCCGTGCCGGTCCCTCTCGTAGCCGATGACCCCGCCCAGGGCAGCGCCGACGGCGATGCGGGCGATGAGATCCAGGTGCACGAACATGTCGTCGGCGAGCTTTCCCCCCGAGAAACCTCGACTATGCGCCTCGGGCGCCGCACCGTCCAACGATTCTTCGGCGCGAAATCGCGGAGCGACGCGCGCGCGATCAGGCCGCGCGCTCGGTCATGGCGCGGTACGCGAGCAAGGCAATCGCGGCAGCGATCACCTGCGCCAGGACGCAGTCCTGGACGGTGACGACGAAGCCGTGAGGGGCGGCGTCCAGGTGCCAGAAGCGTCCCGTCGCACGGTACGCGGTCAGCACGACCAGGGCCGTGACGAAGAGCGGAAGGCTGAGGCCGCGAGCGCAGGCCCACACGACCGCGAGCGTCGCGAAGACGGCGACGACGTCGTTCACGAGCTCGGCCGGGCGTTCGGACAGCCACGCGGGGGCCGCGACGATCCCGGCGCGCAGCGCCACGTGGACGGCGGCGATGGCGCACGCCGCCCCGAGGGCCTGGGGCACGACCGTCCTCGCCGTCGGCGACGTGCGGCGCTGGGGCATCCCGAAGACCAGGACGGACGCCAGCGTGATGAACAGGTTCGCGACGAGCGCCACGCGGGGGTCGCCCGACGAGAGGCGCTCCTCGACGATGCCACCGCACGTGACGAGAGCGAGGAGGACGCCCGTCGCGAAGGCGACGACCCGCGAGGTCGCAGGGCGAACCGACATCGCCTCACTATCGGCCAATCGCAGGCTGTTTCAAGCGCCACGCGCAGACGCGCGCGCCAGGCGACCGGCCGGCCCACTCAGACGGCGAGTCGCTTGGAGGGGCTGACGACGGCCGCGGTGTCGATGGTCAGGTTGCCGGAGCCGTCCTCGCTGACGGCGTAATGCTCGAGGGGGCTCGGAGCCGGTCCGCTAAGGACGTTGCCGTTCGCGTCGTACACCGATCCGTGGCAGGGGCAGACCACCTCCTGCCCGTCGACGCTCGCCTCGCAGCCCGCGTGCGTGCAGATGAGCGTCATCGCGTACACGCCCCCGCTGTCGCGGCCGATGGCCAGGGGCTGGCTGTCCAGGCCCACGAGCGAGCCCACGGGGAGGTTCGCCACGTTGCCCGCGGCCACATCGTTCGCGTTCGACGCCCCGCCCGACTGGCCGCCGCCGCCGCTCGAAGCGCCGCTGCCGCTCCCGTCGCCCCCGGGCACGGTGCTCCCCTGCTGCGTCGTCGGCGTCTGCGGAGCGCCCGATCCGCAGCCCGCGACGGCCATGCCGGCCGCGGCCATCTTCAAGAATCGTCGTCGAGACGTGAAGGTGCTGCTCATGCCTTCGCCGGTCGAGCAAGAGGTACGCCCGTCTGCGATCGCGCCGATCGAGAGCAGGGATCGCTTGGACGTGCGCCGACGCGTCGCGCCGTTTCCGATGAACGCGGACGCCGCGAGCGGAGAATCGTCGACTCGCTCGATCAGCCGCCGTACGTCGCGCGTATGCGGGTGCGCATCTCGGCCATCGCGAGATCGACGGTGTCGGCCACGAGGCGCGCCTCGTCTTCGCTCAGCGCCCGTGTGACGTGGATGCCGACGTTCGTGCCCTCGAAGTCGATGCGATCGAGCAGCCCGGGCGGCAGCCGGTCGCGCACGATGCGCTCGATCTGCGCGTGCACCTCGCCGCCCACGTCGCCGCAGCCACAGCTCTGCTTCTCGTCGATCGCGCGCAGGTGGCTGCGCCCGCACATCGCGTCGGGGTGCGCGGGGTCGATCTCGGCGAGGGCGCCGACGAGCCGCTCGCGCGCTCCGGCGAGCTCGCCGCGGTGGTGGAGCTGGATGCCGAGCGCGATCCCGCTGCGCGCGCGCTCCTCGCCGGGTCCGGGCGAGGCCGCCACCGCCTCCCGCAACAGCTCCATGCCGCGCTCGCGATGCGCGTCCAGCCGCACGAAGTAGAGCCCCGCATTTCGAAGCGTCATCGCGAGGTCTTCGGGCGAAGCGTGTGCCCGCGCGAACGCGATGGCCCGCTCGTAGTCCCCGGTCGCCGCCGCGCCATCGCCCGCCTTGTCGTGCGCCAGCGCGATCCCGAGCTCCGCCTGCAGGACGAGCGCGTGGTCGTTGCGTCCCTGCGCCAGCGCGCGGATGCGCTCGAGCGCCGCGACGCGCGTCGCCTGGTCGCCCGCCTGCTGCGCGCGCCGCTCCACGCTGCCCCACGCGTGCAGCACGCGATTCTCGTCGCGCGCGAGCGGCGCGAGCGTCTCGACGGCCGAGAGCTCGGCGTCCGCGGCGACGGGCAGGCTGCGACCGCGCAGCTGGTCGAGGATCGCGTGCGCCATCTCCGGCGCGACGCGGAGCTCCGTCCAGCGCGCCTTCATGCCCGCCCCCGCGAGAAACACGAGCGCCCACGCGTGGGGCGCGCGTTGGTGGCCGGCCGCGTCGTAGATGGCGAGCGCCTGCTGCGCCGTCTCGAGCGCCGGCTCCCAGCGGCCGAGCGCGATCGCGACGTCCGCCCAGCTGTCGAGGCCGTAGGCGTAGCCGGGGTGCTCCTTTCCGTAGAAGCGCTCCCGCTCGCCGAGACCGCGCTCGTGCACGGCCAGCGCCTCTTCGAGCTTCCCGGCGTAGGCGAGGGTGTCGCCGAGGTTCATCAAGTACGTCAGGCGGCTCTTCTCGTCGTCGTGCGTCCGCCCGCGGATCTCGGACGCGGCGCGCATCGAGGCGACCGCGCGCGGGACCATGCCGAGCACGAGGCACAGCGACGCGTGCTCGAAGAGCGCGGCCGCGTACGCAGGGCTCCCGGCGCCCTCGCGCTTCTCCGCGCGCGCCAGCTTCTCGTTGCCCGCCGCCAGGGCGCCCTGCGTGTCGCCTGCGCGGGCGCGCTCGATGAGCGCGTCCGGCGTTTCCTCGGCACGCGGGCGCTTCCACGAATCGAAGAGGCCCATCGAGCGGGTATACGCGCGGGGGCGGCGGGAAATGCCCCCGTGGGTTCAACTCGCCGGTCTCGAGGCGAAGCGGATGTCGCGTGCGATCAGGAGAAGCGCGCTCGCGGTTCGAAGGGCCTCGCTCGCGCGTGGAAGGAGCGCGCTCGGGCTCGAAGGAGGCCTCGTCTTCCTCGCCGGAAGCGTCGGTTTCTCAGGCGCCGTCGACGTTCGTCGGCTTCGAAGCGCCTTTCGAGGGAGTGAACGGCGCCCCTTTCGCGATCGAAGCGCCTTCCCCTCGACCGGATGACGCTTCCGTCGAAATCGAAGAGGGCTCCGTCGAACCGAAGGAGGGCTTCCTCGACACGGGAGCGCGCTCCCTTCGACCCGAAGACGCCTCTCTCGAGCTCGAAGCGCGCTCCTCTCGACCGGACGACGCCTCCTTCGCGATCGACGGCGGGACATCGACTTGCGGGCATTCGCCTGTCACGATGGATCCGCGTCCGCCCGGCCATCACCTCTTGGGGAAGCCATGCGAATCGCTGCTTGGAGCGCTTTGATTCTCCTCGTCGGCTGCGGCCGGACGCCGCTCGACCTGCCCGACATCGGGGACGACGTCACGAGTCCGGCCGAGGATGCGCAGACGAACGATGGAAACGTGCCGGACGGCGCGTCGACGGACGCGGTCGTCGTCGCGGACACCTTCGTCCCCGATGCGACCGCTCACTCCGATGCGGGACTTGGCGCCTGCAGCCCCGCCACCTGCAACGCAGGATGCTGCCAGGGCGGGATGTGCGTGCAGGGGCAATCGTCGGCGGCATGCGGCATCGGCGCGGCAGCGTGTGTCGCGTGCAAGCCCGGCGGCTCGTGCGTCAAGGGCGCCTGCATCTACCCGACCCCGAACTGCGGTCCGTCGAACTGCGCGGGGTGCTGCGTCGACGCGAACGACTGCTCGGACGGCACGGCCATCGACGCGTGCGGCTTCGGCGGGCAGCTGTGCCAGGGGTGCGGCCCGCTCGGCGGCCACTCCGCATGCGTGCCGCAAGCCGGCGGAGGAGGCAGCTGCCAATCGGCGTGTGGCCCTAGCAACTGCCACGGTTGCTGCAACGGCTCGATCTGCGAGCTGGGCCAGTCCGCGTCGCAGTGCGGGTCCGGCGGTCAGGCGTGCACGACGTGCGCGTCGTCGGAGATGTGCGCCGTGCAGGGTCCGGGCAACGGGGGACAGTGCCAGTTGCCCTGCTCGCCCGCGACCTGCGGGGGCTGCTGCGCCGGCGACGTGTGCGCCGTCGGCAACCAAGACATCGCGTGCGGCGCCGGTGGCGCTCCCTGCGCCGACTGCACGACGATGCACTACCTCTGCGCGAAGGGCACGTGCCAGCCGTGACGCGCGCGCGCCGTGCGGGTACGGCTGCGCTCGAACGCGCCCCGGCCGGCGGTGGCCCGCGCCCTGCAGCACGCGACGGCATGGCCTCGAAGCACGAGACGTCGGCGCGCCGGCGGCGAAGACTCTCTCTGGTGGCGATGTACCTGCCCGGCGTGGTGCTCGCGCCCGCCGTCGTCGCAGGCGCGGCGGCGATGGCCGGGTACGGGCCGCGATGGCTGAGGCGCCGGCGCCTGACCGCAGCGCTGCTCACGGCGGGAACCGCGGCCGCGCTCGCGCGCTGGCAGCTCGGCCACCTGTTCATCGAGGAGCCGGAGTACGACCTGGAGCGCAGGATCGGCGACCTCGAGATCCGCCGGTACCGGCCGCACGCCATCGCGGAGACGTCGGTCGAGGCGGCGAGCTGGGAAGACGCCATCGATGAGGGGTTTCGCCGTCTCGCCAGGTACATCTTCGGAGCGAACGAGAGAACGCAGACGATCGCCATGACGGCGCCGGTCACGGCGCGGCCGGCGCGCGAGCGGCTCGCGATGACGGCGCCCGTCGCGTCACGCCGGGACGCCGGCGGATACGTCGTGACGTTCGCCATGCCGAAGTCGCGGCCGCTGGAGTCCCTGCCCCGGCCGAAGGACCCGCGCGTGCGCGTCCTGCAGGCCCCCGAACGGCGCGTCGCGGTCCTGCGCTATCGCGGCACGTACCGGGCTCGCCGAACGGAGGAGCGTCAAGCCGCGCTCCTCGCGCAGGTGCGCGCCGCGGGCCTCGAGCCCACGGGAGTCCCCGAGCTCGCCGGCTACGACGCGCCGTCGACGATCCCGCTGCTCCGCCGCGTCGAAGCGTGGGTATCGATCGCATCTCGCGCTGCGTGAGTGCGGCTCGTCGAGCGCGACGGGTGCCTCGGCGCTACAGCCCGAGGCTCCCGGCGATGGCGCTCGCCGGCATGGCACCCGTCAGCCGCTTCGCCTCCTGACCGCCGCGGAAGAGGACCATCGTCGGGATGCTGCGGATCCCGAAGCGGCCGGCGACCTGGGGGAGAGCGTCGGTGTCCACCTTCGCGACGATCACGCTCCCGGCCCGTTCGCGCGCGACCGTCTCGAGCTCCGGCGCGACCGCGCGGCAGGGCCCGCACCACGCGGCCCAGAAGTCGACGAGCACGGGGACCGGCGCGCCGCCCACGATCTCGTCGAAATCCTCGGGCGACTGGATCGCGACGGGCTGCGCGAGTGGAAGAATCGCCGTCTTGCACGCCGCGCACCGCGCGCGGTCACGCAGGCGCCCCGCGGGCACGCGGTTGAGTCTGGAGCACGATGGGCACGCGACGATCACGCCCCCTAACGTGCGTCTCATCGCGAGCGCGTCAAGGAGGCGCGCGCCTCCGGCTACCGCGTCGGCCTCGCCTCCCGCGGCGGTGGCTTTCAACGGGTCGGTCCGCCGCCGCCGATGACCGAGTCGCGCGCATCCCATTCGTCGGCCCGCGTCATCCGCTCGCGACCGGAGCGGACGATGGCCCGCAACGTGTCGGCGTGATCGCGCGACCAGTCGGCCGCGTCCGGATCGAGGCGAAGCCACGTCCAGCCCGGCCGACCCACCGGTGCTCCCCCGGCGCGCACGAGATCCAATCGATGGCGCTCGTCGTCGCCGCCGATCGCGAAGCGGTTGGGGTGCTCGACGAGGACGCCGTAGATGCGCCCGGCGGCGAGGCGGGCGCGCATCGCACCGAACGCGAGGCAGTCGGTCACGCACTCGGTGTCGAGCTGTCGCGCGTCCTCTGCGAAGAACTCGCGATCGCCTGGCTCGACGTCCGCGACGATGAACGCGCCGGGGCGCACGGCACCGAGGAGGCGCCCGCGGTCGTCGACCACGACGGTGCCGGCCATCGCGGAGTCGCGCGCGGCGGCGGGGTAGCGCGCGAAGGGCGGTGCGTCGGCCTCGTAGGACGGCATGAAGAACACGACGCGGGCGCGGTCGGCGGTCGGAGGCCCCGGATCGTCCACGCGCGCGGCCGTCATCGGAGGAGCGCCGATGCACGACGCGAGAAGGAGATAGCCGAGCGCGAGCGGGGGTGCGCGCATGCGGGTCCGGGTAGCAACGGGCGTGCGCGCCCGCGAGCGCATGGCGCCCCCCGGGCAGCGCGGGACGACGGCCGCTCGCGCGCGCGGCAGCGTGTCGCGCTGCGAACGCGGCCCGCGGCGCCGCGTCCCGCTGCGGTCCGAGCAAGCGGGCGATCCCCTAGTCTGCGTGCGGATTCCAGCACGCCACCTTGTGCCCCGTGCCGTTCTTCACCTCGTCGAGCGGCGGCAACTCGCGGTCGCAGGTGCCCTTCACCGCGCGCGGGCAGCGCGGGTGGAACGCGCAGCCGGGCGGCGGATCGATGGGGGAGGGGACGTCGCCCTCGAGCACGAGACGCGCGCGCTTGCGCGCCGGATCGGGCTGCGGCGCGGCGGCGAGCAGCGCGCGCGTGTAGGGGTGGCGCGGGTGCTCGTAGAGGTCGTCGGCCGCGGCCTGCTCGACGATCTTGCCGAGGTACATGACCGCGACGCGGTGGCTCACGTGCTCGACCACCTTGAGGTCGTGCGACACGAACAGGTACGCCAGGCCCAGGCGCTCCTGAAGCTCCACGAGCAGGTTCACGATTTGCGCCTGGATCGACACGTCGAGCGCGCTGATCGGCTCGTCGCACACGATGAACTCGGGCTCGACGGCGAGCGCGCGCGCGATGCCGATGCGCTGGCGCTGTCCGCCGGAGAACTCGTGCGGGTAGCGGTCCATCACGTCGGCGCGCAGCCCCACGTTCTCGAGCAGCGAGACGATGCGCTCCTCCTCGGCGCGGCGCGACTTGGCGAGCTTGTGGATGCGGATCGCCTCGCCCACGATCTCGCGCACCGTCATGCGGGGGTTCAGGCTCGAGTACGGGTCCTGGAAGATGATCTGCATGCGGCGCCGCAGCGGCCGCAGCTCGCGCTGCGACAGCGGCGTCAGATCGCGCCCGTCGAACACGACGCGGCCGAAGGTGGGCTCGACGAGGCGCAGCATCAGCCGGCCCAGCGTGCTCTTGCCGCACCCGCTCTCGCCGACGAGCCCCATGGTCTCGCCGCGCCGGACGCGCAGCGACACGCCGTCGACCGCGCGCAGCACGCGCGTCGAGCGGCCGAGCCATCCGCCGCGCACGGGGAAGTACTTGCTGACGCGATCGGTGGCGACCAGCGTGCGCGGGCGCTGCCCGCCGCCTCCCTCCATCTCGGTCGACGTCTCGCGCGCCGGCGGGGTGGGCGCCGGCTGGAACAGCGGCCTGGACGTGCTCACGAGGCCTCCTCGCGCGGCTCGGGGCCGACCTCCGCCGCGCGCCAGCAGCGCGACAGGCGCCCGGGCGCCGCCTCGTCGAGCGGCGGCTCCTCGCTCGTGCACCGCTCGACGCGCATCGGGCAGCGGTCGGCGAAGCGGCAGCCGGGCGGCAGCGCGCGCAGGTCGGGCACCATGCCCTCGATGGTGCGAAGGCGCCGGCTGCCCGCGCGCGCCTCGCGGCCGACGCGCGGAATGCTCTCGAGCAGGCCGCGCGTGTACGGGTGCATCGGGCGGGCGAAGATCGCGGCGACCGGCGCGCGCTCGACGACGCGGCCCGCGTACATGACGACGACGTGGCTCGCGTTCTCGGCGACGACGCCGAGGTCGTGCGTGATGAGCAGGATGCTCATCGCGAGCCGCTGCTGCAGCTCGCGCAAGAGCTCGAGGATCTGCGCCTGGATGGTCACGTCGAGCGCGGTCGTGGGCTCGTCGGCGAGCAAGAGCTTCGGCTCGCACGCGAGGGCCATGGCGATCATCACGCGCTGGCGCTGGCCGCCCGAGAGCTGGTGCGGGTAGGCGTCGACGTTCGTCTCCGGCTCCGGGATGCCGACGAGGCGCAAAAGCTCCACCGCGCGGGCGCGCGCGTCGCGCCGCGATTTCTTCCGGTGCAGGCGGATGGCCTCCATGATCTGCCAGCCCACGCTGTAGACCGGATTGAGGCTGGTCATCGGCTCCTGGAAGATCATCGAGACGTCGTTGCCGCGCACGGCGCGCATCTCGCGCTCGGGCAGCCCGAGCAGGTCGCGCCCGTCGAGCTCGACCCGCCCCGACTCGATGCGCCCCGGGGGCGAGGCCACCAGGCGCAGGATGGACAGCGCCGTCACGCTCTTGCCGCAGCCGCTCTCGCCGACGAGCGCGACGGTGGCGGCGCGCGGCACGTCGAAGGACACCTCATCCACGGCGCGCAGCGTGCCCGCGTCGGTGCGGAAGCTCGTCACCAGCTCGCGGACCCGCAGAAGCGCGTCGTCGGCCATGCGCCCGCGATGGTAGTTCACACGGAGGCCGGAAGAGGAGAACCTTGGCGGGCATGACGCGGGGCGATCGCCGATGACGTGGAAGAGCCGCCTCTGGCCTCTGCTGGTGGCTGGCGGCGCGGCGGCCGGGGCGTGCGCGCCGCCGCCGCGGATGTGCGCCTCGGAGAGCGACTGCGGGGCGCACGCGTCGTGCGTCGCGGGGCGGTGCGTCGCGCACGGGGCGACGCCGGCCATCGACACCGCGCGGCGGCTGGTCTTCGCGCCGCTGGACGTCGCGTACGTCAGCCGCACGGCGGACGGCCGCGGCGCGACGTTGGCCACGCTGGGGCGCGCGGGCGACGAGCACGCGACGGTGCTGCTGCGCTTCGCGGCCAGGCTGCCGCCGGAGGCCACGGTGCTCGAGGCGTACGTCGTGCTCGAGCGGGCGCGCGACGTCGACGCCGATCCCGCCCCCATCGCGCTGCACGCGGCGCCCGTCGTCGACGCGTGGGATGGCCGGTCGGTCTCGTGGGCGTCCCAGCCGCGCGTCGACGAGGTCGGCGCGCCCGTCACGCGCGTCGCGCCGTCGGGGGGCGCCCTCGTGCGGCTCGACGTCCGGTCCCTCGTCGAGCGGTGGCGGACGCACGAGCACGGCGACTTCGGGGTGGCGGTCGTCGCCGAGGGGCGCAGCCCCACCGGGATCGCCTTCGTCGTGCGGCCGACGACGAGCGCGCGCGCGCCGGCCGATTCGGTGCTCGCGGCCGCCGGCCCGCGCGCGCAAGCGGCCGGCCCGCGGCTCGAGCTGTACGTGAAGTGACGGGGGGCCCGTGCTATCCCAAGGGCCGTGAACGCGCCTCTGTTCGCCTCCGCGGTCGCTCTCGCCGTGCTCGCCACCGCGTGCAGCAAGGACAGCCGCGCCGCGACGCGGCCCTCGGGCGACCCCGGCGCCGCGCCGTCCGCGGCGGACTGCTCGCACAGCGCCTGCGGCCACGACTTCTTCATCGACGCGGCCCCGTCGGCCGGGTGCGCCGTCGGCGCCACGTGCACGGTCTCGCTGACGCTCGTCGCGACCGGCGCGTTCCACATCAACGACGAGTACCCGTACAAGTTCCGCGCGGACGACGCCGCCGGCGTGCAGTTCCTCGGCAGCGGCTCGGCCGGCAAGAACGTCTTCTCGAAGGACGTCGGCGACTGGCGCAAGAAGGACGAGAAGACCGGGACGATGACCGTGCGCTTCCGGCCCACGGCCGCCGGCGGCAAGACGATCGGCGGCGTCTTCAAGCTCAGCGTCTGCTCCGAGCAGAGCTGCCAGCTCGAGCAGCAGCAGGTATCGACGTCGGTCGTGGTGAAGTAACCTGTGCCCATGAGTGACTCGCGCGACGCTGCGTCGCAGGTCAAGGCCATCGCCGAGCACGTCGAGCAGCGCTTCCGCGCCGGTCGCCGCGTGCTGTCCTTCGCCGAGTTCCTCGAGCTGTTCGATCGCGAGCCGGTGCGCTACTCGCGCGACGCGAGCCGCTACCTGCGCGACGTCTTCGATCACTACGGCAGCTCCACGGTGCGCCAGCCCTGGGGGGAGTTCACGCGCTTCCACCTGTTCGAGCTGCCGTGGGAGGCGCCCGCGGCGAGCGGCGGCGGCGAGCGCGCCCTTCCGCGCGGCGCGCTCATCGGCCAGGAGCACGTGCAGGAGGAGATCTACCGCGCGCTCTGCAACTTCGTGCGCGAGGGGCGGCCCAATCGCCTGATGCTGCTGCACGGCCCCAACGGGTCGTCCAAGTCGACCATCGCGCAGTGCATGATGGCCGCCCTCGAGCACTACTCGATGCTCGACGAGGGGGCGCTCTACCGGTTCAACTGGGTGTTCCCGTCGCAGAAGACGATCCGCGGCTCGCTCGGCTTCGGCCACGACAAGCACGGGAGCCCCGCCGAGTCGTACGCGCACCTGACCGACGAGGAGATCGACGCCAAGCTGCTCGTCGAGGTGCGCGATCACCCGCTCTTCCTCATCCCCACGGCGGAGCGGCAGAAGCTGCTCGAGGCCGCGTACAAGCGCGCCGGCGCCAGCGAGCCGCCCAACGAGTGGATCCTGCGCGGCGAGCTGTCGCACAAGAGCCAGCAGGTCTTCGAGGCGCTGCTCTCGTCGTACGACGGGTCGTACACCGAGGTGCTCAAGCACGTGCAGGTGGAGCGGTACTTCATCTCGCGCCGCTACCGGGTGGGGGCGGTCACCGTCGGCCCGCAGCTGAGCGTCGACGCCGGCGAGCGCCAGATCACGATGGACAGGTCGCTGCAGTCGCTGCCGGCGTCGCTGCAGGCGGTGACGCTCTACGAGGCCAAGGGCGAGCTGGTCGACGCCGCCGGCGGGCTGCTCGAGTTCAGCGATCTGCTCAAGCGCCCCCTCGACGCCTTCAAGTACCTGCAGCTATCGGTCGAGACGGGCGAGGTCTCGCTGACGGCGCAGAACGTCCAGCTCAACTGCGTGATGATGGGCAGCGCCAACGAGCTGCACCTCGATGCGTTCCGCGAGCACGCGGAGTTCGCGTCGTTCCGCGGCCGCCTCGAGCTCGCGCGCGTGCCGTACCTCAAGAGCTACGAGCAAGAGCGGCGCATCTACGACACGCAGGTCACCCCGCAGGTGCGCCGGCACGTCGCCCCGCACGCGACGGAGATGGCCGCGGTCTTCGCCGTGCTCACGCGCATGCGCAAGCCGAACCCCGATCGCTACGGGCGCGCGATCGGCGCCATCGTGTCGACGCTCACGGCCGTCGAGAAGGCGGACCTGTACGCCCTCGGCAAGGCGCCCGAGCGCCTCGACGCCGACTCGCAGAAGCTGCTTCGCGCCTCGATCAAGGAAGTCTGGACCGAGAGCGACGCGTACCCGATCTACGAGGGGCGCATCGGCGCGAGCCCGCGCGAGATGCGCGTCGCGCTGCTCGACGCCGCGCAGTCGCACGCCTTCAAGTGCCTGAGCCCCGCGGCGGTCCTCGAGAACGTCGACGCGCTCTGCCAGCGCAAGAACGAGTTCGACTGGCTGCAGCAGGACGCGATGAGCGGCGGCTACCACGACGTGAAGCTGTTCCGCGACACGCTCTTCGCGCGCCTGCTCTCGGCCTCCGAGTACGAGCTGTACGTGGCGAGCGGCCTGGTGCAGGAGGAGCAGTACGCGGAGCTCTTCGACCGCTACGTGCAGCACGTGAGCGTGTGGGTGAAGAAGGAGCGGCTCTACAACCGCGTCACCCAGCGCTACGAGGAGCCCGACGACAAGATGATGGCCGAGGTCGAGCGCCTGCTCGACGTCAAGGGCGACCCGCAGGACTGGCGCCGGCAGCTCATCAGCGCCATCGCCGCCTGGGCGCTCGACCACCCGGGGCAGAAGGTCGACCCGGCGGGCGTCTTCCCGCAACACTTGCGGCGCATGCGTGAGGCGATCTTCGCCGAGCGGCGCCAGGCCGTCGCGTCGCTGGCGCGCGATGTCGTGCTGCTCGTTCGCGAGGAGGGCGTCGGCCTCGACGCCGAGCGGCGGCGCGACGCGGAGGGCACGGTCGACAGGCTGGTGACGCGCTTCGCGTACTGCCGTGAGTGCGCGGCCGACGCGGCGAGCCTGCTCGTGCGGCGGCGCTTCCACGATCTGGTCGTGTGAGAAGCGGCGGCGCCATCGCGCGCCGCCCGCTCGCCGTCGCGCCGTCTAGTTCTGCGCCGCCCACTCCATCGCCGCGAGCTTGGCGCGCGCCGTCTTGACGCCGAACAGCTCGGGGCCCCGCGCGTCGAGGATGGGACCGAGCAGCACGCTGGCGAGGATCGCCGCCAGCCGGAGCGCGATCGCGTCGGCGTCGGCCTCGCGCGGCACGAGCCACACCCGCGGGCAGCGGCGCGCCAGCATCGCCAGCCCCGTACCGGACGCGTCGGCCGCCTCGGCGAGCGCCAGATCCTCGGCCTCGCGCGGTCGCACCTCGACGCGCCGCTCGCCGGGGGCGCCCGAGGCGGGGGTGACGAGCAGCCGCGCGCTCGTCGCCGCGGCGAGGCGCGTGTCGAAGAAGCGCGAGGCGTGGGCGTCCCAGGCGGGCACGTCGACGTGGTCGTCGGCGGCCTGGGCGAAGACGAGGTAGGCGGTCTCGCGAGGGGTCGACGCCATGGGCACGCAGCCTACGCTAAGTTGCGTCCCATGCTCGCCCTCGCCGACGCGCACTGTCACCTGGACCCGAGCTACTTCCCCGAAGGGGCCGACGCCGTCATGCAGCGCGCCGCCTCGGCCGGGGTGGTCGGCTTCGTCGTCGTCGGGGTGGGGCAGGACCTCGCGGCGGCTCGGCACGCCGTCGATCTCGCGCGCCGCGCGCCCGACCGGGTCTGCGCCTGCGTCGGGCTCCACCCGCACGACGCGAGCGCCTGGACCGAGGCGATGCACGACGAGCTGCGCGAGCTCGCGCGCGCCCCGGAGGTGGCCGCCATCGGCGAGATCGGCCTCGACTACCACTACGACCACTCGCCGCGCGAGGTGCAGCGCGAGGTGTTCGCGCGTCTCATCGGGCTCGCCCGCGAGCTCGGCAAGCCCGTCGTCGTCCACACGCGCGAGGCGCCGGAGGACACGCTGGCCATCCTCGAACGCGAGGGCGCGCGCGACGTCGGCGGGATCATCCACTGCTTCAGCGAGGATCGGCCGTTCGCGGCGCGTGCGCTCGATCTCGCCTTCGACGTCTCGCTGTCGGGCATCGTCACGTTCAAGAGCGCGCGCGCGGTGCAGGAGGTCGCGGCGTGGGCGCCGCTCGACCGCATCCTGGTCGAGACCGACAGCCCCTACCTCGCGCCCGTCCCGCTGCGGGGCAAGAAGTGCGAGCCCGCCCACGTCGTCCACACGGCGAGGCGCGTGGCCGAGCTGCGGGCGATGGCCGTGGAAGAGCTGGCGGCCGCCACGCTCGCCAACACCGAGCGGCGCTTTTCGAGGAGCTTTCCACGGCCGAGCCACGCCGGGGCGGAGCCGTCGGCCTAGTGTCCTGGGTCCGTGATTCGTCAGCGAATCACGGACCCAGGACACTAGCCTCCGCCCCTCGTCGGGCTTCGCCCTCCGACAGCGGAGGTGACGGTTTCGCGGGGCGCTGCGCGCCCCCTCCAACCCTGCGGGTTGGAGACCTCCCCCGCATCGCCTGCGGCGAACGCCTTCGCTACGCGAAGGCGCAGCAGAGTTTTTCTCTTTCGCGTCGTGCGGAGCACGACGTCGCCGTCAGGCGTGCGGGGGAGGCTCGTCGCGAAGCGACGAGGGGGCGCGCAGCGCCCCACGAGATCATCCCCTCCGGCGTCGTCGGCGCAGCCGACGAGGGCCGGAGGCTAGTGTCCCGAGCCCGCGATTCGCTTGCGAATCTCGGGCTCGGGACACTAGCGGTTCGGCTGTTCTTGCCGCACGCTGTCGAGAAGGCCGTGGCGTCGACGAGGAAGGTGCAGTGGCTCACGATCGCCGCGTCGCTCGCGTTCCATGCCGCATTGCTGGGGGCGCTCTCGTGGCTCGCGTTCCACACGTTCTCGCGCGGCGCGCCCGACGCCGCTGCGCCCGCCGAGGGGCCCCGGCCCGGAGGCGCGGGGTCGTCGACCGTCTCGATCGAGCTGCCGACGGTCGGCGACGGCATCCTCGTCGAGGACCGCCCGGTGGACCCGACGGGCGATCCTCCGCGCCTGACGGGCGGCGACACCGTCGCGCACCCCGACGAGGGCCACCCCGGCCACGGCGGTCAGCAGCGCGTGCCGCTTCCTGCGCTCAATCTCGCCGATCAGGACGAGCACCTGCGCCTGTCGCCCGACCTGCTGAGCCGCATCGATCGCGACCAGCTCCAGCGCCTTCGGGTCGCATCGCGCGCGCGCCAGTCGTGGGAGGACCGCCGTTCGACGCCCCACCCGCAGGAGCTGACGTTCGTGGTGACCGGGCCGGGCAGCGTCCTGGAGCGGCGCCCCCGGTCGGCGGCGTGGCCGAGCCGCGGCGCGCTCGAATCGCCGCGGGCGAGCGTCCGCGGCGGCGATCTCGGCCAGGCCTCGCCCGATGCCGACGTGCAGGCCGCGCTCGAGCGTGGAGGGGCCCGCAGCGGCTCGCTCGCCAGCGCGCCCGGCGCGGGGCTGCTCGACGCGCGCGCCGGCCGCGATCACAGGACCTCGGCGCCGATCGGCAGCGCGCGTCCGGCCGTGAAGCGAGCCTTCGTCGCGGTCCCGGCGCGCGAGTCGGGGCGACCGCGCGACGACGTCGACAGCGAGCAGGAGGTCGCGACCACGGTGCGCTCGCTCGTGCACGCGAGCACCGCAGGCGGCGCGCTCGGCGAAGGGCAGGGGGGCAACGGCGGCGGCGGGGAAGCGGGCTCCGGCGCGTCGGCGGGCACCGGCTCGCGCGCACGCCCCCTCGGCGCGGGCACGGGAGACGTCTTCGATTACTGGACGAGCGATCCGCGCCTTCTGCCGTACTTCCGCCAGCTGCACGCCAGGATCGATCCCCTCTGGGCCAACGCGTTCCCCAAGAGCGCCCTGTTCGATCTGAAGCAGGGCACGGTCATCCTCGTATTCACGATCCACGCGGACGGCCGCGCGACGTTGCAGTGGCCGCCGGCGCGCCCGAGCGGGATCGACGCCTTCGACCGCAACTGCGCCGAGGCGATCCGGCGCGCGGCGCCGTTCCCTCCCATCCCGGCCTCGCTGGGCGTGCGCAGCCTGACCATCCGGGCGCCGTTCGTCGCGAGCAACCCGATGGTCAAGTAGCCGCGCGGATTCACGCGCCGGCGCCCTCGAGCGACACGCCGAGGCGTTCGCGCAGCTTGCCGGCTTCCTCGCTCGCCCAGAAGGTCTCCAGCTGCGTGAGGCGCGACTCGCCGCCCGGCTCGTTCGCGAGCGCGTCGGCCGCCGTCGACAGGTCGCCGCAGAGCAGCAGCCCGGTCCGGCACGCCGTCCACTCGGCGGCGCGCGCCCAGCGCTTGAGGTTCGTCCGGCCGCCGCGCGCCAGGAAGCGCGCGACCAGCCGGCGCAGCTTCTCGACCTGCGGCGGCTCGAGGCAGGGGACGATCGCCTCGGAGAACACGCGCGAGCGCTCGCGCACGCCTTCGGGCAGCTGGAGCCCCGGGGCGCCCAGCAGCAGCGCCGCGTAGAAGACGGCCTCGAGGTGCGCCACGCTCGGCACGAGCGTGCAGATGAACTGCTCCTCGCGGTACCACGCCAGGTGCCGCCCGCACGCGAACGCCAGCTGCGCCGGCGTCATCCCGGAGAGCATCCGCGATCCGATGCGGGTCGCCGGCGGCACCACGGTGACGATCTCGAGCGCGGCGTCGACCTCGGGCACCAGGTACGTCGGCGGCGTGCGGATGCCGAGCGTCGCCGCGGCCCACGCGACGGCGCGCACGGCCATCACCGTCGACGTCGCCGGGTCCTGGATGGCGTCCGGCTCGAACCTCGGCAGCGTCCCGTCGCGCCGCATCGCCGAGACCCGCCCGATGAGCGCCGCCGACGCGATGACCGCGAAGATCTCGCCCGTCGTGCGGTCCTGGTCCGCGTGCATCAGCAGCGACGTCCACGCGTCGTGGGTGAGCGCGCGCTGCGGGCGGACGGGGCCGGGGCGCCGATGCTTCGACCAGAGCGCGCGCTGCGCGGCGGTCGCCGCGCCGCGCTGCACCAGCACCTCGGCGATCCGCCATTGGTCGTCGAGCGCGCCGCGCCGCGCCGCCGCCGCGAAGCGCGCGTGAAGCTCGCGGAACGGCAGCTCCGCCGGCAGATCGCCGCGCGCCGGTGAGCGCTCCGGGCGCGGAAGGCCCTTGGCCAGCGTCGGCGGGTCGTCGTCGAACGCCCCGGGCGCCGGCGCCGCGGAGCTGAGCGGGGCGCGGTCGGCCAGGGTGCCCGGGTCGCGCCGGCGCGGGTCGACCAGCGTGTCGGCCGCATCCGACTCCCACGCGGCCATCAGCGCGGCCTCGAGCTTCGCCACGCGCGTTGCGTCGAGCCCGAGCGCGCGCGCGGCGAGGTCGAGGCGCTCGCGCTCCTCGGGCGAGATCTCTCCGCCCTCGAGCGCCTCGGCGAACAGGGACTCGTACACCCGCTCGAACGGCCCGAGATTGACGCTGCCGCTGTCTTCGCCGTCGGCGAGGGCCGGTGCGATCTCGAACGGCGACCCGGGGAGCCGCTGCATCTCGCGGGGATCGTCGGGCGGCGTGGGGGTGCGGCTTCGCGTCACCTCTGCCTAGCCTAGCAACGCGATCCGCCTCGAGCGTGGCCTTTCACGCGCCGCCGATCGTCAGTCGGTCGTGCAGCACTGCCCGCCCTGCGGGCAGGGGAAGGGCTGCGACTGTTTGCAGACCTTGCCCGAGCTGGGCGTGACGCACGTCAGCCCGCGTTCGCTGCACGTGCCATCCGCCACCGACGAGCCGCCGCACGCCGCCGCCGCGGCCATCACCCCGAGAGCCAACAGAATCGCCATTGCACGCCGCATTTGGCGCACACGCTAGCGGCCGACCTCGAAGGGAGTCAATGGTCGATGTGAGGTCCTGGGCGACCCCGCCGCCGGGGGGCCCCCGGAGGCCGCATTGCCGCCACGAACCGCGCACCAGCCGATGCCGACGGCCTGCCGCGAACGCGTCGCTCGCGCGTCGATCACGAGCGGCACCACGGCACGCGCCCGCCGAGCCCGCAAGGATCTGCGCTTGCAACGGCCGGTCGGGTCGTGGGGGGGCCCGGAGCGATCCGTCGGCCCATCTGCTGGAGGAGGGAACCATGCTGAAGCAAGCAATGGCGTTGCTCGCCCCCGTGGCGCTGATCGTCGCCGCGAGCGCGTGCGGGAGCCCGTCGTCCTCTGCGACCGGAGAGGACGAGCAAGGCAACCGCGTGGAGAGCACCAGCTCGGCGGTGCGTCAGGGCGGCACGGGCGGCGGGGATCAAGGGGGAGGCAACACGCGCGGCCCGAGCGGCGGAGGGGTCGTCGGGGCAGGCAACGTGCCTGGCCCGAGCGGCGGAGCGGGCGGCGGTGGAGGCAACGTGCCTGGCCCGGGCCTCGGAGGGGGCGGCCCTGGAGGCAATGTGCCCGTCCCGGGCGGCGGAGCGTTCGGCGGGCGAGGCGATCATGGCCCAGGCCACCACGAGCATGGCGGGGGCGGCGGATACGGACGCGGAGGCCACGAGCATGGCCCCTGGGGCGCACGCTCCCATCGCGGTTGGGTCCACGGGAGGTGGGCTCCGGGTTGGGGCTGGTCCAACGGTCAATGGATCCTCGGGGGCACGAGTCAGCTCACGTGCGTGAGCGACGCTGACTGCATTGGCCCGCTCGGACCCGGCGTGGCCGTCTGCTCCTACGACCCGACGATCGCCCTCGGCTACTGCATCGCGCCGAGCTGGTACTAGGCGCGCGCATCGCTGCGCACCGCACGGCGAGCCGTTACGCCCGGCGGTGGTACGCTCACGGTCGGCGTGCCGAGCTCGCCGCACAAGCCTTGGGTGAAAGCCGGTCGCAGGAGCCGCTGCACGGTGGGCGTGTTGCTGGTGGCATGGCTGGGCGTGGCGTCGTGCGACTCCGTGCTCGGGATTCACGACCTCGCCGGGGACGACGACGGCGGCGGCGACGCCTCCGACGCGGGTGGCGACGCATGCGTGCCGGATGCCTACGCCTGCGCGGGGAGGCAGTGCGGCAGCGCCGTCGACAGCTGCGGCGAGAGCGCATCCTGCGGCACCTGCAGCAGCGGCACCGCATGCCAGAACGGCCAGTGCGTCGTTCCGTGCGCGCCCGCGGACACCCAGATCTATTCCTGCGCGTGCTCGACCTCCGGCGAGATCTCCGATTCCTGGTTCGGGATCGGCGAGAGTTGCCCGTTCAACTGCCCCGCCGGCTCGGGCTCTCCCGTGACCGCGGCCGCCTTCGTCATCAGCTCTCGGAACGTGACGGGAACCGAAGCGCTCTACCGGTGCGTCTACAAGGACTCGAACGGCGACTTTCGCTGGTACGTGGACGTCGACTCTCACTGCCACGCGGTACCCGGCGCGACCGTCGAGGCCACGCTCGGTTACGTCTACAAGACGGCCACCTGCGGGGCCTCGGCGCTCAATCGCTTCTACGACGCGACGTACCAGAACCGCTGGTCGACGCACGATGCGTCGCCCCCACCGGGCTACCAGAGCCCCGCCTACCTCACCGGCTACGGCTGGTGACAGCAGGGCCGTTGCACAGGTGCCGGAGGAGGGAATCGACCCGTCCTGTACGAGCCCTCTTAGGCGAAGTACAGGACGGGCAGATGACCGACTCTTGGCGAAACTTCAGTTTCGCAGGGGTGCCGGAGGAGGGAATCGAACCCCCGACCTAGCGCGTATGAAACGCCCGCTCTAACCGTCTGAGCTACTCCGGCATCCCCCGCCCTGAGGGCGCGGGGGCGGGGAGTATCTTCGGTGAGGGCCCTTCTGTAAAGGGCGCTCTCAGCGCTTTCGACGCCGTGCCAGCGCCGCGCCGACCGCGGCGGCCGCAGCGCAGGCGAGCGGCCATCCGCTCCCGCTCTTCCGGTCCCCGCCGGCCACGTCGCACGCGCACCCGCCGGGCGAATACGACGTCGGCGCGGCCGCCGTGGCCGTCGCGCACGAATCGAGCGAGCAGTCGAGCGGCTGCGCGGCGCGCTTGTAGACGCCCTGATCGAGCGCGTTGCCGTAGTCGCCCGTGTTGGCGTTGTCGTGGTGGTACGACTCCCACTGGATGACGCCCGTGTCGCTGCCCTGCGTGTGCCACGCGAACAGGTAGCCGTCGCGCGTGCCGTCGACGACCTCGAGCTTGTGGTCGCCGTCGATGTCGCCGACCGCCGGGGTGGCGATGAGCCAGCCGTCGGTGAACTTCGGCCAGCTCGGCGCCTCGCACCCGCACGCGTCGACGGCGTGAACGAAGTAGCCGCCGGTGCCGAGCAGCACCTCCGGGTAGTCGTCGCCGGTGATGTCGGCCACCGCGTGGTTCATGAGGAAGACGTAGTCCTCGAGCGGCACCGGCGAGCCCCACGTCATGTGCCCGGTCGCGACGCTCCACATCGCGAGCAGGTGCTGGAACGGGGTCGCGCTCGATCCGCCGGTCAGGTTGCCCGCCAGGCTCAGGCTCCCGCCGGACATGATGACGTCCGGCACGCCGTCCTGATCGAGGTCGCCCACCGACGGCTGGCTGAAGAGCGGCAGCATCGTGTCGGGGCGGAACGCCTTCGTGCCGTCGCCGAAGATGCTCGTGGGGTCGAGGCCGACCTGCGTCCCGGCGTCGGTCTGGTAGACGGGCAGCCGGTTGGGCGGATCGTGGAAGGTCGACGGCTGCGGCCCCGGGTCGAGCGGGTAGATGTACGGCGGCGACACGTTGCCCTGCAGCAGCGCCTGCGGGTGCCCGGACCCGACGAAGTCGGCGATGGCCGGCGAGCTGTCGACGCCCTCGGCGACGACCGGGAACTCGTGCAGCGACGTGATGACGATGGGCCAGTCCTTGAAGTAGGGCTTGCCGCCGGGCGCGTTCATCCCGCGCCCGTCGACCAGGAACACCGGCCCCGAGCCCCCCGACAGGCTGCCGGGCGAGGACGGCACCTCCTCGTTCGATCCGGAGAGCACGTCGGGCACCCCGTCGCCGTTGAAGTCGCCGACCGCCGGCGTCGACAGGATGCGGTTGTACTTGGGGATCTGCGGGTCGTGCAGCTGCACCGGCCAGCCCGCGAGCGGCGTGCCGTCGTAGTGCCAGACGTAGACGTTGCCGTCGAAGGCCGCCTGCACGATCTCCGGCTTGCCGTCGTGGTCGAAGTCGGCGAGGACCGGGCTCGCCCCGGCGCCGCGCGCCCAGCCGTGGTGCGTGTCCATGCACACCACGGGCTTCGGCTTGTCCGGATCGAGCGGGCACGAAGGCACGAGCGGCAGGCGCTTGGGCCACCCGGCGAGCGGCTGGCCGTCCGCCCCGACGACGTAGACGGTGCCCGACCAGGTGGACACCACGATCTCGTTCTTCTTGTCGCCGTTCAGGTCCCCAACGGCCGGCGAGCCGATGATCGCCTCGCGCGCGATGCCCGGATCGATGCCGCCCGCCTTGGCGCCGTTGGCGTACGCCGGCGCGGTCAGGTAGCTCGGCACGCTCGGCTCGCTCGTCCCCAGGGTGGCGTTGAGGCCGTCGATGACGTTCGTGCGGAAGGGAAAGCCGGGGACCTCGACGGGCACGCCGGTCTTCATCGAGAAGACGTGCACGCTGCCGTCGGAGGCCGCCGCCACGACGTCGCGCACGCCGTCGCCGTCGATGTCGGCGAGCTTGGGGCTCGTCTCGATCGAGGCGCCCATCGCGACGGGGAACCCCTGCACGAGGTCCGGATCGAGCCCGTTCTTGGCGTTGACGATGGCGATGGCGCGCCGCGCCTCGCCGCGCACGTCGTGCCCCGCGTAGTGCGCGATGGCGACGACGCGCAGCGTGATCGTGCGGTCGTTCTCGTGGAACCGGGCGGAGTCGGGGTCGGGCGTGTGGCTGGTGTCGATCTGCGCCGGGGCGAGCATCGCCAGCGGGGCGTTCGGGCCCCCGGTCATGGTCGTCGCGGGCACGTTGCGCACCCAGTCGAGCAGCGGCTGGAAATCGGTGTCGGCCGGCTCGACGCCCGGCGCCCACTCGACGCGGTAGTCGTAGCTCTGCGCCCGCTTGGCGGCGACGCTGCCGAGGATGGGAACGGGCGCGGTCGTCCGGTCGGCGTAGAGCACCTGGAACCAGGCGGGCGAGGTGAGATCGACCTCGGGCGGGATGAGCCCCGCGTCGATGGACTGCATCGCCTTGTCGAGGTTGGGCCGCCCGTAGCCGAAGCGCTGCGAGAAGTACGGCAGGCTCTCGTAGAACTGCGCGCGCACGTTCGGGTCGGGCGACCTCGACTCGGGCACGTCGATGAGGTCGGCCGTCATCTTCATCAGCTGCATCACCTCCTCGGCGCTGAGCTTCAGGTTCTTGTTGGCCCCCTCCGAGTAGAGCAGCCCCGCCGCGCCCGCCCCCTTGCCCGTCGCCTCGCTCGAGCACGACGTGCCGCTGACGCTCAGCATGTTCTGCGCGCCGAAGTTGCTGCACGTGTTGTAGGCGATGAACGTCGTCGCCGACGTCGTCGGGGGCGCGCCGTTCGCGCCGGCGGTGATGTCGCCGTCCTTGGTGATGGCGTGCACCGGCAGCGTGTGGTTGGTCACCCCGGGCATGTTGTGGTGGCGCGAGTTCTCGTCGGCCATGCTGGCCACGACGATGACGCCGTGCGCGTACGCGTAGTCGATGGCCGCCTTGGAGAAGGCCGACTGGTCGATCGTCCCGAGCGCCTCCTGCACGACCTTCGCGCCGTTGTCGGTCGCGTAGACGACGCCCTTGGCGAAGTCGTTCGCGTCCGCGATGAAGCTGTCGCCGGCGCGCAGCATCATGAAGCGGCAGTCCGGGCAGATGCCGATGTCGCCCTGCCCGTTGTTCCCCTCGGCGCTCGAGTCGCGCGCCTCGCCGGTGCCGTGCCCGTAGCGCGTGTCGTCGTAGGGATCGTTGTCGTTCTTGTAGAAGTCCCAGCCGCTGATGTCGTCGGTGTAGCCGTTGGCGTCGTCGTCGACGCCGTCGGTGAAGAGGTCGATGAGGTCGCCCGCGTCGAGGATGCAGTTCTGGTTCTTGTCGCCCTGGATGCTCATCCCGCCCGGGCAGTCCGCGACCATCGCGGCCGGCGAGACGCGCGGGTCGTCGCGGTAGTCGGCCACGGTGAAGACGCCGTCGCCGTCGCAGTCGTAGCCGGCCGACGCGGGGGTGAGCGCCGGGCAGGTCTTGCCCGTCGCGTCCTGCGGGGCCTTGCTGCCTCCGAGCTCGCCGGCGTTCAGGTACGCCTTGTTGGCGAGGTCCGAGTTGTCCCACTCGATGCCCGAGTCGATGATGGCGATCTTCACGTCGGGGCGGCCGATCGTGTACGTCCAGGCCACGTCGGCGTGGATGCCGCTCGCGCCGAGCTTCGCGTCCGCGTCGACGTAGGGGCCCCTGGCGTCGCCGTTCTGCTTCGGCAGCCACGACCAGAAGTTCCAGTCGCCCGCGTAGCTCGGGTCGTTCGGCCAGTTGGCCGGGTTCGTCATGTCGGCGCCCTTGGACGGCGGCCAGTTGTTGGCGCGCGCGTCCCGGGCGCCGAGCGCGAAGAGGAACAGGGCCCCGACGTAGGCAAGTGAGCGAAGACGCATCGAAAAAGCTCCTCCGTGCGACGGTATCACGTCGCACGGGAAGCTATCCGCGCCCGCACTCGCTGCAGTCTCGTTGTTGTCTCGCGTGCCGCGGAACGGGCGTCAGTACTCGCCGAACAGGTCCTGGATGCGCGACTCGAGCGCGATGGCGATCTTGTAGAGCGACGAGATCGACGCGCTCGACTCGGCGCGCTCGATCTGCGAGAGGAGCGACACCGACAGCCCCGTGCGCCGCGACATCTGCTTCAAGGTGAGGTCCTTCTCCTTGCGCAGGTTGCGGATCGTGTCGCCGATGACCTTGTGCAGCTGCTCCTCGGGGGTGCGCGCCAGGCCCTTCTTGCGCATCACGCGCGAGATGACCTCGCGGAACTCGTCGACGTTGAACGGCTTCTTGATGTAGTCGACCGCGTCGAGCTTCATCGACGCGACGGCGCTCTCGAGGTTGGGGAAGCCGGTGAAGATGACGACCGCGATGTCGGTGTCGAGCTTGCGGATGCGGCGCAGGACCTCGATGCCGTCGAGCTTGGGCATCATCAGGTCGAGGATGATGAGGTGGTAGCCGCCGTGGCGGACCTCCTCCTCGACGCCGGTGGGGTCGCTCAGCGCCTTGACCTGAAAGCCGTCGCGCTCGAGCAGCGTCTGCATGTACTCGCAGATCGCCTTGTCGTCGTCGACGATGAGAATTCGTACGGCGGGCAGCTCCGGCGGCATCGTGCGTCTCCTTCGGCGGTGGGAGGATGCGAGCGGGGTGCTGTCGACGGTGATGGCTTCCATGTGGGAGCTCCGGCGTCAGCGGCTCGGCGGGGAGATCCGTCCGCTCTGGATTTCGAGCGGCCCGGTTACAGTAGGGCTTAACACGCGGAGGCGGGCTCGGGAAGGCTTGAGACGCAATTGTGCTGTAATTATCACGATGTAGGAGAATTGCGCCTGCGATGGAATCACGAAGCGTGTTGACGAAGCGCTCTGGGCCCGCCATAAGGGCAGCCCGCTGCGCGTCATTGCGCAGCGGAAACGGGGCGTAGCGCAGCCTGGTAGCGCACTCGGTTCGGGACCGAGGAGTCGGAGGTTCAAATCCTCTCGCCCCGACAAATCGACGGAATTCGAAAGCAAAAACAACAAGTTGGAAGTCGACGGTCCTTCCGGTTACTCGCTGGTGACCGGCGCGGTGAACCCCCGTTCCATGGCACCGCGCAGGTCGGCCCCCGTGGCGTGCACGTACCGGTTGGTCACCGCAAGCGAGCTATGACCCGCCAGAGCGCGAACGGCCTCGACCCCGACGCCCACCCGCACGAGGTGCGAGCAGAACGCGTGGCGAAGCGCGTGCACGCTCCAGGTTCGGGTCATCCCCAGGCGAAGTTGCAACGCCACGACCTTGGCCAGGACATGCTGCCTGCGTGGCGTCGTTCCCTTGCGCGTGACGACCACCGGAGCCGTGGTCGCCTTGCCCGCGCACGCATCGCGGAGGATGTCCCCTAGTCGGGGCGTGATCGGAACGGTGCGCTCCTTCTCGCCCTTGGGCTCCTCCTCCTCGTCCTCCGAGAGCGTCCGCACGACGCGGATGACCGAAGCGTCGAGGTCGACGTCGCCGACCTGTAGGGCGCGGATCTCGCCGCTGCGAAGGCCCGCATAGACGCCGAGAGCGAGCGCGATGCGCACCCAGCCGCTCGCGCGGGCGATGAGCGTTTCGACCTCGGCCAGCGTCGGCGCCGCCGGAAGCTTCTTCGCTTCCTTCAGCACGCCGGGCGGCAGCCGTGGAGCCTCTGCAATCAGCCCCAGTTGCGCGGCTTCCCGCAGAAGCGTCCGCACGAAGGCGACAGGGCCCTTCGGCGTTCGCTTCTCGAGCTCGATCGAGCGGGCGAACGCGCGGAGATCCATCTCGGTGATCTCGTCGAGCCGCTTGGCCGCGAACTCCCTCTGCACGCGCTGACGCCAGAGGGCTTCGTAGCGTACGCGCGTGTTCTTGCGGTAAAGCGGGAGCACCTTGGGTTTGAAAGTGTCCTCGTAGAACGCGCCCAACGTCGGAACGTTCGTGCTCTCGAGATCCGGGCTTCCCGTCAGCACGGCCCGTTCGTGGTACCGCGCCGCCTCCCGCTCCGCTCCGTCGCGCGTCTGAAGCTCGGCGTGGCGGACGAAGCGGACGCGCTCGCCGTTCTTGTTCGTGTAGTAGAAGTCAATGATCCAGCGGACACGCCCGTGGCGGGTCCGTTTCTTCACGAGGTTCGTCTGCACACCCATGATGTCCTCACGGGCGGCCGCTACGCGCGCGGCAGCCCAAGGCTAGCACGGTCTCGAGCGGGGCGAAGCCGCGGGAGTCAGATCGCGTCGAATCGAATGCGCCAAGAACGTCCGACCTTGTGAGCCACCACGCCGCCGCCCAGGTGGGCGCAGACGTCTCGTCCTTCGCGACGCGCGGCGCGACGGCAGCGCGCGCGAAGGGCGACGGCGGACAGCGAGAGTCGGGCTGACGCGGCATCCACGGACCAGAACTCGGGCTCGGAGCGCGAATCCGAGCCGCTGTGAACGGGGCCGCCCTCCGCGATGGGCGGGTCCGTGATGGGGGCTGGCGGACCTTCGGGCGCAAGCGGCGTATGCGGTGCCATCGATGCAAGGGGGGGCCCGATGCTCTCGGCGGCCGTGACGCGCGAGAGTGTCAGCGCACCGTCGGCACTCGTCTGTACGGCATCGGCGTTCGCGTTCTCTCCGGCCCGGATCTGCTGCACGAGCGCGCGTGCGCGGGCCAACGATTCTTGCGTGAAAGCCATTCCACAACCTCCGTCCTTCGGTTCGGCTCGAGCCCAATCACGCCAGGCCCACCGCCTGCCTCGCGCACGGACGGTGTGCGTCGCGATCGCCGCCGGGCCAAGACTGCGCAGCCGTTCTCCTCCCTGGAGATCTCCCCTGGAGTCCTCCACTGGAGGACTCCAGGGAGACGATGCATCCCGACCGAGAATTTCGGCCGCTTCGTGACGCGTGCGCCGTACGCCGTTTCGGGAGGCGCAACCCCTCCAGGGCAGATCCGACCCACCCCCTCCGGATCCGCCCGGCGCGAGATCTTCGACGCCCGTGGAGACAAGCCACGGCTCGAGCAGGTGCGAGCGGGCGCCAACGCCGGCGTGCCGTCACGTGCTGAACCTGCGGCCCGCGAGCCGTCGCCACGGCACGGCACACGACCCGATCACGCCATGCCACCGCCTGCCTCGCGCGCGGACGGCCTGCGTCGCGAGCGCCGCCGGGCCAAGACTGCGCAGCCGTTCCCCTCCCTGGAGATCTCCCCTGGAGTCCCTCCACTGGAGGACTCCAGGGGGAACACGCATCCGGAACGTGAATTTCGGCCGTCTCGTGAGGCGCGAGACGTACGCGGTTACGGCGCAATCCCTCCAGGGCAGAACTGACCCCCCCCCACGGGCACCGCCACGGGCACCGCGGCCTCGCACCGAAGCGTGTCCGTCGCGACCGCCAATCCATTCTTCGGCGGCAGCTCTGGCCCAGCCCGGGGGTCCGGTGCGACGGCTACAAGCCGCAATTGCAGAACCCCTGCTGGTTGTAGCCGCAGCTGATGCAGGCTCCTGCGAAGCACATGGAACAGCCGCCGCAGTCGGTTGCGTCGCGGCACGTGTCGCCGCCCGAGCTCCCCGAGCTGCTTCCGCTGCCGCCCCCTGAAGAGGAGCCGCTGCCCGAAGAGGAGCTGCCGTTCGACGAAGCGCTGTCCATCCAGGTGCACGTGCCCGAGAGGGATGCGGCCGTCGTGGCGCCACCATCGGGTCCGCCATCGGTGCCGGTCAGATTGACGTTCAGGGTCTTCCCGTCGGCCGAGAGCGAGAGCGTGCCCGTCGACACGGCGATCTGGCTGTTCGTGCACGTGTAGGGGTAGGCCGCAGCCGAGTCTCCGGAGATCGCGAAGTAGCCGCCGCACAGCCAGTCGAAGAGACTCAAGGCGGGTCCCTCGTCCCAAATTTCACCAAGGCCATCGCTCGTCACGTCGGTCTTCACCATCCGGCCGTCGTAGGACGTGGTCCCCTGGTCGACTTCGGTGAGGTCGCACGTCCAGTAGCTTTCGAACGCGCTCGGCGCGTTGCCGGAGCCGTTGGCCGACTGCGCCGAGGACGAGCAGCCCATCAGCGCGCTCAGCAAGATCGCCGCGAGCGAAAGGTGCCACGCAGGTTTCGTCATCCGGGTATGCATCGCGATCTCCTTCTCTACTCTCGCGCCCCCATCGGCCACGGCCACCATCGGTTGCTCGGAACCGGCCGACGCAGAGAGCGCCGAGCAAGCGCGATGCCGGGCGACATGCGGAGTGACCTCGGCGCGGCGGCGCCGCAAGCAACCGACGGTCTTCTTGGGCAGACGACCCCTCCGCGGCGGTGCGGCAGACCGACGTCGTCCAGCTGGTTCGTGCCCGTGCGCGATCGCGTGGCGCGCCTCCCGGCTACGCCTTCGGTGTCGGATCCCATAGCTCTGCCGCCTGTCGGAGGCGTTCGGCGATCTGGGTGAGCACGGTCCGGATGGCGCGAGTCGTCTCTTCGTCGGTCGACTCGCCGTTGCGCCACTGCTCGGTCAAGCGGCCGGTGGCGCGCGCGAGGGTGCGTTGCTGCGCGAGCACCAGTTCCGTGATCGTCCGGAGTCGCTCTGCGTCGACAGAGCCCTGCAGCGTGTCGAGCCAGTGCAACTCGATCGATAGGAATCCGACCATTTCGTGGGCCATGGCAAGCATCTCGCGCAACGGGGCGGATGCGGCTCGGTCATCGCGATGAGGAGGCACGGCGCCGGAGTCGGCAAGCCGCATGCCTTCAGGACAAGCCGCTTCTGCGAAGCCATTCGAGGCCCGGTCTTCGAGCAAGATCGGTCATCGCAGCGTTGCGCGATGCACGAGCGGCGTTCGCGGATTTGGCTATCCGATGCCCGTATGGGCAGTTCATGTCCATGTCGCGAGACCTGCCGGGCAAGGTTGCACGCGCTTCTTCTCGTCACGGGATCTGGCCCGCCGATTGCTCTGCTCCGGCCTGCGTACGTGAGCAGCGCGCCCCGAGTCGCCCCCCCCGACATGAAGCGCCTGCTCACGTGCGCGTTGATGATTGTGGCTCGACGAGGGAGGCCCCCGGCGCGCCGCCGCTCGCATGGGCATCCCATGTCCAGAATGGACACCCGCCTTCCATCGGCGGTCTGCGCGGCTGCCGCGTTCGAGCGCCTGGACGCGCCGAACCGATTTGGCCCGCCCGTTGCTCCTCTTGCCTGGCGCCGCGACAGGCGTCAGCATCGCCAACGTGCTGCTAAGGAGAGACCGTCCCGTGTCGCAAGACCTGGAGCCCGAGGAAGGCGACGTCATCGCGTCCGAGGAACTCGGCACGATCCGTCTTGGCCGGAAGATCGGCCAGGGCGGCATGGGCCGCGTCTACGAGGCGTGCCGCCCGAGCCTTCCGGACGCCACCTTCGCGATCAAGTTCCTGTCGCCGGGCCTGCTCGACAACCCCGAAGCGCTCGAGCGGTTCGCCACCGAAGCGCGGCGCCTGTCGGAGCTGCGGCATCGAAACATCGTTCGCGTCCTGGGCTATGGCCTGACGAAGTTCGGCCCGTGCATCCAGATGGAGCTGCTGCGGGGTCGGCCTCTCTCCAAGACCCTCAAGAGCCAGAAGCAGCAGGGCAAGGTGCTCGACCGCACGCTGTCGTGCAGCATCATCCTCGGGGTGCTCGACGGACTTCAGCACGTGCACGAGAGGGGGCTCGTTCACCGAGACATCAAGAGCGCCAACGTGTTTCTCGAGACCGGAGACGGGGAGCTCGTCGCCAAGCTCATCGACTTTGGCATCGTGCGTGAAACCGACATCGGCCGGCGAACGGGCAAGTTCGTGGGGACGCCGGCGACCGCTGCCCCCGAGCAGCTCAACGGCGAGGCGGTCGGGCCGTGGACGGACGTGTATCAGACGGGATTGCTCGCCTACATCATCCTGGCGGGCCGGCACCCGTTCGAGGAGGCGGTGCGCGAGGGCTTTGCCGGGGCGGCGCGCGCGCATCTGACCGAGCCGCCTCCGCCCCTCGGGCCCCTCGTCCCGGATCTTCCCGCGGAGATCGGCGAAGCCGTGATGGCGATGCTCCACAAGCAGCCGGCCGAGCGGCTCTGGCGCTCGCGCGACGGGCGACCCGACGGCAGCGTGCGGGCGTTTCGTGGCCCCTTTCGGGCGCTGGCCCGGCAGATCGAAAGCGAGCAGACGTCGCGCGACGGGGCCTCCGTCACGCACAACCGGCTTCTCGAAATATTTCGCGCCGCCGAGGACCCGCTCGCCGTCGCCGTCGAACCGCCGCCCCCCGCGCTCCCGCCGACCGAGCCTCCGGGGGCGCACGAGCCGGTCTTCCGGCCGGCTTCCGATGCGGCATCCGTCGCCGCAGCCACGGCCACGACCCCGATGCCGACGGTGCACGTGGTGCGCCCGGCGACGCCACCGTCGACATCCCCGCCACCTCCTTCGCCGCCGGCGTCGGAACCTCCCGGCATGGCGCGGGCGCTTCCAATGCCTGAACCTGCGGAGGTCGCCGCTGCCGTGCACCTGTCGGTCGTGACGACCACCGAAGGACCGATCGTCGAGCCCGCGCCGCCACCCCCCGCGTTGCCCGCCGCCACCACGCACCTCATCGCCGTGCCGCCGCCGGTGGAAGCCGTTCACTCCTCGTACATCTCGAGCGTGGCGACCAGCGCGACGATGCCTCACGGAGCCGCGAAGCGGCGGCCCGCAGCCATCGTGGCTGGATCGCTGATGATCCTGCTCATCTCGGCGGGCGCGGGCGCACTGATCCTTTCCAGGCGCCACGCGCCCGCATCAAGCGCCTCCGCGGCATCGGTCGACGTGGCCCCCGCCGCGTCTCCCGCCGCGTCTTCGACGGCGAGCAGCCTCCCGAGTCCAGCCGAGGCGCCGTCCGCCGCCTCGCCTCCTTCGGCCCCCAGTCTGGCCGCGCCGAGCGTCGCGACGTCGGCATCCGCCGCGCCTGCATCTTCGCCGCCGGCTGCCTCCGCGTCGACGCTCGCCGCGAAACCGTCGGCCCCGCAGGCGCCAGCGCACGGCGCAGCCCATTCGAGCCATCCGCCCGCGCACCAAGCCGGGGTGCCCATGTGGGGCCTCGATGTTTTCAAGAAGGACGACCATGATGCATCGCCACCCACCCGCAACAAGGCCGGCGGGTTCCAAAGGTCGCTCTGACTCTCTGCGAAGGTGACTCGACATGGCTGCCCCCGACGACGATGACGAGATGTCGACCGCGGAGCTCGAGCTCTATGCGCGCAAGGCCATCAAGAGGATCCTGCGGGACTCGCAACCCGAGATCGTCGCGAATTCCGACGGACGCGATGCCGCCGCGTACCATGCTCCGGCCGCAGCCCCGCCGGTCGCGGTCGACAGCACGACCCCCAACGGCGAGGTCGAGCTGAGCGAGACGTTGCAGCGCGAGATCGATGGGGGGAGCAGCGCCCCAGCACGGTCGGCCTCCTCACAGTCTGCGACCGAGACGACGGTTCTCGTGGGTCCGAGCGCGGCACGAGACGGCGGCAAGCCACGCTTGCTGTGGATCGCGGCGGCCGTCGGCCTCGTCGCCCTGGCGATCGGCGCAGTGGCCCTTGGGCGCGGCGGCCATTCGAGCCACCGCGCAAACGCCGCGAGCGCGGCTCCGCCGGCAACCTCGCTGGAACGGGCCTCGCCCCTTGGGCCTGCCGAATCATCGACGAGCGTGTCGGCGGGACCGACGACGAGCGACGCCCCCGTGTCCCCGCCGGTCGAGACCGCGTCGCCGCCTCCGCGCGTGCCGAACCAACCCCCCGGAAAACGGGGCCGATCGTCGGTGCCCCCGCATGCGGCGGCGTCCACGAGCCGTGAGGCTTATCCGCAAACGCTGTAAAGCACGGGCGACAGCGCGTGGGTTCCGAGATGAAGACCAAGAGCAAGACGATGAAGATGGGACGTGCATTGACCGCGGCGCTCGGCGCGATCGCGGTGCTCGGCGCCAGTGCGAGGGGCTACGCGCAGGTGAACGAGGCGCCGCGCCACGCGGCCGAGGTGCTCTTCAAAGCCGGGCTGAAAGCCGTCGACAAGGGCAACTACCAGGAAGCGTACGACGACTTCACGAAGGGCTATGCCTTCTATCCGCGCGGTTCGCTCGCGTTGAGCATCGGCCTCACGGACATGCATCTCGGTCGGCCGGTGGAGGCCCTCCATTACTTCCGCCTGGCCCTGGTCGCCCCCGACTCGAAGAACAAGGATCGTGACGAGGCGCGACGGAAGATCGACGAAGTCAACGCGCAGACGGGTCACATCCGCGTGGTGGCGCCCGATGGGGCAACCATCCAAGTGGACGGCAGCCCGAGCGGGACGGCGCCGCTGACCGACGACGTCGACGTGATGCCGGGCAAGCACGTCGTCGAAGCACAGGCGGGCCAGAGCCGCGCAAGTGTCGAGGTGTCCGCGAATCCCGGGGTGGTCGTCGACGCCGAGGTGCGGTGGAGCAACCCGAAGGCAGCGGATACGCCGGAGGCGCCGCCGAAAGCGGCTGACCAGCCGCCGCCACCGACGACGGCGCTGCCGGCGACTCCCCAGCCTCCACGGCAAGAAAGAGGCGCGAGCAGCGCGCCGGGCTCCTCGCGCATCATCGTCGCCGGAGCGCTCGGCGTGGCTGCGCTCGGGGCGCTCGGCACGGCCATCTACTTCGGAGCGCACTCGTCGAGCGAGTCGGACACTGCCGCCTCGCTTCGCGCACAGGCGGGTTCTTCACGTTGTCCCGCCGCTGGCTCGCAGTGCAGCGCGCTCGAAGATGCCATCCATGCGCAGAATCGCGATGCGACCCTGCAGCGTGTGCTCTACGGCGTTGCCGGCGCCGCCGCGATTGGGGCCGTCGCCGTCTGGCTTCTCTGGCGGCCTGCGCACGGGTCGGCGAGCACGAGCGCGTGGATTGCGCCATGGGCGGCGGAGGGCACCGCGGGGATCGCGGCTGGTGCAGGCTTCTGACCATCAAAATCGCTTGCGAGGAGATTTTCAATGCGTACTTGGCCGATCACGATGCTCGGACTGACCCTTGGCGCGGCGCTGGTGGGCGCCGGAGCCTGCGCTCCCTATTCGTCGGGCAATTCGTGCACCGACCTGCTGGTGAACTGCCCGACGCCCGACGGCGGTGGCGACGACTCGGGCGCGGACGGGTCGACCGCGTTGAGCGGCGTCTTCGTGTCGCCGACGGGCAACGACACGAACGCCGGCACCATGGCCTCACCGGTCAAGACGCTCGCGCACGCGCTGGACCTGGCCAAGACGAACCCCCCCCACCGCGTCAACGCGTGCGCCGGGACCTACCCCGAGCACGTGGTCATCGACGCGGCGCACGACGGGGTCAGCCTCTACGGAGGGTACTCGTGCGCCGACTGGTCGTACGCGCCGAAGACGAACGCGGTGAAGGTCGCTCCGACCGATCCCGGACCCGCGCTCAGGCTCGACACGCTGACGGCCGGCACGACGATCGAGGATGTGGAGCTCGACGCGGTCGACGCGCAGAAGCCCGGCGATTCGAGCATCGCGGTGCTCTCGAACGCCGCGCAGAACACCACGTTCCAGCGCGTCACGATGAAAGCGGGCAAAGCAGCGGATGGGGCGCCGGGCAAAGGCGGCGCGTCGGCCTCGAACTACTCGGGCGGCGCGACCGCGCAGAGCGGTGGCGATGGGCAGGCGCCGGGGGGAGACGCGGGCGTGGGTAGCGGCGCCGGCGGTGCTGCTACCTGTGCGAATGGGGATACATCCAACGGCGGCGCTGGTGGCGCGGCGGGCACGGCGGGGGCCGCAGGTGGCCCCGGTACGCAAGGCACATCAACGCCTGCGGCGACGACGAGCGCCGGCCAAGACGGGTTGCCTGGTACTGGCACGACTGGATTTACTTGTGGTGGAAACCCCAACCCGGACGGGGACCCTGGAGCCAACGGTGCTGCGCAGCCTGGTGGCACTGCCGCGCAGTCGCCCGGCACGCTGTCGGCGACGGGATGGTCGCCCAGTGGTGGCGGGTCCGGTGGAGCGGGCCGCCCGGGCCAGGGCGGGGGGGGCGCGGGCGGCAGAGGCGGCGCAACCATCGTGGGCGGCAACGGCGGCGGGGCGGGTGGTTGCGGCGGGACTGGAGGTGGTGGAGGCACAGGTGGAGGCGCCAGCATCGCTCTGGTGAGCGTGCAGAGCGCCAT
>Ga0080006_1078931_pt1 | contig 97367 bp, 78 predicted proteins | sample RS3BMetagenome_FD_69209 | JGI IMG/M metagenome (GOLD analysis project Ga0080006, IMG submission 69209) | Ferric oxide microbial mat and aquatic microbial communities from Rainbow Spring, Yellowstone National Park, USA - RS3B (SPADES... ... | reverse complement strand
GCGGACCGTGGTTGTCTTGCCCGCCCCGTTCGGACCGAGGAAACCGAACACGCTGCCGGTCGGCACGGCAAAGGTGAGGTCGTCGACGGCCGACCGGCGACCGAACGCGCGGGACAGGCGCCGGCACTCGATCGCCGGGGCGTCCATGCGGTCACCTCCCGTATCCCCGTGCCGCGCACGGGCGGTCGCCGGGGACGACTCCGCGCCGAGTGTATCAAGGTGATATCACTTTGCCAAGGGGCGCCGCGCCGTCCGGGCGGGCCACGCGGACGCGCCGCGCCGCGTCGTACCCGGCCCGCCGACCATCGGTTGCGCGGGATCGACCCGCCTCGACAGGGACGGGCGCACCCTCCACGGAATCCAGCACGCCAGGAACGGACCGATGCCGAGGGGGTTTGCCGGATGAACCTGGCCAAGTTTCCGCGTCGCCGCTACACGCCCGGGCCGACGCCGATCGAGCACCTGCCCCGCCTGACCGCGGCGCTGGGCGGGCCCGAGATCTACATCAAGCGCGACGACATGCTCGGTCTCGCGGGCGGCGGCAACAAGACGCGCAAGCTCGAGTTCCTCATGGCGGACGCGATCGCCCAGGGAGCGGACGTCGTCATCACGTGCGGCGCCGTGCAGTCGAACCACTGCCGGCTGACCCTGGCGGCGTGCGCCAAGGAGGGGCTGGCCTGCCACCTCGTGCTCGAGGAGCGGGTGCCGGACAGCTACGACCCGCACGCGAGCGGGAACAACTTCCTGTTCCGTCTGATGGGTGTCGGCGGGGTTACCGTCGTGCCGGGCGGGACGAACATGGACGAGGCCATGCAGCGGGCTGCCGAGCGGCTGCGCAGCGAGGGGCACAGGCCGTACATCATCCCCGGCGGCGGCTCGAACGAGATCGGCGCGCTGGGCTACATGGCCTGCGTGGACGAGATCCTGGCCCAGAGCTTCGACATGGGTGTCGCCTTCGACGCCGTCGTGTGCGCGAGCGGCAGCGGCGGCACCCACTCGGGGTTGCTGTGCGGCATGTGGGGGACGAGCGCCCGCATCCCGGTCCTGGGGATCAACGTTCGCCAGTCCAAGGAGCGGCAGGAGGAGCACATCTTCCAGCTGGCCAACCGGGAGCGCACGTTCGTCGGCATCGAGGAGGCGATCCCCCGCTCGGCCGTCGTCTGCTTCGACGAGTACGTGGGCCCCGGGTACTCGCTGCCGACGCCGGAGATGGTCGAGGCGGTCGAACTGGTCGCGCGCACCGAGAGCATCCTCCTCGACCCGGTGTACACCGGCAAGGCGATGGCGGGCCTGATCGGCCTCGTCCGCAAGGGCCACTTCGACCGCGAGGCCCGCGTGCTGTTCCTCCACACCGGCGGATCGCCCGCCTTGTACGCGTACACGCCGCTATTCTTCCAGCACTTCGGCGAGATCGCGGCCGAGCGCGTCGCGCCCTCGGTCCCCACGGCCGGGTAGCCGGCGGGCCCGGGCGTTCGCGCCCGCGCCCCGGCGACGACCATCACGGAAGGTTGGAGGAGGCGCGAGGATGGGTCGGACCGATTGCAAGTACTGCGGTGCCGAGGGCGCGATGACCAGCATCGGGCGCGAGGACTTTCGCGTCGGCGGCACGACCGGCATCGGCGGCATGCTCCTGGGCGGCTGGAACCAGCTGGGCGAGAGCCAGCTCACGCTCGAGGTGTACGTGTGCAGCCGCTGCCGTCACGTGGAGATGTTCGCCGACTGACACGAAGGCGGGGTCGCGCCGCGCCGCGGGCCGTCGCCTGCGCGCACCGGCACGCAAGGACCGCCCCGGCCGCGCCAGGTGGCGGCGCCGGGGCGGTCCCTTCTACGACGCCGGGAAGCTAGGCGTGAAGCCCCAGGACGGTCGCGCTCTTGACGATCGTGTTGACGCCGAGGACGGTGCCGGTGGCGTTGGCCGTGAACAGCGCAGCAGCCTCGCCGCCGATCGTGTTGCCCTGGATCAGGGTGCCCTTCAGGGCCGCGTTGGGAAGCCCGGGCGGGAAGCCCTTGGGCCGCGGCTCGGCCACCACCACGATGGCGGTCGCGCCGGCGGGACCGCGGCCGGCGTCGGCGCCCTTGTCGCCGCCGTTATGCGCGATGACGTTGCCCTCGATCACCGTGCCGGAGACCATGTCGCCGGGCGTGTTCGCGTGCACGATCACGCCGGGCAGGAAGTTCCCGGTGATCGTGTTGTCCTGGACGACGTTCCGGGCGGCCACGGTGGCCGGCGAGTCCGCGGCCACGACGATGCCGGCCACGTTGCCGACGACGGTGTTGTCGACGACGCGGTTGCCGGAGACCCCCGCGCCGGGGTTGTAGGCGGCGACGACGACCCCGCAGCCGGCCGCGTTGTCGGCGATGGTGTTGCCCTCGACGACGTTGCCGGTGCTGGCGTGGGCGATGCCCGCGCTCAGGCCGCCCGGGTCGGTCTTGCCGTCGTCGGCGATGCCGATGCCGCCGTCCGAATGGTTGTTCGCGACGAGGTTGTCCTTGACCACGCTGTTCGTCGTCCCGACCAGCTCCACGGGCTTGTTCTCCGCGATGCACGGAGCCTTGGCGGGCGCGCCGCCACCGGGGCAGGTTTCGGGCTTGGTGCCGTTGCCGACGATGGTGCTGTTCTCGATCACGACGTCGGACGCGTTCTGTACGAGGATCGCGTGGTTCTTCGCACCGGTGATCGTCACGCCGTTGATGGTCACGTTCGATGTGTCGGGCCCGACGAAGATGCCCATGTCGCATGCGGCGGCGTTGATCGAGCCGGTGAGGGTCTGGCCGGTGTGGGCGACCTCGACCGTGGTGAGGCCGGTCGCCCCGGCCGCGACGCACGTCGTCCCCTGGGCGGAGGCCAAGCCGGGGAGCACCGTCATGCCGATGCCGGAGGCGGCGGCGAGGACGGCGACCAGAACCGCCGACGCCAGACGCCGGCGCGTACCCGTAACGGAGATCCGGGACAAGCGCACTCTCTCCTTCCGAGATGGAACCGGGGATCGCGACCGACAGGGCGGCGGTGGGGCGGTCGACCCCTCCCATGCGGCAGACCGCCACCCTGGCCGCTGCCGAAACCGCTGCGAGACCGGAACCGTGCGCGCGTCGGCGCGTAGGGCGAAGGCGATGGACCGCCGATGGCAGACTCCCTGCGACGGGTAGGTGCGCGCGTTCGGTTCGGCCATCAAGATGATAGACATACTTGGGTGCGCAAGTGAACGGCAGGGACCGATGATCTCTGAAGAAAACGGGCGCGTACTCGCCATATGTCGCCCAATTCTGCGCTTTGTGGCCGGTAGACCCGGTACAACGTCACAACACCAGATCGAGAATCGACAAATACACCGCGCACGCCACTCCACGTGGCCCCAATCGAAATCTCGATGGTCGGCGAGGATGGCGGAGACGTCCAACCAGCCTTTCGCCCGTGACGAACTCGAGCGCACGAGGGTGCCGTCGATGCGCGCGAGGCGACCCTAGGCAGCCGCCTCCGGCACAGGTGCCTACGCGACGGAGGCGAACCACACGGAGCCGCCTGTCCGGGCACCACAGCCCGACGGCCCGATGCGGCCGGTGGCCGGACGCTGCGCGCATCAAGGAGGACGCATGGGCTATTCCGTGGTCGCCGACTGGCTGTTCGACCCGGTGCAGGCCGAGCCCCAAGGCGCTTGCACCGTCCATGTGGACGGGGACAGGATCAGCGCCGTCGTGGCCGGGCACGCGCCGCGGCGCGACGACACCGTCGTCGACCTGGGCGGGCTGTGCGTGCTTCCCGGTCTTATCAATGCGCACAGCCATCTCGGCGACGTGCCGATGCTGGCGGGCGACGAGCTGGCCGCCGGCGTGGTTGCGGCCTGGATCTTCGAGCATTGCCGAAGGTCGCTCGACCTGGGGATCACCACCTGCCGGGACGTGGGCTCGCTCGACGGCGGTGTGGTGGCGGCCATCGAGCAGGGCATCGCGCGCGGCCCGCGGATCCTGCCGGCCGGCCCGGTCCTGGTCCAGACCGGCGGGCACGGCGAGTTCCGTCCGCCGTTTGCCCCCGACCCGGCCGCCTACCACCGCGGTGTGCCCGGCCTGTCGGTGCCCAGCCTGGTGGTGGACGGTCCCGACCAGATGCGGGCCGCCGCCCGGCTGGCGTTCAAGCGCGGGGCGCGCTTTCTGAAGCTGTGCGTCACCGGCGGCGTCACATCGATCACCGATGCGCTGGACGACACCCAGTTCACCGTCGACGAGATCCGCGCCGCGGTCGAGGAGGCGAAGGCCCGGCACACGTACGTGACGGTGCACGCCCACAACAACGACGGGGTGCGCAACGCGCTGCGCGCCGGCGTCGAATGCTTCGAGCACGTCACGGCCCTCGACGAGGAGACGGCCGGGGCGCTGAGCCGGGCCGGCGCCGCCGTCGTGCCCACCCTGACGGTGGCGCACCTGTACCGGGAAAATGCCGCCTTCCTTCCTCCCGACATTCTCGACCGGATCGAAGGGGTGGAGGCCGGCATGCGAAACGCCATCCGGGTCGCCCACGAGGCCGGTCTGCTGGTCGGCTGCGGCGCGGACCTCATCGGGCCGGACCAGCGGCGCTTCGGCCTGGAGGTCGCCCTGGTGGCCGAGGTCGTCGGCGCCGCCGAGGCCCTGCGAACCGCCACCCTGGGGAACGCGCGCGTCCTGCGCATGGAGCGCGACCTGGGCGGCATCGAGGCGGGCAAGCTTGCGGACATCGCGGCGGTCGACGGGGACCCGCTCGCCGATCCGCGGCTCCTGGACGACCCCGCCCGGGTTCGGTTCGTGATGAAGGCCGGGGTCGTGGAGAAGGACCGGCGCGGCTGACGGCCGCGACCCGGTGCCCGCTGCGGACAGGGGTGGGGGGGCGCAGTGCGTGCGCCCCCCCACCCCTTCGCCCGCGTTGTCGGACGCCGCACCTCAGTCGAGCGCGGCGAGCGCCTGGGCGCCGGCGGTCATCACCGCGACGCCGATCGGCAGGGATGCCTCGTCGAACGCGAAGCGCCCGCTGTGCGCCGACCCGGGGTAGCCCTCGAGCTCGGCGCCGAGCGACCAGAACACCCCGGGCCGTTGCTCCTGGAAGAAGGCGAAGTCCTCGCCGCCCATGCGCCGCGGCTCGACCGTCCAGGCGTCGGGCCCGAGAAGCGCGTCCGAGACGGCGCGCAGGGCCCGGGTCTCGTCGACGGCGTTCATGAGGCTCGGGTAGCCGCGCCGGTAGGAGACGTCGGCCCGCGCCCCGTGGGCGGCGGCCACGCCCTGGCAGATCTCCGCCAGGCTGCGCTCCACGAGGTCGCGCACGCCGGCGTCGAACGTCCGCACGGTGCCGTGAAAGCTCGCCGTGTCGGCGATCACGTTGGGGGCGGTGCCTGCCTCCAGCATGGCCACCGTGACGACGGCGGCCTCGGACGAGGGCACGCGGCGGCTCACGACGCTTTGCACCGCGAGCACCGCCTCGCACGCCACCGGCACCGGGTCGACCGTGAGGTGGGGCCGGGAGGCGTGGCCACCCTTGCCGACGATGGTCACGGAGAACCGGTCCGAGTTGGCCGACTGCGCGCCCTCGCCGGCGCCCACCCGGCCGACCGGCAGGGTCGGCCGGATGTGGCAGCCGATCACCCGGCGCACCCCCTCCAGCACGCCCTCGGCGATCATCGGCAGCGCCCCGCCCGGGTGGCGTTCCTCGGAGGGCTGGAAGATCACCCGGTAGCCATGACCGTCCGCCGCGTGGCCCTCGTGGAGGAGCTGGGCGCTGCCCAGCGCGATCGCCACATGGCCGTCGTGCCCGCAGGCGTGCATCACGCCGGGGTTCTGGGACCGGAACGCGAACCCGTCCGGCTCGTCCACCGGCAGGGCGTCCATGTCGGCCCGCACCATGACGTACGGCGCCTCCCCGATGTCCACGACCACACCCGTCCCGGCCAGCGGCCGCGGCTCGAGGCCCATGGCGCGCAGCTGCGCCATGATGTACCGCTGGCTCTCGACCTCCTCGAACGCCAGCTCCGGGTGCTGATGGAGATGGCGCCGCCACGCGATGAGACGCGGGAGAAGGGCCTCGGCCCGGGTGCGCAGTTCGGTCGGATCCGTCGTAGGTGCTCCTCTTCCCGTCCGGATGGGGCACGCCGTTCCCGATGCCGGGCGGCCACCGGGGCACCGTCCGTCGTGCGGGTCCGTGGGCGCACTTCCGGTACGGCTTTGTGCAAGGAGGCGGCGGGTTCCTGCCCGGTGCCGAAGAACGCGAGGCACGCGTGCCGGGCTCCTTGCCGGCGTAGCGCCATTGCTTGGCGCCAAGGCAAGGTCAACGCCGCCACGCCGTCGCGAATGCATGGGCGCCCGGCCGTCGCCCGTTCCGGGTCTCGCCCACCGGGCGGACACGGGGGGGCATGGCGCACGTCCAGCACACCCGCGGGCGACGACAACCGCGGCGAGGGCACCGGCGCGGCGCGGTGGCGAGATGGAGCCTTCGCGCCGCCGGCAGGGGGCAGCCGGTGGCCCGGGACGCGGCCGCAGGTCCGTGTCCCGGCACCGCTGGAGGACTCGATTGGCAATGTGGTGAATCGGCTACCCGGGCGAGGCCCATCCGGCTCGCCTGGCAGTCGCTAAGGCAGAACTTTCCGCCGTTTCGTTCGCATGGCCCCCGCCGCGACAGGGAGTGGGCACGGGCACCACACGATGCGGGGCGGTGCGAGGCCGTCTCTCCTGGTGTCGGAATTTGCCGACTACAACTACAACCGTCGGGTGGCGCGTTCCCTCGCAGTGCACGGTCCACGGCCCTGACGCGCCCGCCCTTTCGGACAACAACATCTTGTGCACGGCGGGTTTCTCGCTCGACGTGCCGCTTGGGAACGGCTGCCCGGCCTCGCCGGCATCCGTGCGGGGGTGCGTTCGTGGCCCGAACCGCACCGTAGACGATGGCAGGAACGGGCCCGGTTGGGGCGCCGGAGGCGGTGCCCACGGAGCACCCGCGAAGCGTTCCCGTCCGCACGGTCGGGACGCACCGGAGCAGGCCCGGAGGCCCCGATGCTGGGTTAGGGGGATCCGCCGCGGACATCGCCCACGCCTGAAGGGGGAGACGATTGGTGCGCAACCTTCCAAGCCGCATTGCCGCGATCGGCGCCGGTGCGCTGCTGGCGGCAACGCTGTTGCCCGGTACCTCGTTCGCGCGACCCGTGACGAGGCATGCGGCGTCGCAGCACAACACGATCACCGTGGCCCTGGGCTCCGACGCGCTTTCGCTTATCCCGAACACCGTGGTCGACGCGACGACGGGCTGGCAGCTGCAGCAGATCTTCGACCCTCTCCTGGCGCTCAACGGCAAGACCGAACAGGTGATTCCGTGGCTGGCGACGAGCTGGAAGGCCACGACGCCGACCACCTGGACGCTCCAGCTCCGGCATGGCGTCACGTTCACGGACGGGGAGCCGTTTAACGCCTCGTCGGTCATCTACACGATGAACTACATGAAGAACCCGGCCAACAAGTCGGCCTACGCGCCCTACTACGCCGACGTCAAGTCGGTCACTTCCCCCAACCCGTACACGGTCGTCTTTCACATGACCCAGTTCGTGTCGTACTTCCCGACCCTGCTCGCGATCGAGTTCCTGGTGATGCCGCCCAAGTACATCCAGCAGCACGGCATCAAGTACTTCTCCGAGCACCCGGTGGGCACGGGGCCGTACGAGTTCGTCAGCCAGACGCTGGGACAGAGCCTGGTCCTGAAGGCCAACCCCCACTACTGGCACGGAACGCCGGCCATCCCCAACGTCGTCTTCGACATCATCCCGGATTTCAGCGCCCGCCTGGCCGCCTTCCTCGCCGGCAAGGTCGACATCCTCGAAGAGCTACCCTACAGCGACATCCCGGTCGCGCAGCACAACGGGGCCAAGGTCGTCCTCGAGCCCAGCGCCCGCTTCGACTACATCGCCCTGAACAACCTCAAGCCCGGGCCGATGCAGAACGTGAAGGTGCGCCAGGCCCTCAACTATGCGGTGAACGTCCCGCAGCTGATCAGCACGATCATGGACGGGCATGCGGTCCGGGACCCCGGTGCCCTACCGCGCACAAGTTCCAACTACGACCCCAACATCAAGCCGTACCACTACGACCCGGCCCTGGCGAAGAAGCTGCTGAAAGAGGCGGGTTACAAGCCGTCGCAGCTCAATCTCACGTTCAGCTGCTCCAACGGCCGCTATCCGATGGACAGCGAAGTGTGCCAGGCGGTAGCGGCGCAGCTGGGCCAGATCGGTATCCACGTCAAGGTCATCACCGACGCCTGGGCCGTGCACCTGACCAAGATCATCAACCGCACGGCGGGCGACATGTTCTACCTGGGCTGGGGTCCGTCGCTCTACGCGGACGACACGCTCGCCTTCCTGTTCGAAGGCAACCAGACGTACAGCGGCTTCAATGACCCCACCCTGACGCCGCTGATCACGAAGGCCCAGGGCGCGACCACAGCCGCCGCCCAGAAGGCCGACTGGTACGCCGTGCAGGCCAAGATCGAGCAGCTCGCGCCGTGGATCTTCCTGTGGCAGCAGGACGACGCGTACGCCGTTGTCAACTGGCTCAACTGGCAGCCGCGCCCCGACGAGGAGATCAACCTGGCCACGGCGACCGCCCGCTAGGCACCGTTCCTGGCCGCACGCCCTGGGTGTCCTTCGGGACGCGGGCGTGCGGTGTCGTCACAGGTCACGCGCGGGGGTGGCGGCGTGCAGCGCTACATCGTAGTTCGCGGAGCCCAGGCCGTGGTGGTCATCTTCCTGTCGTTGACGGCGGTGTTCTTCATCCTGCGGATGACCGGAAACCCCGCCGCCCTGTTCGTGCCCATGAACGTCTCGCAAACCAGCCTGGCGCAGTTCGCCAAGGAGTTCGGCTTCGATCGGCCGCTCTGGCAGCAGTACCTCTCGTTCCTGTGGCAGGTCCTCCACGGCGACTTCGGCCAGTCCCTGGCCTACCGCCAGCCCGCCATGGCGCTCGTGCTCGAGCACCTGCCTGCGACCGCCGACCTCGCCCTCATGTCGCTGGCGCTTTCCCTCGTCGTTGCCATCCCCCTCGGCGTGGCAGCGGCCGTCCGACCCGACGGCCCGCTCGACACCTTCGTGTCGTTCGTCGTGATCAGCCTGCAGTCGATGCCGGTCTTCTGGCTCGGCCTGCTGTTCATCCTCGTCTTCTCGGTCGACCTCAAGGTCCTGCCCCCGTACGGGCGGGACGGGTTCGCCAGCTACATCCTGCCGACGATCACGCTGTCCACGTACACCCTGGCCACGTTCCTGCGCCTGACGCGCGCCTCGATGCAGGAGGCGCTCGGGCAGGACTACGTCCGCACGGCCCGGGCCAAGGGGGCGGGGCCGGGGCGGGTGCTGGTGCGGCACGCGCTGCGCAACTCGCTCATCCCCCTCGTCACCGTCGTCGGCCTGAACCTTGCCACGCTCCTCGGCGGCGCCGTGGTGACGGAGACCATCTTCAGCTGGCCCGGGGTTGGAAGGCTCCTGCTCCAGGCGATGCTCGACCGTGACTTCACGATCGTGCAGGCCGGCGTCTTCCTCGTGTCCGCGGCGTACTCCGTCACGAACCTCGTTGTCGACGTGCTGTACGCGGCCATCGACCCACGCATCCACTACACCTAAGGGGGCGACACGGTGGCCCAGCCCGCGATGGTCCCGACCGCGACCGACAGCGCACAGGCCGTGCTCGCTCCCCCGAGCAATGCCACGCGGGTGCTTCGACGCCTGCTCTCGCGCCCGTTCGCGGTGGTCAGCATCGTCATCCTGGTGGTTGCCATCTTCAGCGCGGTGTTCGCACCGTTCGTCGCGCCCTACAACCCGACCGCCGCGGACTTCCTCAACATCCTCAAGCCGCCCCTGACGGCCCACCACCTGTTGGGCACCGACGATCTGGGTCGTGACGAACTTTCCCGCATCATCTACGGCGCGCGCGTGTCCCTGCTCGTCGGCGGCGTCGGCGCGTTCAGCGCGCTGGGCTTCGGGCTCTTGCTCGGGAGCCTCGCCGGCTACCTGGGCGGTTGGGTGGACACGGTCGTCATGCGCATCGTCGACGTGCAGCTGAGCTTCCCCTTCATCCTCCTGGTGCTGACCGTCAATGCGGTGCTCGGCTTCGGCGTTCGCAACATCATCATCAGCCTCGTCGTGGCCGGCTGGGCGGTGTTCGCCCGGCTCACCCGCGGCGAGGTGCTGAAGGTCCGCAGCCTCGACTACGTGTCCGCCGCGGTGGCGACCGGCGCGTCGCCCGTCCGGATCATCGCTCGCCACGTGGTCCCGAACGTCATCGGACCGCTGCTGGTCGTCGGCACCTTGCAGGTGTCCCAGTTCATGATCGCTGAGGCGACGGTCAGCTATTTGGGTTTCGGGGTCCAACCGCCCACGCCGGCGTGGGGCAACATGCTGGCCGAAGGCGAGCAGTACTTCTACACGGCCTGGTGGATGATGGTGCTTCCCGGCGTAAGCCTGCTCGTCGTATCGCTGGCCGTGAACTTCATCGGCGACTGGCTGCGACAGGAGTTCGCGCGGGGCTAGAGCGGCCTGTGACCTCGGGGGGAGGGAGGCCGGGAGGGGGGAGGGAGGCCGGGAGGGGGGAAGAGGGAGGGGGACGGGAGAGGCGCCGGTGGGTCGCGTCCTAGCAAAGGTACTCGGACGGATCGGCGCCCGCGCCCGTCGGGCACCCAAGGGCGCGTCGCGACCGACCCGGTCCCCGCAACGGGAGCGCGTGGCCCGGGCGGCCCGTGCAACCCAAGGTCCGCGACCCGGCAGGTCCTCGAGCGCAGCAGGTGGACGAGCCTGACCCATCGTTGATGCAGGAGGTTGAAGTCCGATGGAGCTCCTCGAACAGGCAGCGTGGCGACAGGCCGGACCATTTCGGGGTGGGCGCAGCGTAGCGGTCGTCGGCCACCCGACCGAGATCCGGACGTTCTACTTCGGGGCCGCGGCGGGCGGCGTGTGGAAGACGGAGGACGCGGGGCTGAGCTGGAACAACGTCAGCGACGGCCAGATCGCCACCTGCTCGGTCGGCGCCCTGGCGATCGCCCCGTCGGCGCCGCGCGTCGTGTACGCCGGCATGGGCGAGTCGTGCATCCGGGGGAACGTGGTGGCCGGCGACGGGGTCTGGCGGTCGCCCGACGGCGGCCTCACCTGGCAGCACCGCGGCCTTGGCGACAGCCGCCACATCGCCCGGCTACGCGTCCACCCGTCCGATCCCGATGTGATCTACGCGGCCGTGTTCGGGCACGTCTACGGCCCGAGCGCGGAGCGGGGCGTGTTCCGCAGCGTGGACGGGGGCCGCGCATGGGAGCGCGTCCTGTACCGGGACGACCACACCGGTGCGATCGACCTGGCGATGGATCCCGCGCGCCCGAACATCCTCTACGCCAGCCTGTGGGACGCCCACCGCAAACCCTGGTCGCTGACGAGCGGCGGCGAGGGAAGCGGCATCTTCCGCAGTCTCGACGGCGGTGACAGCTGGCAGGAGATCACCGACCGTCCCGGTCTGCCGGGCGGTCTCAAGGGACGCATCGGCGTCGCCCTCGCGCCCCGTACGGGCCGGGTGTGGGCCCTGGTCGAGGCGGCGGACGGCGGCCTGTTCCGGTCGGACGATGCCGGGGAGCACTTCGAGCGCGTGAACGAGGATCCGGACCTGCGCCAGCGACCGTGGTACTACATGCACATCTTCGCGGACCCCGTGGACGACCGGACGGTCTGGGCCCTCAACCTTCGCGCCTGGCGCTCGCGCGACGGCGGCGCCCACTTCGAGCAGGTGCCGACGCCGCACGGCGACAACCACGACCTGTGGATCGACCCGAACGACCCCCAGCGCATGATCGAAGGCAACGACGGCGGCGCCGTCATCACGTTCGACGGCGGTCGGACGTGGACGCTTCCGTACAACCAGCCGACGGCCCAGTTCTACCACGTCACCACGGACCGTGCGTTCCCGTACCGCATCTATGGGGCGCAGCAGGACAACAGCACGATCTCGATCCCGAGCCAGAGCCAGAAGGGCTTCATCACCGGCGGCGACGCGTACGTGGTCGGCGGCGGGGAGAGCGGCTACATCGCCGTGCGACCGGACGACCCGAGCGTCATCTTCGCCGGCAGCTACGCCTCGCGCATGACCCGCCACGAGCACCGCAGCGGCCAGGACATCGACATCACGGTCTGGCCCGACGACCCGATCGGCTACGGCGCGGGCCAGACCCGGTACCGCTTCCAGTGGACGTTTCCGATCGTGCTCTCGCCGCACGACCCGGACTGCCTGTACGTGACGGGGAACGTCGTCTTCAAGTCGACCGACGGCGGCCAGAGCTTCGAGCCCATCAGCCCCGACCTGACGCGCGCCGTGCCCGAGACGATGGAGCCGTCCGGCGGCCCGATCACCAAGGACAACGTGAGCACCGAGACGTACGCCACGATCTTTGCCTTCGCCGAGTCGCCGGTGCGGGCGGGCGTGCTGTGGGCCGGGAGCGACGACGGCCTGGTGCACGTCAGCCAGGACGGCGGCGCGAGCTGGCAGGAGGTGACGCCGAAGGCGATCGGCGAGTGGGCGCTCGTCAGCGTCATCGAGGCCTCGCCCCACGATGCCGCCACCGCGTACGTCGCCGCCACCCGCTACAAGCTCGACGACCGCACGCCCTACCTGTTGCGCACGCACGACTACGGCCGCACGTGGGAGTCGCTGACGCGCGGCATCGCCGCGGACGACTTCGTGCGCGTTGTGCGCGAGGATCCGCAGTGTGCGGGACTTCTCTTCGCCGGCACCGAGTCGGGCGTCTACGTCTCGGTCGACGATTGCATGTCGTGGCAGCGCTTTGGCGGCCGCCTGCCGGTCTGTTCGGTGCACGACCTCGCGATCGCGCACGACGACCTCATCGTCGCCACCCATGGCCGCAGCTTCTGGATCCTCGACGACGTCACGCCCTACCGCGAGTGGCGCCTGGGCGCCGTGGGCACGGGCCTGCACCTGTTCGCACCGCGCCCGGCCTACCGCATGCAGCACGCACTGCGGGTGCCGGGCGGCGGGCGCGGCGCGTTCCAGCCCTACCACCCGGCTGCCGGCGAGATGGTCCGGCTGCGCCGGGAGAACGGACGGGTGGTGCCGACGAACGCCGGCGAGAACCCGCCGGCGGGGGCCGTGTTCCGCTATCTCGTGGCCGAGGGGACGGGCGCGCTCGAGATCCGCGTCCTGGATGCGGCGGGAGCCCTCCTGTGTCACGGCCGCAGCGGCGACAAGAGCGGGCCGGGAAGCCTTCTCGACGAGCACCCCGGGCTGCACGCGTTCGCCTGGGACCTGCGCGTGGCACCTGGCGTCGAGATGCCCGAGGCGCGCCTGTCGCTGTACTGGGGCGGCAGCACGATCGGACCCAAGGTGCCGCCCGGGCGCTACCGGGTGGAGATCTCCCGCGGGGGCGAGAGCGTCACCCACGACTTCGACGTACGACGCGACCCCCGCCTGCGCGCGAGCGACGAAGACCTCGAGGCCCAGTACCGACTCCTCCTGTCGATCCGGGACAAGCTCAGCGAGATCCACCGTGCGCTGATCGCCGCGCAGCAGGCCCGCGGTCAGCTGCTGACCTACGCAGAGCGCCTTGCCGAGGCCGGTCGCGCCGATCTTGCGGATAGCGCCAGGGCGCTCGCCGAGTCCATCCGCGCCCTGTCGGGCGAGCTCCACGAAGCCCGTGCCAAGGGCGGCGCCGATGCCTTCAACTATCCTCCCAAGGTGAACAGCAAGCTGGCCTCCTTGGAGAGCACGGTCTCGTATGGCGACGGTCGACCGCCGAAGCAGTGCTACACGGTGTTCGAGGGCCTGTGCGCGACGGCGGACCAGGGCCTGGCCAAGCTTCGCCGGGCGTGCCGCGAGGAGGTCGGGGCGCTCAACGCGCGCATCGCGCAGGCAGGCATTGCCGCCATCCTGGTACCGGCCGGCATCGACGCAGGCGACGACCCGTCCGCGTAGCGTCGGACCCGCCAATCCGCGGCGTCGGTGGCAGGGGAGCGCGCACGGCGAGGGGGTGGGGCATGGGGCTTGTCTATGCGGCCCTGTCGGCCATGGGGTGGGGCACTTCGACCTACGTCGCCGGGCTGGGCACGCAGGTTCTCGACGCGGGCGTGGGCGTCGCCCTGTCCCTCTATGCGAGCGCCGTCTGGGCGCTCCTCGTGGCCCTCGTCCTGGCGCCGCTGTCCGCCTGGTCCAGACTGGACTGGCAGGCGGTCCTGGCCTTCGGTGCCGTCGGCCTCCTCAACTTCCCGCTCGCCCGGGCGCTCCTCTATGCCGCCGTGCGGGATCTCGGGCCGTCGCGGGCCATGGCCGTGCGGGGGGCGGGACCTCTATTCGCGGTCGTGCTTTCGGTCCTGCTCGGCCAGGGCATGCCGTCCCCGTTCGTCCTGGCAGGGATCGGCCTCATGGTGCTCGGGGCCGTGCTCCTGGGCCTGGAGCAGGCGCGCACCCCGGTACCCGGCGCCGTGCCCGCGCGCGGCTTCCTGCTCGGCTCCCTGGCGGCGGCGGGGTTCGGCGCCGTGCCGGTGCTGGTGCGCGCCTTCCTGCCGACCGTGCACACGCCGCTCGTCGGCGTGGTTGTGGCGCTTGTGACCGGCGCCGTGGCCCAGACGGCGATCGTAGCCGCGACGGGCCGCCTGCGGCTCCTGCGGTCGGGGGCGGTCGGCCGCGGCGCGGTCGGCAACTACCTTCTCTCCGGCGTCCTGAGCGGCAACGCCAACGCCACCAACTACCTGGCGGTCGAACTCCTCGGCGCACCCGTGACGGCGGCCCTCGTCTCGGCCGCCCCGCTCGTCACGCTGCTTGCCAGCCGGACGCTCCGGCGCCACCGCGAACACCTGACGCGAGGACTCTTCGGCGCGGGCGTGCTGGTCGTCCTGGGGGGCGTGGCCGTGTCCCTGGCCGCGCGGTTGTGACCGGCGCAGCCGGCTGCCCGTCTGGGACCCGAGCCGTCGGATGACGAAGGGGGCGGCGGCGCGGTCGCGAAACCCGACGCAGCACCGCCGCGGCGCCCGGCGCGCCGGACGTCGCGGCCCTGGAGGTGGACTGGGTGGCCGCGTACCTGCTTGCCCAGGTGGAGGTTCATGACCCGGACACGTATGCCACGTACCTGCCGCTTGCCCATGCCAGCATCGTCGCCGCCGGCGGGCGGTACATCGCGCGGGGAGGTCACATCGAGGTCCTCGAGGGCGAGGTGCCCCGGCGTGCGGTACATCGCGCGGGGAGGTCACATCGAGGTCCTCGAGGGCGAGGTGCCCCGGCGTGCGGTACATCGCGCGGGGAGGTCACATCGAGGTCCTCGAGGGCGAGGTGCCCCGGCGTGCGGTACATCGCGCGGGGAGGTCACATCGAGGTCCTCGAGGGCGAGGTGCCCCGGCGTGCGGTGATCGTGGAGTTTCCCAGTCGCCAAGCAGCCCTCGAGTGGTACCACGGGCCGGCGTACACGCACGCCCGGGCGATCCGGCAGAGGGCGTCGACCGGGCGCCTGTGCATCATCGACGGGGTCGACGAGGTGCCGCTCGAGTAGCGCCGGGTCAGGGGAGCCGAAACAGATCCCTCGCCGTGGCGTCCAGAACGGCCTCACGCTCCGCCGGGCGGGCGAGGGCGCCGCGCACGAGATCGGCCGCGTCGGGCATGGCCATGTCGAACGGGTAGTCCGTACCCAGCATCACGCGGTCGCTCCCCACCGACTCGACCAGGAATCGGAGCGCGTCCAGGCGGTACACGACGGCGTCGTACCAGAAGCGGCGCAGGTACGCGGCCGGCGGCCGCTCGCAGGCGAAGGCGGCGCCGCGGCGGGCCGCCCGCATGCCGTGCTCGAGGCGGCCGATGCCGAACACGAGGCTGCCGCCGCCGTGGGCCAGGACCACGGCGAGGCCCGGGTGGCGATCCAGGACGCCGCCGAAGATGAGGGTCGCAGCGGCCGTCGCCGTGGACAGGGGATGACCGAGCCAGTTGCCCAGGTTGAAGCGCTCAAGGCCCGCCCGCGCGGCTACCGGCGGGTGCAGGTGGACGGGTAGGCGGTGGCGCTCGGCGGCGGCCCAGAGGGGCTCGAGGGCGGGGTCGTCGAGGGCCTTGCCGTCCGCCTCCGTCGACATGGCGATGCCGCGAAGGCCGAGTGCAGCCGCCTCGGTGGCGATCCGCTCCGCCGCCTCCGGCGCTCCGTGCGGCGCAACGCCCAGGGCGAACAGCCGTCCCCCGCTCGCGGCGGCTGCTTCGGCCGCCGCCCCGTTGAACGCGCGCGCGTAGGCGACGGCGGCCGGGCCGACGAGGCCCTGTCCGATCGCGCCCGTGAACGGCAGGACGACCGCCCGGTCGATGCCCTCCCGGTCCATCCAGGCGGCGGCGCCGGGCCAATCGGCGATGGCGGGCGTCAGCCGGCTTGGCGCCGCGCCGGCCACCGACACCGCGATGCCGTCGGTCTCGGTGCGCCATGTCACGCCGGCCAGCTCGCCGGCGCTTGCGGCCCTGGCGAGGCCGCCCGGCATGAGATGCAGGTGGACGTCGGTCGCCACGCACACCCCTCCTCGAGATCGTGGTCGTCGGCCAGGGATCAGTCGCCATGCCGGTCGGCGGCTGCCGTCACGCCGGGGCCGATCATGGCGAGACCGCCCGCCCCGCCGCCCTAGGGACTCCGACAGGTAGTCATTTGACGTCCTTATACCAGGGTCCGATGAGTCACGCCGGAAAGTTGGCGCCCGGACCATAGCGGACGCCCGGGCCGCCTCGTGCTTCGCCGATCTTTTCGAGTAGCCCGCGATTGCGCATGTCTGCCAACATGTTCCGCGCGTTGGGGACGGTGATGTCGAAAAGTCTCTGGATGGTCCGATTGGTCACAAACCCGTACTCGCGGACGTGCTCGATGACCTTCTGGTCGATTTCATCGGCACCGTGCCGACCGTAGGCCAGGGCACACGACATGGAGCGCATCGTCCGTAGGTTTGAGCATGAGGCTGGTAACTGATAAGCCGTCGCCTTGCAACGCTCAAGCAGTTTCTAGCAGTTATCAGCGTCCGAGTGGCCAGACTGCCGATGGTGCTGCTTGTTGCCGTTACGTCATTAGGCCCATGGGTGCCCGTGTACCGAACTCGCCCGACGGCCAGGAGAACGCTCACCGCGTGCCGGGGTCGGTCCGCCCTTGCGATCTGCGCTCGGGCTCATCTCACCGGCTGCGGAGAACGAGCAGGTCAAGCGTCTAGGCCTTGTCCAGGCGCGAGGCCCTCGGGTCGGCTGTTTCTGGCGGGACCGCCGGGCTCAAGGAGATCCGCTATCCCTGGGCATCCTGACAGTCGACAAGTGTTGGCACACCCTGGGCACACCGCAAGACGAGGCGATGGGTGAATTGCCCAGCGCCTCGTCCGCAAACCAGCGTCCTGGCCCAAAAACTTTGGTGCGCGCGGTAGGGCTCGAACCTACGACCCGCTGATTAAGAGTCAGCTGCTCTACCAACTGAGCTACGCGCGCAAAGCGAACATGGTGGCGGCGGCTGGACTCGAACCAGCGACGTCACGGGTATGAACCGTGTGCTCTAACCAGCTGAGCTACGCCGCCAAAAACTTGGTTGCGGGGGCAGGATTTGAACCTGCGACCTCCGGGTTATGAGCCCGACGAGCTACCAGACTGCTCTACCCCGCGGAGCAGGGGCAATCGTACCGCCGGGCCCGGGCCCTGTCAAGGGAACCGCAGCCGGACCTGCAGGGGACGGGGCGAGGCAGACGAACCGAGAACGAAAGGCCGCACCGATCGACGGGCGGCGATGGGGAGGGCCCGGATGGTTCGAACGCTACACCGGGCGGTGGTGGCCGGCGCCACCGCCGCCGTGACGCTGCTCGGCCTTGGCTCCGGCGCGATGGCCGGCGGTCTTCTCAATTGGGGCGCGGTGACGGCCGACCTGACCGCGCCGGCGCTGCCGAACGCCCAGGTCTCGGCCCTGTTCCGGGACGTGGGGAGCGGGTCGACGGCTTACGCGCTGGGTCAGAACGTGGCCCTGCCGCCGGCGTCGACGCTGAAGCTCCTGGTGTCGGCTACCGCGCTCGCCGACCTTGGCCCCGGCTACCGGTTCGCGACGACGGTCGAGGGCCGGGCGTCTGCCGGCGTTGTCGACGGCAGCGTGTACCTCGTCGGCAGCGGCGACCCCTCCCTGACGAGCGGGGACATCGCCCGGCTGGCCGCAACGCTGGCGCAACGCGTGCACACGGTGCGCGGCGCCGTGGTCGCCGACGCATCCGCGCTGTCGGGACCGTACGGAGACGGGTGGGATCCGGCGGACAACGACGCCGGTTGGCAGGCGATCCCGAGCGCCCTCACGGTGAACCATGGCCAGTTCGTCATGGAGGTACGGCCCGGCGCAGCCCCGGGCGACCCGGTCCAGGTCGCCGTCGATCCCGCCGTCGCGACCGACGTGCGGGTCACCGCGACCACCGTGGCGGCGGGCGACCAGACCACGGTGAACGACCTGCGCGTCAACGGGCAGCCGGCCGCGGCCACGGTGGTCGGGGATGTCGCCGCGGGCGCCTCGCCGATCCGCCTGACGATGTCCGTGCGCGATCCGGCGCTGTGGGCGGCGGAGCTGTTCGCGGCCGACCTCGCCCGCGACGGTGTGCACGTCGACGGTGGCGTCTCGGTGGGCCGGGCGCCGCGCGGTCTCAACGTCCTGGCGAGCCACCGCTCGGCCTCGCTGGCGGGACTCCTGTACAACCAGGACAAGTGGTCGATCAACGTCTCGGCCGAGGACCTCCTGCGCGACGTGGGCCGGGCGCAGTACGGCGCGCCGGGCACGGTGTCCAAGGGCATCGCCGCCGAGCACGCCTGGCTGCGCCGCGAGGGGATCCCCTGGACGGGCGCGATCTACGACGGCTCGGGCCTGTCGACGATCGACCGCGTCAGCGCCGCCGACCTCGTCGGCCTGCTGCTCAAGGTGCGCCGGATGCCGTGGTTTCCGGCGTTCGAGCACGCGCTCCCGGTGGCCGGCGCGAGCGCCCGCCAGGTGTCGGGCACACTGGGCGAGATCGGGCTGTTCACCGGCTTTCACGGGGTCGTCCTGGCCAAGACGGGCGACGTCGCCCTGGCCGAGAACCTCGCCGGCTACCTGCGCACGTCCTCGGGTCAGTGGATGGCCTTCGCCGTGCTGGTGAACGGGCTGCCGTTCTGGGAGGCCGGCTGGCGCCAGGAGGTCAAGGCGATCGAGGTGGTGGCGGCCCCGTAGGGTGCGTCCTACAGGCGCGCCAGGAGCTGGGCCTTCTTGCTCTCGTATTCGGCCGGCGTGAGCGCACCCACCTCGGCCAGGTGCCATAGGCCCCGCAGCAGCTCGACCGTGTCGCCGCCGACCGGTCCGTTCTGCGCGGCGGCGTCGGTGACGGGCATCGGCCCGGCGACGACGGTGGGGCGCGGTCCGGCCACGAGCCGGGGGCCGTGCGCGGTGGCGGCGGCCTCGGCCTGGGCGCGCAGGTGGCGGTCGCGCACGGCCTCTTCGGCGGCGGCCCGGGCGGACGCGGACATCGTCGACAGCATCCGGGCGGCAAGGCGCATCTTGTCGCGGTCGGCGAGGCGCGCCAGCATCGTCTCGGGCTGCTCGGTCGCGAATGCGAACCGGACCCGGTGGAACAGCCAGCCCTCGCCCACGTCGACCGTGACGAGGTCGCTAAGCGGGTGGACGGTGGCGCGTGCCCACCCGGGGCCCAGCGTCAGGTAGCTCGCCCGCAGCAGGTACAGGCGGCTGTCGGTCGCGACCATGCCCTCCCGGCCAAGGCCCGAGACGACCAGGCGGGGCTCCTCCTCGTCCCCCTCCGCCCGGCGCGACCCCTGCCACGCCTCCAGCACCTCGGGCGCCAGCTCGTCCCTGTAGGCGTACGTCTCGTCCATCTGAGCACCTCTTTTCGCCGCACTGTACGGGCCGGTCGGACAGGCTAGAACCGGCAGGGAAGGGTCGGGCACCGCAGAAGCAGCCTAGGCAGGCGACGACGAGCCAGGAGGGACCGGCGTGATCGAGGCGGCGAAGACGGTGGAGCAGGGGCTCGACATGGTGCTCCTGCGGGTGCGCGGACGGGTGGAGGACGCGACGGTCGACCTGGGCTGGCGGCCCGACGAGACGTGGGGCATCTACGGTGCGATCGCGCGGCACATCTGCTACAGCACCCAGGGATACCTCGGGCCGACGATGTCGGGCATCGAGGTGGCGGCCCACGCCTGGGACGAGACCTGGTCGGCGCAGGGCCTTGGCCGCGATGCGCTCCTGGCCCTCGTCGACGAGACGCGGGCGCTCGCCCACCGGGCCCTCGAGACCATGACCGAGGCGGCGTGGGCCGAGGAGGTCACGATGTACAACCGGACGATGACGAAGGGCGCGGTGGCGTCGTTCGCGGTCGTGCACGGCGCCCAGCACGTGGGCCAGATGCTGCTCATGGACCGGGTGCGCAAGACGACCGGAGGCGGTCCGGCCTAGGGTGCGGCACCTGCGCGTCGCCGCCGCCCAGCTGGCGGCCCGGCCGCCGGGCTCGGCCGAGGCGTCGCTCGACGCGATCGGCGCGGCGGTGCAGGAGGCGGCCGACCGCGGCGCCGAGGTGGTCGTCCTGCCCGAGACGATCTATCCGGGCGTGGCGCGGGGCCGCGCCGACGCGCTGGACGCGCTGCCGCCGACCTGGGACGCGGCCGTGGCGCGGCTGGGCGAGGCGGCGCGGGCGGCCGGGATCTACGCCGTGGTCGGCATGGCCCGCCCGGGCGGCGATTCCGGCGAGCCGGCGCGCAACCTGGCCGCCCTGTTCGATCCGGCCGGGCACCTCGCCGGCAGCGTGGCCAAGCGGGTGCTCGGCCCGTTGGACCGCGGCGCGGTCCGTCCCGGCGAGGAGACGGCGCCGGTCGACACGACCCTGGGTCGACTCGGTCTTCTCGTCGGTGGCGACGTCGACCCGCCCGAGGTGGCCCGCGGTCTTGCCGTGGGCGGGGCGTCGGTCCTGCTCGTGCCCGCGGCGCGGGCCCTGGCGGGCGATCCGGAACACCCCGACGACCTCGACGTCGACGTGATGCTGCCGGCCCGCGCCCGCGAGAACGCCACCCCGCTCGTTGTCGCCAACCGGGTCGGCACGGAGCGCTCGCTCGTCCGGTACGACGGCCGCAGCGCGATCTACGACATCGACGGCAGCCGGCTGGCCATGGCCTCGCCCGATCGGGCGGAGGTCGTCGTCGCCGACGTGCGGGTGGGCGGCATGTCGGCGCGGCGGATCCTGGGCGCCGACTTCCCTCTCCCCCGGGTCAAGCTCGGACGGCATCGGCGGGCGGTGTTCGCGGCCGTTGCGGCCGGGCCCGACCACGGCAGCTGGGCCCAGGCGGCGCGCACCCTGCGGGCGGCGATCCTGGTCGCGCCGCGGGCGCCGGCGGGCGAGCCGCCCGAGCCCTGGCTGGCCCGCGTGGGCGACGGCCGGGCGCTCCTCGCCCTGCCCGGAAAGGCGGTGCGGGAGATCGCCCGCACCGCCACCTGGCGGACCGGCCATCGCGTCGTGGAGGCGGGCATGGCCACCCTCGGCATCCTGTTCGCCGAGGAGGTGCGCGCGCCCGAACCGGCCCGCCTGTGCATGGCGGCCGGCGCGGAGGTGGTGGTGCTGTTCGCCGAGCGCATCCCGTCGACCGAGGCGATCGCCTGGGCGCGGGCGCGGGCGGTGGAGAACCGGGTGGCGGCGATCGTCGCGAGCCGCGAGCGCGGCGTGCTCATCGCGCCCGACGGCCGCATCCTGGCCGCCGGCCCAAGGCGGGAGAGCTTCGTCGCCTCGGCCTGGCTTGCCCTCGGGGAGACGGCGAGAAAGAGCGCCGTGCCGCGCACCTCGGTGCGGCCGCCGGCGCTGTAGATCCGGATAGCCGGCCCGGGCGAAGCCGCGAACCGGCCGTCAGAGCGGAGCGCGCACGACGGCGTACTCGGTCGTGACGAGGCCGCCGGCGTAGGCCCGGGTGTCGACGTGGCGCAGGCGCACGTCCGCGGGAAGGTTGCCGAACAGGGCAATGCCCTGACCGATGAGGACCGGCACGCGGGTGATCACGAGCCGATCGACCAGACCCGCCCGCAAGAACGCCTGGACCGTCCGCCCACCGTCGACGTACAGGCGGGTCAGACCGCGTCCGGCCAGGGTGGCCACGATCCGGTCGGGCGGACCCGACATCGCCTCGACCGCGCCTGCCGGCCATCCCGTCCGGTCGAGCGGGCGGGTGGTGAGGACGACCACGGGCCTGCCCGCATGGGGCCAGGCGTCAAAGCCGCGCGCGACCTCGAACGTCGCCCGGCCCATGACCACCGCGTCCACGCCGCTGATGAAGCGCTCGTACGCCTTCGCGTCGCCGCCGTCCGCGGGCAGGAAATCGAGGCTGCCATCCGGCCGGGCCAGAAAGCCGTCGACGCTGACGCCGACGAACACGCCGACCGTGCCTGCCACCTCCTCGCGTGGATCCGTGGGGTGCAGCGCGCTCGCCCGCGCCGCCTGGGGCTCAGGACACGTCGATCCCCTGCACGTCGGCCAGCCGCTCGCCGGCGTCGAGCCGCCGGATCACCTCGACCTCGCGCGCCGCCTGCGCCTCGGCCGCCTCGATGACGGCGGCGGCGAGCGCCCGCGGCACCACGGTGACGCCGTCGGCGTCGCCCACCACCGCGTCGCCGGCGCTGACGGCGACGCCGCCGCAGGCGACCGGCCAGCCCACCCGGCCCCGGTTGGCCTTGCCTGCCCGCTGCGGGTGGGCGCCGCGGGCGAACACCGGCAGCGCACCCGCCCCCAGCACGTCGACGTCGCGCACATAGCCGTCCACGACCAGGCCTGCGACCGCGCGCCCGACCGCGTCGCGGGCCATGAGTTCGCCCAGGACGCCGCTCGTTCCGCCGCCGCCGGCCGACATGACGAGAACCGCGCCGGGCGCCCCGGGGTGCGCCAGGGCGCGGTGCAGGGCCAGGTTGTCGCCCGGCACCGCGTCGACCGGCAGGGCGGCACCGCACAGCCGCGCCGGCCCGGCGACGTGCCGGATCGCGGGCGCCATCACGCCGAGGCTGCCCATGGCGTCGCCGAGCATGGCCGACCCCAGGGCCGCCATGCGGCTGAGGAGGGACGGGTCGAGCGGCTCGGGCATGGGAAGATCGGTCCACCGGATCGCCGCCAAGGTCGCCACCTCCGTACGGCCATCGTCACGCGGCGCGCGCGACCCGTCCAGACCCGGCAGGGATCGACCCGGCCGGCCCGAACCGGAAGGTCGAGGCGCGCGTGAGCGCGACAGTTCGCCGTGAGGCGGGAACGGGGTGGCGCATGAAACTGGGAACCTACCGCACGGGCCACGGTCCGGCGCTGGTCGTGGAGACGTCCCGGGGATGGCTTGACGTGGGCGCGGCGCTCGGGGTCGACGCTCCCTGGACGCACGACGTCGGCGCCCTGCTGGTTGCGGGCGACGAGGCGATGGCGCGCGTTCGCGCGGCCGCCCAGGCGGGCACGGGACCGGTGTTTGCACCCGACGAGAGCCGGCTCGGGCCGCCCATCGCGCACCCGGGCAAGATCCTGTGCGTCGGCCTCAACTACCGCGAGCACGCGCGGGAGGGCGGCCACGAGCCGCCGGCGGCGCCCGAGTACTTCGTGCGCGTGGACACCACCCTTGCCGGCCCGGCCGACCCCGTGCCCATGCCGACCGGCAGCGACCGGTTCGACCTCGAGGCGGAGCTGGCGTTCGTCGTCGGCCGGGCCGGGAGGTTTATCGCCAAGGCCGACGCCATGGCCCACGTGGCGGGGTACATGGTGTTCAACGACATGAGCGTGCGCGATCTGCAGAAGCGGGGCAGCCAGTGGACCCCGGGCAAGAACTGGGACGGCAGCGGCCCGTGCGGCCCGTTCTTCGTCACCGCCGACGAGATCCCCGACCCCGGCGCGCTCGACATCGGTTCGACGATCGACGACTTCGTCATGCAGGCGTCGAACACGTCCGACCTGATCTTCGACCTGCCGACGATCATCGCCGACCTGAGCCGGTTCACCACCCTCGAGCCCGGCGACCTCGTCGCCACGGGCACACCGCCCGGCGTCGGCGACGCCCGCAAGCCGCCGCGTTACCTGAAGGTGGGGGAGACCGCGCGGTGCACGGTGGCGGGGCTGGGCACCCTCGCCAACCGGGTGGTCGACGAGCGCGAGTGGCTCGCCTGGCGGTCGGGCCGGGCGGACTGAGCCGGCCGCCGACGTGCGTGGGCGCGCCGGGCGCGCGGCAACGATCGCCGTTGCCAGGGCGACACGCAGCGGTATGCTGGGCTGGACAAGCGACAAGGAGGCATGGCGATGCGCCTGGAGCTCCGGTACTGCACCTCTTGAGGCTACCTACCCCATGCCACCCGGGTGGTGGCCGAGGTGCTGGACGCGTTCAAGAACCGGGTCGAGGAGTTCCGGGTGATCCCGGGTAGCGGCGGGATCTTCGAGGTCCGCGACCTGGAGGGTGGGCGGCTCATCTACTCCAAGGAGAAGACGGGCCGGTTCCCGGAGGAAGGCGAGGTTCGCGGCCTCCTCGGGGCCGAGGCGAAGGCCTGAGGAACCGCAACGACGGAGGGCCGCCGGCACGCAGCCGGCGGCCCCCCGTCGTCAGCCGGCGGCGGCCGCGGCGGCGAGGATGCTGTCGGCGGCCACCTCGCCCTGGCGGATGCAGTCGGGCAGACCGACGCCACGAAACGCCGCGCCGGTCACGAGGAGCCCGGGCAGGTGGGCAAGGCCGGCCTCGACGCGCTCGAGTCGGGCGAGGTGACCCACCGCGTACTGGGGCAGGCCGGCCGGGGTGCGCACGACGTGCACCATGCGCGGCTCGGCCGCGATGCCCATGCTGCGGCGCAGCGCCTGGCGGGACATCGCGACGAGGGCGTCGTCGTCGTGCTCGAGGATGCCCGTTCCCGCCCGGCCCAGGTAGGTGCGCACGAGCACCGTGCCGGACGGCGCGGCGGTCGGCCACTTGGACGACACCCAGGTGCAGGCGGTGATCGCGATGTCCTCGCGGGCCGGCACGACGAAGCCCGAGCCGACGAGGGGATGGCCGACGGCGTCGGCCGGGTAGGCGAGCGCCACGAGGGCCACGTCGGCGTAGGCGACGGCGCGCAGCTCGCGCGCGGCGTCGGGCGCCACCGCGCCCAGCACCTCGGCCGCCCGTGGCGCCGGTGCGGTGACGATGACGGCGTCGGCACGCAGCTCCTCGTCCGGGACGCGCAGCACATACCCGCCCGCGCCGGCCCGCTCGATCGTGTGCACCGGGCGCTGCGTGCGCACGTCGACGCCGGCCGCGGCGAGCGCGCGCGCGAGCGCGTCGATCAGGCTGCCCAGGCCCTCCCGGAGGGTGAGAAACGCTGCCGGCGGTGGCGGGGCAGGTTCCGTCCGTCCAGCCCGGGCCGGGCCCGCCGAGCGACCGGCGGCGCGGATCAGGCTGCGATGCTCGCGCTCCCAGACGCGCAGCTGGGGAAACGTGGCCTCGAGGCTTAAGGCGTCGGCGCCACCGGCGTAGATGCCGGACAGCATCGGCTCGGCGATGCGGTCGACCACCTCGTCTCCCAGGCGCGCCCGCAGAAGCCGGCCGAGGGCGACGTCCGGCCCCGAGGCCGGCAGGATCCGCGGCAGGACGAGGTCGAGCAGGGCGCGCGCCTTGCCCGGCGGCGACAGAAGGCCGGTGCGCAGGAGCGGTTCGATCCGACCGGGGACGCCGTTCACCGTGCCGGCCGGCGGCGGGTGCAGGCGCCCCGCGTGGTAGAAGAAGCTGCGCCGGTTGCGGGCGGGCGTCGCGACGAGCTCGTCGGCGAGGCCCAGCCGCTCGCACAGGTCGCGCGCCCAGGGCTTGCGGGCGAGGAACGAGTCGGGGCCCTCCTCGACGACGAGACCGTCGGGGCGGGCGGTGCGGACGATCCCGCCGAGCCGCGGCGAGGCCTCGAGCAGGGTCACGCGCACGCCGCGCTGCGCCCCCGCCTGGGCGAGACGAAGAGCGGCGGACAGACCGGTTACCCCACCCCCGACGACGACGGCGTGGGTGACGGGCCGGTCCGTCGCGGTCGACACCTAGACGCCGGCCCCGTGTTCGCGCAGGTGGCGGTCGACGACGTCGGCCAGCACCTCGAGGAAGGCGGGGTCGGCGTTGGGCGAGGCGGTGCGGACCATGTCGAGGCCGATCTCCCGGCACAGGGCCTGGGCCTCGATGTCGAGGTCGTACAGCACCTCGAGGTGGTCGGAGACGAACCCGGCCGGGCAGACGACCGCCGCCCGGTGTCCCTCCTCGCGGACCTGGCGCAGGCTGTCGAGGATGTCCGGGCCGAGCCAGCGCTGCGTCGTCCGTCCCGCGCTCTGCCAGGAGATACGCCAGTCCTGCCAGCCCAGGCGCTCGGCCAGGGCGCGGGCGGTTTCTGTCAACTGGTCGCGGTACGGGTCGCCCAGCTCTTCGACCAGGCGGGCGGGCAGGCTGTGCGCGGACACGATGAGGGCGGCGCCATCGCGCGCCGCCGCCGGCAGGCGGCCGCGCGCCGCCTCGATCCGGGCGGCCAGGAACTCGATCAGGCTGGGCTCGACGTGCCAGCTCTCGACGAACGTGATCTCGGCCGGACCGCCGATCTCACCGGCCCGGTCGAGCACCATCCGGCGGTACTCGTCGATGCTGCCGACCGAGTAGTGCGGCGCCAGGACCAGGCCGACGGCCCGTTCGATGCCGTCCGCGTGCATCGCGTCGACCGCGTCGGCGAGAAACGGCTGGATGTGCTTCATCCCCTGGTAGCCGGCAAACGCACCCGGCCCGTGGCGTCGGGCGAGCACGGAGAGAAGGCCGTCCCCCTGGTCGCGGGTGATCTCGCGCAGGGGCGAGCGGCCGCCGATGGCGCGGTAGCGGCCGAGGAGCTCGTCCAGCTGCTCGGCGCCGGGCGGGTGGCCGTGGCGGATGTGGGTGTAATAGGGCAGGACCTCGTCCAGGTTGTCCGGGGTGCCGTAGGCCATGGTAAGGATGCCGATCGGGCGCTGTGCCACGCGTCAGGACCTCCGTTCGCTGGGGGAAGGGGTGCAAGGGAGGACAACCGGCTGGTCGTGGACCAGGTCGACGAGCCGGCGCAGCTGGTCTGCGGGCGTCTCGGGCAGGACCCCGTGGCCCAGGTTGAACACGAACCCGCCCGGGTGGCGGACACCCTGGGCCACGATCGCGGTGGCGGCGCGCTCGACCGCCGGCCACGGGGCCAGGAGCGCGGTCGGGTCGAGGTTGCCCTGGAGCGCGACGCCGGCGCCCACGCGACCGCTCGCCACGGTCAGCGGGACGCGCCAGTCGACCCCGACCACGTCGGCGCCGAGGGCGGCCATGTCGGCGAGGAGCTCGCCCGTCTCGACGCCGAAGACGATGCGGGGCACGCCCAGATCGGCGAGCGCGGCAAGGATCGACCGGTTGACCGGGGCGACGTGCTCGCGGTACTCGTCCGGGGTGATCGACCCGACCCAGCTGTCGAACAGCTGGACGGCCCCGGCGCCCGCCTCGACCTGGGCGCGAAGGTGGGCGATGACGATGTCGCCCAGGCGCGAAAGGAGCTCGGCGAACAGGGCCGGCTCGGCCCGCATGAGGGTCTTCGAGGCCACGTGGTTCTTCGACGGGCGGCCGTCCACCAGGTAGCTGGCGAGCGTGAACGGCGCGCCGGCGAAGCCGATGAGGGGCGTGTCGGGGAGAAGCTCCACCACCCGGCGGACGGTCTCGAGGACGTGGGGCAGGTCGCGCGCCGGCGCGAGCCGGCCGATCGCCCGCACGTCGGCGGCGGTCCGGACCGGCCGCGCCACCACCGGCCCGACATGCTCTTCGAGGGTATACTCGATGCCGACCGGGCCAAGCGGTACCATGATGTCCGAAAACAGGATGGCGGCATCGACGCCGAGCTGTCGCACCGGCAGTGCCGTCACCTCGGCGCACAGGGACGGATCGGCGACGATGTCGAGGAGCGAATGCGTCCGGCGGATGGCGCGGTACTCGGGCTGGTAGCGCCCGGCCTGGCGCATGAACCAGACCGGCACCGCGTCCACGGGCTGGCCGCGGCAGGCGCGCACGAATCGACTCGAGGACGGGGCCAGCGGCGCCACCTCCCGGACGGATAGGCCCATTCTAACCCAGCCGCGGCGCACGCCCGGCGGGCACGACCATGAGGAGGCAGACGGTGGCACAGGCGGACGAGCACGGGCACGGCCACGACGACGAGCACGAGGACGAGTTCGCGCCTCCCGGCGACGACGCCCAGGGGACGACGGGCGGCCAGGGCCGCCACGGCGGCGACGAGCCCACCCTTCCCCAGCAGTACGTGCGCTTCTCCTTCTACAAGGTCGACCCGGCCTGGCGGCGCCTGCCCGCGGCCCAGCGCCAGGCCCAGCGCGAGGAGCTCGCCGGGGTGGTGCGCCGGGCCGCCGAGGGCGCCCTCCTCCAGCCCTACAGCACGGTGGGGACCCGGGGCGACTGCGACTTCATGCTGTGGCACGCCTCGCCCGACCTGGAGGACATGTACCAGCTGGCGGCGGCGATCAACCGCACGGCGATGGCCGGCTACCTGACCCTTGCGTACAGCTACCTGTCGGTGACCAAGCGATCGATGTACACCCGCGGCCACCGCCACCCGGACCAGCCGGAGAGCCGGCTCGAGGTGCGGATGGGGGAGGGGGCGTACCTCGTCGTCTACCCGTTCGTGAAGGTCCGGCCCTGGTACAAGCTGACCGCCGGCGCGCGCCAGGGGATGATGGTCGAGCACATCCGGATCGGCCACAAGTACCCCCACATCCGCATCCACACGACGTACGCCGTCGGCATCGACGACGAGGAGTTCGTCCTCGCGTTCGACGCCGACCGGCCGCTGGAGTTCGTCGACCTGATGATGGAGCTGCGGTTCAGCGAGGCGTCGGCGTACACGCTGCGGGATACGCCGTCGTTCACCTGCAAGCGGGCGACGATCGACGAGGCGCTGGGCCTCCTCGGCTGAGCCGGCCCGGACATGCGCGGGGCCCCCGGGCGAACGCCAGGGGGCCCCTGCAGCGGCTTCGCCACCGCCGCCGGACCGGGCCAGTCCCGGCCGGCGCGAGGCAGCGCTCAGACGGCCAGGCTGCTGAAGTTCTGGGCGATGTACTCGGCGGCGCGCCACGAGGTGGCTTCGATCGTCTCGGTCGGGTTGTAGCCGGTGGTGTTGCAGAACGTCGAGCCGCCCATGACCGCGAGGTTTCGCACCTCGTGGGCGATCAGGTGGCCGTCGACCACCGAGTTCGCCGGATCGTGGCCCATGCGCGTGCCGCCGTAGGCGTGGCTGTTCAGGACGAGGGGAACGGGGGGCAGGCCCGGCCACACCTGCGTCGCGCCCATGGCCTGCATCATCTTGGTCAGCTTGCCGAGGATGTAGTCGCCCGCCCGGTGCTCGTTCTCTCCCCACGAGTACGTGACGCGCACCACGGGCACGCCGGCCGGATCCTTCACCGTCGGGTCGAGGTCGAGGGCGTTGTTGTAGTACGGCAGCGTCTCCTGCTGCGCGAACAGGCCGCCCACCGAGTTGACGTTCGCCTGCAGCCACTGCTTGTAGCCGCTTCCCCAGGTGGGCACGCCGGGCGCGACGGTGGCCGACTGGGAGATCGGCAGGTTGCCGTTGCTGGCGAAGATGACCGACCCCTGGATGAATCCCAGGCCGCTGTGGTCGTAGTTGTCGGCGTCCAGGTCGTCGATGCACACGCCCTGGCCGGTCGTGCCGTTGAACAGGTTGAGCCGCTTGCCCGGGAACAGGCCGTTCACCGAGACGTACGAGTGCGACAGGTAGTACTGGCCCACCTGGCCGTGGTTGTTGGCAAGGCCGTTCGGGAACGCCGGCCCCTTCGAGAGCAGGAGGAGGCGGGTGTTCTCGTACACGTACGTTCCCAGGATGACGAAGTGGGCGGGCTGGAACACGAGTTCGCCCGCGGGGTCAAGGTAGTTCACCCCGGTCACGTTGCCGCCGCGGTCGCTGACGATCTCGAGCACCCGGCAGTTCGGCCGCACCTCGAGGTGACCCGTCTTCTCGGCGTCGGCGATCGCCGTGACAAGCGTGCTGGACTTGGCGTTGTTCCAGCAGCCGAAGCCGCCGCAGAAGCCGCAGTAGGTGCAGGCGGGGCGGTCCTTGTAGGGCTCGCTGAGCACGGCCGTGGGCTGCGGGAACGGATGGTAGCCGAGGTCCTTGAACGCCTTCTCCGCCATCGTGCCCCAACCGAACTTGCGCAGGGGCGGCAGGGGGTAGCCCCGTGTGCGCGGCCCCTCGAACGGGTTCGCGCCGCCTTGGCCGGACACGCCGATCAGATACTCGACCTTGTCGTAGTAGGGTTCGAGATCGTCGTAGGTGATCGGCCAGTCCACGAGCGCCGTACCGGCGGGGATGGCCCCCTTGCCGTACTTCTCGATCGTGTTCGACCGGACCCGGAAGTTCTCCGGCAGGTAGCGCCAGCTCTGGGTGCCGTAGTGCACGCTCGTGCCGCCCACGTTGTTCTCCATGGGCGCGAAGTCGCCCACGGGCCGCGTGGCCGAGCGGGCGTCGGGGCGCCAGGTCGGAATCTCGTTGTTGAACTTGGGCGCTCCCAGCTGGTTGCGCACCAAGCCGCCGCCAATCTCGTCAAACTGCTTGGCGAAGTTGGCGAGCGTGAGGTACGGCCCCGCCTCCAGGCCGACGACGTCGATGCCGGCCGCGGTGAGCACGTAGGATGCCATCCCCCCGGCAGCGCCGAGGCCGATGACGACGACATCGGTGGTCTTCATCGTCTTCACGGCTACACCCCCATTCCGGTCGGCGCCGGGTGCTCCGGCAGCGACCAGCGGGCGGCCCGCGCGCCGTAGGCCGCCGCCGACCGGTGGGCGAGCGGCACCAGCGTGCCGATCGCCTGATCCTCGGCGCTTACGACGGGCATCACGCCGGGGTAGCCGAGGAGGTTCCATCCGGCGTACTTGTGGTTGCCGCCGTACAGCGGGTCGCCAAACATGCCCTCGCGGGTGTGCTGGAACAGCACACTGAAGAATGCCCCCTGGATTTCGGGGAAGAGAGCGAACTTGACGGCCGGGATGTTCACCCCGACCAGGGAGACGACGCCCGGGATTTTCCCCAACTCGAGCGCCGTCACCACCTCGTCCTGGGTCGTGGCGGGCAGCGTGTGGAGGCTACCCCCATACGTCTTCTGCGCGTAGACCTCGATGGCGGCCAGATTCTGCTTGTACGCAGGCAGGGCGGCGCGGTACTCGCCGGCGAGCGCCAGGTCGATGTACACGTGGGCGTGGGCGTCGACGGCACCGGGTCCCGATGCGTCGCCGGGAATGAGCCGGTCCACCAGTGCCGTTAGGGTCTGGAACTCCGAGGCCGCGAACGCCTTGGGGGCGTCGGGCGAGGCGGCGCCGGCGAGGGCCGGCAGCATGGCCGGCGCGATCACGGCCGCGGCGGTGCCAATGGCCGCGCCCTTGAGAAAGTCGCGGCGGGTGAGCCCAGGCCGCGGCTCCGAGTCCTTGCCTTCTCCGTCATGCGCCACCTACAGCTACACCTCCACCCGCGGTGCGCCCGGAGGCGACCGCGGCGTCTCATGGCTCGATCGGGAACGGCCGCCGGAAGATTCCGTCGATCTATGTCGCGTTCGGCCCTCCAGCGCGAGCTCGAGCGACCCTGGCGCTGGCACGATTGGGTTCTTCATACGGTGAAGGTTTCCTTCGGGAACGGAGTGCCCGCCGCGTGCGCCCGATCCGTCCGGAAGCAGAAGGCGGCAGCCGTGACGTCGCGGCGAAGAGGTGTCGAACCGTGTCGTTTCCTGCTGGAATGTTCGTGCAGGGAATGATCGAACATCGCCGAAGCCTGTCCCGACCCCGGCACGAAGCGTGGCGTGTCGCGTCGGGACCCGCTCGACGGCCTGGCAGCGCGCCACGAGACGTCGAACGATTCCGAACGAAGGGGTGGGGACGATCGGCCGGCATGACGACGGGGTCGAACCGGTGGAACCGGTGGCCCAGGCGGGCATCTCCCGTCGCGACTTCCTCAAAGGCGCCGCCATCGGTGCGGCGGCCGTGGCGGTGGGCCCTTCCCTGTTGCCCGCGCTTGCGGGCGCCGCGACGAAAGAAGAGGCAGCGCCCAAGGCGCTCGGCCCGTCCGAGTTCAAGGTGCTCGCGGCGCTCGTCGACCGGCTCATCCCTGAGGACGAGGTCGGTCCGGGCGCCGTGGCCGCGCGCGCCCATGTGTACATCGACCTCGCCCTGCACGGAGACTACCGGGCGGCCCTGCCCGCCTACAAGGCCAACCTCGCCGCCGTGGATGCGTACGCCAGGAAGACCTACGGCGGATCCCTGCCGTCCCTGCCGCCGGCCACCCAGGACGAGGTCGTCACCGCCCTCGAGATGGGGAAGATTCCCGGCCTGCAGTCGTTCGTGGGCGTGAACATCGCGGCCATCCGTGGCGCGCTCTTCCCGACCCTGCAGGGCACCTTCTTCGCGGTCCTGCTCCAGCACACGCGCGAGGGCACGTTCGGCGACCCGCTCTACGGCGGCAACCGCAACTTCATCGGCTGGAACCTGATCCGGTACCCCGGGGTCAACCCGGTCGTGGGTGCCAGGGACCAGGAGATCGGCACGGTCGTGCCGATGGCCCACCGGTCCAACGCCCAGTACGGCGGCCACCCGCTGCCGTCGATCGTTCCCGAGACGCCGATCAGGCAGCGATGAGCGAGGGGGCGCAGACGTGATCCAGAAGAAGAAGGTCGACTGTGTCATCGTCGGGCTGGGGGCGGCGGGCGGCATCGCCTCCCACGTCCTCACCCAGGCGGGCATCGACGTGGTCGGGATCGAGGCCGGGCCGCACTTCGGCGTCGGCGAATACGCCAAGGAGTTCGACGAGATCGGCTCGGGCGCGATCCGCAACTACCTGGGCGCGTTCAAGTTCAACCAGGAGCTGCCCACCTGGCGTCCGGACGCCAAGTCGGCCAACCAGCCGGTGGGCGACTTTGCCCCGATGGTGAACGGCGTCGGCGGCTCGAGCGTGCACTACACCGCCCAGTCCTGGCGCTACGCGCCGGAGAACTTCCGGGTCCGTTCCAATACCATCGAGCGCTACGGCAAGAGCGCCCTGCCCGAAGGCTCGGCCGTTGTCGACTGGCCCTTCACGTACGACGACCTGGAGCCGTACTACGACAAGGTCGAGTACCTGCTGGGGGTGGGGGGCAAGGCGGGGGCCAACCCGTTCGAGGGCCGCCGCAGCCGGCCGTACCCGACCCCGCCGCTGCGCCTGCAAGGCTACGGCGAACTGGCGGCCGGGGTGATGAAGAACCTGGGCTACCACCCGTTCCCGCAGCCCTGCGCGGTCCTGAGCGAGGTCTACAACGACCGGCCGGCCTGCACGTACTGCGGCTTTTGCACCTTCAACCCGTGCTGGAACAACTCCAAGTCGAGCACCCTCGTCACCGCCATCGCCGAGGCGCAGAAGACCGGGCACATGGAGATCCGGGCCAACAGCCGCGTCCTCAACGTGGTCAGCGACAAGGGCGGCAACGTCTCCGGCGTCGAGTACGTCGACGCGGCCGGCCGCCTGACGTTCCAGCCGGCCGGGTTCGTGATCGTGTCGAGCTACATCTACGAGAACAACCGCCTGCTTCTGCTGTCGAAGGGGCCGACGTTCCCGAACGGCCTGGCGAACAACCACGGCCAGGTGGGCCAGTACTACCTGTCGCACTCGTACGAGTCGGTGAACGGCCTGTTCGAGGGCAAGGCGCTCAACCTGTGGAGCGGCGCCGGTCCCCAGAACATCACGATGGACGACTTCAACGCGGACAACTACGACCACAGCGGGCTGGGCTTCATCCAGGGATCGAACGTGGCGGCCGGCGGTCCGAACCTGCCGATCGGCCAGTCCGGATCGCTGGCTCCGGGCGTTCCCGGCTGGGGGTCGTCGTACAAGAAGTGGCTGCACGCCAACTCGAACTCCATCGGCAGCGTCACGGCCCAGACGGAGACCCTGCCCTACTACCACAACTTCGTCGACCTCGACCCGACGGTGAAGGATCCCCTCGGCGTGCCGGTCCTGCGGGTCACCTACAGCTGGGGCCAGAACGAGTACAAGGCGGGAAACTTCATCATCGAGAAGATGACGAAGATCATCAAGGAGATGGGCGCGACCCAGACCTGGGTCGGCCTGCCGCCCCTGCCGATCGTCCTCAACAGCCATGCCTACGGCGGCACCCGCATGGGCGTGGACGCGTCCATGTCGGTCGTGGACCAGTACTCGGTCGCCCACGAGGTGCGAAACCTCGCCGTCATGGGCGGCTCGACGTTCTGCAACACGACGGGCTACAACCCGACCGAGACGATCGAGGCGATCGCCTGGCGCTCGGCCGAGTACATCGCCCAGAACTTCAACACCCTGGCGGTGTAGGGGCGGGCGCGAACGGCGGCGCGAAGAGGGGCCCCCTGGAGCCGAGCGGCTCGAGGGGGCCCCTGCGCGCCCGGGCCCGACGCGTCAACGGGGGCCGCCCGACCAGGGGGGCGCCCCGTCCACCCGGCCGGGGCTCGGTGGTCGCCTCCCGGACGCCTCCCCGGGTCGTCCTGAGGTCGACGCGGCGGACTTGCACAGTCTGGGCGCTCGCGGCGCCGCCGTCCCTCGCGGACCTCCGGATCCCTCCTGAGGTCGGCCAGGCAAGAGGCCCGGGCCCGGTGGTCCACCGGTCGGGTGCGTGGGGGAACGGCATGCGGCCCGAACGGGCAGTCTCTCCCGCCCGCTCCGGCGGTCCGCCCGCGTCCGGCCGCCTGCATTGGGGGGGCGAGGGGCGGTCCTGCGCCTGCGCGCGGATGGCGCGCACGGCGATCCCGGCGTCGATGGCCGCGGCGCCGAGCCGGCGGTGCGCCTGTAGGCGCAGGCGACGCGAGAGGAGCCGCCCTCTGCGGGCGGCTCCTCGGCTGCGGGACGATGGGCCATCTAGCCTACGTAGGCGTTGTCGAGGAGGGGTGCACCGGTCCAGTTGTCCATCACGATGCCCTTGAATCCCTTGGCCACGGCGACGCCGCCGATCTCGTAGGCGAGCGGGGCCGTGCCGGCCGTCTTGACGAAGTACGCCTGGATCTCGCGGGCGAGGGTCAGGCGCTGGGCGATGTTCGTCGAGGCCACGTACGTGTTCATCAGGGCCGTGAGCTTGGCGTCGTTGTAGTGGACGACGTCGAGGCCGCCGTTCGTTGTGAACAGGATCTGCAGCAGGGTGATCGGGTCCGCTCCCGACCACGAGTACTGGAACACGGACAGGTCGTACTTGCCCGCGGTCATGTTGGCGAGCTGGGTGGACAGCTCGTAGGTCGTGATCTTGGTCTGGATGCCGATGGCGGCCAGGTACGACTGGACGAGCGGCGCCATCTGCTGTTCGGGGAAGACGCCGTTGTTCAGCATGCTGAGGACGACGGGCTTACCCTTGGACAGGAGCTGGCCCTGGCTGTTGTACGTGTAGCCGGCCCGCTTGAGGAGCGCCTTGGCCTTGGCCGGGTTGTACGGGTAGGCGTTCTGGGTCCCCTTGTCATAGCCGAACAGGTTGGGCCCGTATGGGCTCCAGCCCGCGGTCGCGTGGCCGAGGAACACGACCTTGGCGATCGCCTGGCGGTCCATCGCCATGTTCAGCGCCTCGCGCACGAGCGGGTTCTGGAACATGGGCTCCTCGAGGTTGTACACGAGGCTGAACACCCAGCCGTTGTAGGACTGGAAGAACTGGTAGCTGTGGTTGGTCGCGTACTGGGTCCAGTCCTGGGGCGGGACCGGGTTCAGCATGTCGACCTGGCCGCTGGCGAACGCCGCGACCTGGGACGTCTCCTGGGGGATGTAGTCGAACACCATCGTCTTGATGTACGGGGCGCCGGCGTGGTCGAACGACGGGGCCCAGTTGTAGGCCGGGTCGCGCACGAGCGTGACCGACTGGCCCGGCACCCAGCTCTTCAGCATGTACGGGCCGACGCTCGACGGGTGCTGGCCGTACTGGCTGCCCCACTTCTTCAGCTCGACCGGGTCGACCGGGGCCAGGTAGCCGGAGTCGGCGATGTTCTCCAGGACCGAGCCGTTGGGGCTGGACAGCTGCATCACGACCGTCGACGCGTTCGGCGCCGTGATCTTGACGATGCCGTTCAGCTCGCTCTTGGCCACCGGCGAGCCGGTCTTGGGGTTCAGGTCCCGGTCGTAGGTGGCGACGATGTCCTGGGCGGTGAGCGGGGTGCCGCTCACCTGGAACTTGACGCCGCTGCGCAGGTGGAAGGTGAGGGTCTTGCCGCCGTTCGTGAAGGCCCAGCTCTTGGCCAGCCAGGGGACGACCTTGCCCTGCGGGCTGACGGTGACCAGCGAGGCGCCGATGTACGCGCCAATCTGGTCCTCCGAGGACAGCGACATGTGGGCGGGGTCGAACGTCTTCGGGTCCTCGGTCACGAACTGGGTGAACGTGCCGGCGATGGCCGGCGTCCGGTGCCGGCTTGCCGCGCCGGCCGTGGCGGTGGTCAAGGCCGTGCTGGCAAGGGCGAGGAGCGAGAGGGCCGCGGCGCCGGCCGGCAGCCATCGGCCCAGGCGGGTGCGGAACGGACGCTCGTTGGGCATGTGGGGACCCCCTTGAACTCGCGGCGCGCCCCAGGGTGCGGCGAAGAGCCGGGGGCGCGTCCCAGCGAGACCACTCCTTTCGGCGGTATTCGCAACATTCCTTTCGTTTTCCAGGGCGGGTCTGCGCACGCGGCAGGGCCGTCGCGGGCGGGGCGGATCGGCACCGCAGGTCGCGCAGGTACGCCGGCACGCGACGGACCGTGGCTCCGCCGGATGACCACCGGTGCCAGTGCGACCGGGCTCTGCGCGGCGCGGACCGCACGACGGGACGGCCCCCGCAACGGGCGACGGAATGTTCTGGACACGCGGCGGGGCGCGAGGTACGTTTGCAGGTGGCAAGTTCCATCTCTGCCATATGCTGGATGGATCTGCCCGACTCGGCTCTCGACGCCCCGTAGAGCGGGAGGTATTGCGGTATGGCGGGTTCGGTTTGGTCGCGACTGGCGCTCGCCCTCGCATCCGTGGCCCTGGTCGCCGCAGGCACGGTGGGAACCGCGAGCGCGCATGGTACAACGGTCCACCGACAGTCTGGTGCCAATATCGGCTGGACGATGACCGGCAACAACATCGAGGGATGGCGATACAGCACAGCGTCCCAGATCACGCCGGCCAACGCCAACGATCTGAAGGCCGCCTGGACGTTCGTCGCCGAGAATACGCCGGGCGGCACCGAGAACTGCTTCCACCGGGGCAAGGTCAAGCCGTGCACGCCGACGACGACAGCCCAGATCCCAGGCGGTGTGGAAGACACCCCCCTCGTCATCGGCAACACGATGTACGTCACGACGGCGTTCAACCGCGTGTACGCGCTCAATGCGTCGACCGGACAGCTGATCTGGGCATACAACCCGGACGACGGCTTCCAGGTGGCCTGCTGCGGCCCCGACGCGCGGGGTCTGGCCTATCACGATGGCACGCTCTACCTGAACACGCTTGACGACCGCCTGATCGCGCTCGACGCCGCGACGGGCGCGGTCAAGTGGACGGTCATGATCAACTCTCCCAAGCACGGCGTGGCGGAAACCGCGGCGCCGCTCTTCTACGACGGCAACATCTACATCGGCAGCTCGGGCTCGGAGCTCGGCATCCGCGGCTTCGAAGAAGCGCGCAGCGCCGCCACCGGCAAGCTGAAGTGGATCTTCTACACGGTGCCGCCGCGTAACCAGTCGTGGGTGAAGCTCAACCACGGCATCGCCGGCGGAACGGTGTGGAACAACCCGGTCATCGACCCGGCGACCGGTCTCATGTACATCGACACGGCCAACCCGGCGCCGCTCCTGTACGCAAAGAACCGGCCGGGTCCCGACCACTGGACCGACTCGGTTGTCGCGCTGAACCCGGCTACCGGCAAGATGGTATGGGCCCAGCAGCAGGTCCCTCACGACATCTGGGACTACGACAACTCGGCCAACCCCGTTGTCTTCCCGACCGGCGACGGGTGGGGGGTAGGTGTGCCGGGCAAGAGCGGCATGTACTGGGAGTACTCGGCCAAGAGCGGGCAACTCCTTACCACGCCGGTCTGCTTTGTGACCTGCATGCACGCGTACTCGCCGCCGCTCAAGGGCAGCATCGTCGTTGCGCCTGCGGCGCTGGGCGGCGACAACTGGTCGCAGCCCGCGTACGACCCGCAGACCCACGATGTGGTGCTGGCGGGCATCAACTCGTTCGCCAAGGTCCACTCGTCGCCCAAGGGCGACGTGTACCAGGCGGGCAAGCTTGAGACCTACTTGGGGTCCACGCTCACGATCCTCCCGGGCACCACAGGCACCATGACCGCGATCAACGTCAACACCGGCACGATCGACTGGCAGGTGAAGCTGCCGACCGCGTCCGAGGGCGGCCCGGTTGTCACCGCGGGCGGTCTTGCGATCGGCAACTCGACCAACGACGGCATCCTCTACCTTGTGAACGTGAAGACCGGACAGGTAGTCCGCACGATCAACATGAACGACCCGATCGGCGGCGGTGACGTCACCTACGAGGTGAACGGCCGGCAGTTCATTGTCGTGCCCGTGGGCGGCGCGGGTTCGCAGCAGGGCACCGGCAAACTGCTCGGAAAGGTTACCTCGGAGTTCGTCGTCTTCTCGCTGGGCGGCGCCAAGTAGGCAACCGCCTCGCGGAGCGGGGACGGCAGCCGTGCGCTGCCGTCCCGGCGCGTTCAGGCCCCTTCACGGCGAAGGGAGACTCGACATGCGGTGGCTCTGGGCTCTCCCGTGCGTGCTGTCCCTGGCGCTGACTGCCCCGTGCGTCGCCGCGTCCCCGCGCGGGCGCGACGCCGCGGCGAGCGCCTGCATCCCGGCGGCCGGCCGTCTGCAGTCGGCGGGGCGGACACTTCTCTCGACGCCGCTGCGCCTCGGCTTTGACGCCCTGCAGCTGGTGGAACGGGCCAACGGCGGGTCGAACCCGAAACAGGTGTGGCGGGGAGACGCCAGGTACACCCAGGCGTACCCGGGTGCGGAGACCGTGAAGGTTGACGCCTGGGCGTACGCCGGCGTCAACGCCGCCGGGCACGCGCTGAAGGCGGCGGCGGCCCGATTGCGCGGGCGGCGGTTGGCGTCGGCCCCGCTGCCGGGTGTGACGGGCGAACGCGCGGCGGCTGCCCTGTCGCGCTTCGGCGTCGGCGGACAGGGCGGAACCCTGCTCCAGGTGCGCGCGGTGTGGCGGTACGACAACGTCGTGGTCGCGGTCACCATGGCGACCCAGTGGAACGATGCGAACGATCCGGGCGGCTTCTCGCGCGAGGCGCTGAGGCTGCTTTCCCGCCAGTTGCGCCGACTGCAGGTAGACATGGCGGCACCCGAGCGCCAGTTCCATGCGGGCTGCGCGGTCCGCGCCTGATCGTCGGCCGCTACGGCGCGGGCTGTGCCGCGGTGGTCGTGCGGGGGGCTCGGCCGGGTCGGCGCGGCGCGGCGGTCGAAGGCGTGACAGAAGCGCGGGGCCCGTCCGGTACAGCCGGCCCCGGTCTCCGTCGGCCGAGGGCGCGACCATGGCGGCGACGGGGCAGGGAAACCGTGGAAGAGGACGAATTTGACGAGACCCCCGAGGATTGTCGACAATCGACCGATGCGCCCGGCGTCTGCGGCTGTTCAGGTCCTACCTTGTCTTCATCCACTCGTGGTCTCCTGTCGGGGGCATCGGCAGGCCGATCGTGCCCTATCCGTTCCTGCCCTGCCTGCCCGTGGGCCTGAGCGGCGCCGCCTGGCACCCGCGCATGCTCCGCTCGATCATGCTCGACGTCCTGCGCGCCCGGTTCCCGCAGATGGCCCGGGCCAAGGGTGTGCCGACGCCGCTCTTGCTGCGCCGCCACCTCCTGCCGAACGTCGTGATCCCGCTCATCACGATGGTCGGCATGGACTTCGGCGACTTCCTCGGCGGCGTGCTCGTGATCGAGGTGGTGTTCGGCATCCCGCGGCTGGACCACCAGGCCTGGCAGGCGATCCAGGTCCTCGACCTGCCGATGATCATGGGCACGGTGCTGTTCGCCGCCGTGGCGATCGTGGTGATGAACATCCTGGTCGACCTGAGCTACGCCCTGATCGATCCCCGCGTCCGCTACTAGCGCCCGGCCGGGCGGCCAGGAGGGACCGCCCGGCGGGACCGGGAACGGTGGGACGCGAACGGTGTCGGATGGCGCAGCCGGTGGGCGGCCGCAGGGCGGGCCGGGGACAGATGCGAGACGAAGGGAGGGGTATCGGGCGTGAGGGTACGCACCAACGCGGACCGCCTCGTGACCCAGGTCCTCCTGGGCGAGGTCTGGCCGCCACTGGCCGACCGCCACCCCCATCATGTCGGGGCGGACGGGGCGCCCTTCCTCCTGCCCGGGATGGGAGGCGTCACCCTGGGCGTGCACCCGGGCGATCCGGCCACGGGCCACGGCGCGGACCACCTGGAGCCTGGGCTGTCGGTGCGCGCGCGCGACCCGGAGGCGAACATGGCCCTGCAGTTCCTCGCCACGGTCGGGTCGCGCGCCCGCCTGGTCACCGGCGCGGCGTCGGGCGCCCGGGGCGTCGTGATCGGCCAGCACGCGTACGTTCTGTGCGACTTCGCCGAGGCGGACCTGGGCCGGGCGACCGTGGGCGACCTCGTGGCGGTGGAGGCGGTCGGGCAGGGGCTCGCCCTTGCCGACCACCCGGAGGTGCACGTGAAGAACCTCGCCCCGGACGTGCTCGCCGCCATGCCGGGCGGCACCCTCGCCGACGGGCGGCTGGAGGTGCACGTGACGACGCGGGTGCCGGCCGAGGCGATCGGCGCCGGCAGCGGCATGGCGGTCGAGTACGCGAACACCGACCTGATGGGCGCGTACGCGGGGCTCGCGGCCGACCTGTCGCTCGGCCTGGAGGGCCTTCGCATCGGCGACATCGTCCTCCTCGAGGACCAGGACCACCGCTTCGGGCGCGGCTACCGGCCGGGCTACGTGACCGTCGGCGTGATCTCCACGGGCACGTGCCAGCTGCACGGCCACGGTCCCGGCCCGTCGTCGATCCTGTCCGGCCCGGCCGGGGCGTTCGCCATCGTCGACGACCCGGGGCAGAACCTGGGCGCGCTCGTCGGCGTGGGCGCAGCGGGGGAGGCGGTCGCCCGTGGCGCTTAGGGCGGCCGCCACCCCGCGCCTGGTCGAGACGGGCCTGCTGGGACTGGTCGAGCACCCGTCGATGGCGCCCGGCTCGCCGTACGCCATCGACCGGGACGGCCGGCCATTCGTGCCGGCCGGCGACGGCGGGATCGTCCTCGGCGTCGGCCTCGGCGACGGGGTGTTCGCCCACGACGCCGACCACGTCGCGCCCGGAGTCTGCCTCGTCCACCCCGACCCGGCGGCGCGCCTGGCGCTGACCGCCCAGGCCTGCCTGGGCAACCCGGCGGTCGTCCTCGGCGGGGCGGCGGCCGGCGCCCCGGGCCGGGTCGTGGGCAAGCGGGGCGAGGCCGGACGCGTCATCGTCGCCTTCGCCCCGGAGGTGACGGCCCGCCTGCTGCCGGGCGACCGCGTGCGGGTGGCTGCGCGCGGCCAGGGCTCCCGCCTGGCCGGGATGGAGGCGGTGCGCGTGCTGAACCTCGACCCGTCCCTGCTCGCCGTCCTGCCGGTGCGCGTCGACGACGACCAGGTGGCGGTGCGCGTGCACGCCCGCCTGCCCGCGCGGCTGTGCGGCAACGGCGTCGGCCGGCCGGCCGCGCTGTGGGACGTCGACGTCCAGATCGACCCCGCCGGGGCCGCCGCCCACGGCGGGGCCGGGCTGCGCCTGGGCGACCTCGTCGCCCTGACGGACTGGGACGCACGCTGGAACCATGGCTACCGGCGCGACGCCGTGACGATCGGCGTCGTCGTCCACGGCGCAAGCCGCGTGCCCGGCCACGGGCCGGGCGTGGTCGCGATCCTGACCGGACCCGGGGAGCGCCTGGCGGCGGACGCGGGCGCCGGACCCGACGACAACCTGGCCGCGCTTCTCCCGCGCATGGCCGGCACGGAGGCAAACGCATGAGCGATTCCCTGAACATCCTCATCTACGGCCGCAACGCGGAGCGCTACCAGGACGCCCTGCGCGCGCGCGGCATCACCGACCCGGTGTTCGCCGCGAGCGATCCCGACACCGCCCGGACCTACGCCGCCGAGGCGGACGTGCTCCTGTCCTGGCGGTTCCCGGCCGACCTATACCGGGAGGCGCGGCGGCTACGCTGGGTCCAGTGCATGGGCGCCGGCGTCGAGGACATCATGGCCGCCCAGGGCCTGCCCGAGGGGGTTGTCGTCACCCGCATCGTCGACCAGTTCGGGCCGATGCTCGCCGAGTACGTGTTCGCCGAACTGCTGGCGAGGGTGCGGCGCATCGACCGCGTGCGGGCGCTCCAGGCCCAGCGGCGCTGGGAGCACTTCATCGCCGGCACCCTCCAGGGCCAGACGATCGGCGTCGCCGGCCTGGGCTCGATCGGCGCCGAGATCGTGCGCAAGGCGCGGGCGTTCGACATGCGCGTGTACGGCCTGTCCCGCACCGGCACGGCGGGCGGGCTGGTCGACCGGCACTTCGGCCCGGTCCACTGGCCCCAGTTCGTCGCCGATCTGGACGTGCTGGTCCTCACCTTGCCCCTCACCGCCCAGACCCGCGGCGTCGTGAACGGCGAGGTGCTGGCCTCGATGAAGCCGGGAAGCGTTCTCGTCAACGTCGGCCGCGGCGGCCTGTGCCCGGAGGCCGAGCTGATCGCGGCCCTGCGGGCGGGCAGGCCGGGCGGGGCGATCCTCGACGTGTTCGAGGTCGAGCCCCTGCCCGAGGCGAGCCCCCTGTGGGAGGAGCCGGGCGTGACCGTGACGCCGCACGTATCGGGACCCAGTCTGACCGACGAGGTGACCGACTTCTTCGTCGACAACCTGCGCCGGCTGCGGGGCGGTGAGGCGCTCCAGGGCGTCGTCGACCGCGAGGCCGGCTATTGATGGGGCGCCGGGGGCCCGGGGGGAGGGCACGTTGGGCGTGATCGGCGTGGCGGACGACCCGCTGGGCTACCGCTCGCTGCCCGACGCCCTCACCGACCGCCTGCGCCGGGCGATCATCAACGGCGAGCTGGGCCAGGGCGAGCGCCTCATCGAGCAGGACCTGGCCCGGACGTTCCAGGTCAGCCGGAGCACGGTGCGCCATGCCCTGCTCCGCCTGGAGACCGAGCACCTGGTCGAGGTACGGCCGCGGCGCGGCGCGGTCGTTGTGCGCATGTCCCAGGCGGCGGCGAGCGAGGTGAACGAGGCGCGCGCCCTGCTCGAGGCGGAGGCGGCGCGGGACCTGGCCGGCCGGCTGGGCGACGAGGAGCGCCGCAGCATGGCCGACGCCGCGCAAGCCATGGCCGACGCCCTGGGCGCCCACGACGTCATGCGCCTGGTGGAACTGGACGTCGCCTTCCACACGGTCATCGCCCGCCACTGCCACAACCCGCGCATGTTCGCCCTGTGGCGGAGCATGGACGCGGAGATCGGCGCCCTTCTCACGTCGACCCTGGAGATGCGGCGGCTCAGCCCGGCCTCGGTGACGGCGCGCCACCTCGAGCTGCTCCAGGCGATCGCGACCGGGCCGGCGGACGCCGCCGCGCGCGCCGTGCGCGTCCACTACGTGGACATCTGGCCCGAGGACCCGTAGACCGCGCGCCGCGGGCGCGAGGAGGGGCGATCGATGGCGGACGGGCTGAGGGTGGCCGTGATCGGGGCGGGGCGGTGGTCGGCGTGGGCGCACCTGCCCGGGTTCGTCCGCTCGCCGCTGGCCGAGCTGCGCGTGGTGTGCGACCTCGACCGGGAGCTGGCGCAAGGACGGGCGGCCCAGTTCGGCATCCCGGAGGTGGAGACCGACTACCGGGCGCTGCTCGACCGGGACGACATCGACGTGATCGACGTGTGCACCCGCGACGAGCACGAGCCGCTGGTCTGGGACGTGATCCGGGCGGGCAAGCACTGCCTGGTGGAAAAGCCGGTCGCCCACCGCGCCGAGGACGTCCGCCGGCTGGACGCGCTCGCCCGCGAGAAGGGGCGCAAGACCAAGGTCGGCCTGACCTTCCGCTACGCCCCGGCGATGCGGTACATGATGCACCTCGTCGAGGACGGGTTCATCGGCCGGCCGCTCGTGTTCAACGGGTTCGAGCAGAACAGCCAGTGGCTCGACCCGGACAACCCTGCCGACAAGCGGATCCACAAGACGACCCCGCCGGACGACCCGGTGGGCGGTCGCGATCCGGACCCGGCGGCGATCACGGTGCACTCCCTCGAGGGGTACGGGGCGCCGATCATCGACATCGGCCTCATGCTCGTCGGCAGCCCGATCACAGAGGTCGTCGGGCGGATGAAGAACCTGGTGCCGGAGCGCCGCCGGACCAACCTCGACACGCGCCGGGAGCCGATCAACATGGACGACGCGGACATCTTCATCGCCGACTTCGAGAACGGGGCGATGGGGTCGGTGCAGTCGAGCTACGTCACGGTCGGCAACTATCCCGGCATCGAGGCGCGCGTCTACGGGGAGAAGGGCGCGCTCATCTGCCGGCTGGTCGAGGAGTTCGGCGAGTGCCAGACCCTGCACGCCGCGACGCCCGACGCGGTCGAGTTCAAGCGGCTCGACATCCCGGCCCGGTTCTTCCCGCCCGGCCACGTCCCGGGCGAGGACTGGGCGCCGCTGTTCTACGCCAACCTCGTGCACAACTTCTGCGAGGAGATCGTCGCCGGCGGCGACGCCAACCAGGGCAACTTCGCCCAGAGCGCGCGCGTGCAGGAGATCATCAACGCCGTGGAGGTGTCGCACCGGACGCGTAGCTGGGTGACCATCGACCCCGCCGCCCGGTAGGCTACGCCGCAACGACCGGCGTCGGCTGGGCAGGGCGCGACAGCCACGCACGCAGCGGCGGCGCGCGTTCCCAGCATTCCACACCGGCCGACTGGGAAGGACCGCTCCCGGCGCGTCCAGAAGGCAACCGGGAGGTGAACGGACCATGCAACCATCGCGCCGCGTCGAGATGACGCCCGCCGTCTGGATGGCCGCGCTCGGGCTCATGGCGGGAAGCTTCGACGTGACCGCGATCTCCGTCGCCCTGACCCAGCTGAAGACGGCGTGGCACCTGACCTCGGGCGAGACCGCCCTCCTGACGGCGGCGCCGCTCATCGGCTCGGTCGTCGGCGCGATCGTCGCCGGCGTGCTCGCCGACCGCTTCGGCCGCCGCCTGCTCCTCATCGTCGACTTCGCCACGTTCGTTGTCGCCGCGGTGCTGGCCGCGCTGTCGGGCACCTACCACGAACTCCTGGTCTGGCGCACGGTCATGGGCATCGGCATCGGCGCGGACTTCGCGGTCGTCTTCCCGTACCTGGCCGAGACGATCGCGCCGGCCCGGCGAGGGGCGACGATGGCGCTCGTCCTGTGGATCAACGACGTGGGCCAGGTCGTCGCCTTCGGCGTAGGAAGCCTGTTCGCCCAGCTCGGGGCAGGGGGCTTTCGCTGGGTCCTCGTCACCGGCGCGGTGCTCGGCGCGATCACGCTCGTGTCCCGCAGCTCCCTGCCCGAGTCGCAGCCCTGGCTGGGGCGCCGCCTCGACTCCATGCGCAGCATCGCCCGGCGGGGCCTTCGCCTGGACGAGATCGGCAAGGCCGGGTCATCGGCGGTCTTGTGGTTCCTGCACCAGGTCACGGGGCAGGGGCTCACGCTGTTCCTTCCCCTCATCATCGCAATCATGTGGGCGGCCGGCGCCAGCGAGAGCGGCGCCGCGGCCATCGCGGTCAAGCTCCTGAGCCTCGGCGCCGGCCTCCTGACCGTGTTCGTGATCGACCGGTGGGGGCGCCGTGCCCTGCAGTGGGCCGGCTTTCTCGGCCGGGGGCTCGCCCTCGTGCCGCTCGGCGTGATCATCCTGGCCGGCGCGCACGTCCCGTTCTGGTTCGCCGGTGCGCTCCTCGCGGTCGCGCTCGCGTTCGGCGCCATGGGCCCGGACAAGACCACCGTGATCGCCACGGCCGAACGCTTCGAGACCGGCATCCGCGCCAGCGGCCAGGGCGCGGCCGAGATGATCGGGCGGCTCGGCGGCGTGTCGGGCGTCCTGCTGTTCGGCCTGTTCTCCGGTCCCCACGGTCTGGGCGTGACCCTGCTGGTGTTCGCGGGCGTGGCCCTCGTCGGTGCCGCGCTCACCGGGCTGACGCTGCCCGAAACGCGCCCGACCGGAACCGAACTGCACCACGAACAGGTGGCCTGCTAGACGGAGAGCCGACGGCCGACGGGTGCGGGCGGCGCGTCGCCGTCGCCTTCGGCCCAGCCCCAGGGCCGTGCCTTGACCCCGGGGGAGGTCCCCGTGGTACGCTGCAGTCGATCCAACGCAGGGAGGTGAGGACGTGGCGGCACGTACGACGGCGGCCGAGCTGGCCACGGTCCGCTCCCTGGCGTTCGAGCCCGCGTAGTCCGCGGGTTCCGGAAGGCCTGGGCCGGATCGGCCCGGGCTTTTCGTCGCACGCGCCCCTCGTCCCACACTCCCGAGCAACGACTTGGGGGTCGACCGCGTGCCCGAGGTTCCGGAGGAACTCGACGACTTCGTCAGCGACGGCTACATCACCGACGTGCTCGGCAAGATCAAGGAGGGCAAAGAGGCCGAGGTCTACCTGTGCGCCGCCGACCCGCGGCTGGGCGAGCGGTTCCTCGCCGCCAAGGTGCACCGCGAGGTGGCGCGCAGGCGCTTCCGGGACGACGGCATCTATCGCGAGGGCCGCGTCATCGGCTCGCGCACCGTCCGCAAGGCGATCGAGAAGCGGTCCGCGTTCGGCCAGGAGATGATGGGCGCGACGTGGCTTGCCTACGAGTACGACAACCTGCGCGACATGGAAGAGGCCGGCGTACCGGTGCCGCACGTCTGGGCCCACGCCGAGCATGCCCTGCTACTCTCGTTCATCGGTTCGGACGAGGGCGAGGCGGCGCCGCCGCTGTTCACCCTGCGCCCGGGCAAGGAGGAGGCGTGGGCGCTCTACCGCCAGGTCGAGCGCGCCCTCACCCTGGCGCTGGGGGCGCACCGGATCCACGCCGACCTGTCCCCGTACAACATTCTCGTCGCCGAGGGCACGGCGTACCTGATCGACTGGCCGCAGGGCGTCGACCCGCGCAAGAACCCGAACGCGCGCGCCCTCCTCGACCGGGACGTGCGCAACGTGCTGCAGTACTTCGGCCGTTACGGGGTCACGGTCGACCCGCGGGCGGTCGCCGACCGGCTGTGGCAGCGGTGGGAGCGGGGCGAGCTGTAGGGCCGACGGAGAGCGGGCGCCGGCGCCGGCAGGACGGCCGGGCGTGACCGCTCACGGCACGTCAAAGCCGTCGGCCCGGGCCGCGTCCGCGAGCTCGCGGTCGAACGTGACCAGGGCGAGGCCCGGCAGCTCGTCGCGCAGGCCGATGCAGCTGGCAAGGTGCCATAGGTCGGCGCCGCGCAGGGCGTGGCGGCGTGCCGCCAAGCGAACGGCATCCCACGGCGGCGGGGCCAGCACGCGCCGCCAGGGACCGGCCAGGAGGGCCTCCTCGGCGGCGTCGACGAGAACGTCGGCCGCTCGCCGCTCGCGCCGCAGGCGGGCGAGTGTGGCCTGTGCCTCGGCCCACGTCAACGTCGAGAGCAGATGGAGGCCCGGCCGGGAGGCAAGGCGCTCCGCCCGCTCGCTGTGGGCTTCGCGCAAGAGCGCCGCCATCACGGCGCAGGTGTCCCAGTACGCGATCAGGTCAGCCACGCCGGTCCCGGTCCTCACGCAGCCATCGTGCGACGAGCCCGTCTTCGACGGGCAGCGGCGGCGGTAGGGGCCGCGCCTCGCGGTCGCGCGGCGCGAGCAGGCCGCGCGCCTCGAGGCGGCGGACCGCCTCGCTTGTGGTCAGCTGTCGCGCGGCGACGGGCCCGAGATGGGCAACGGGGCGACCGCGCTCGGTGATGATCCACTCGTCGCCGCGTGCCACGTCCCGCAGAATCTCGCTCAGCCTCGTCTTCGCCTCGCGTACGCCGACGCGCCGGACCACGCAGATCACTTCCCTTAGGAACTACAAGAACTATTATGAGCGCGGGGCGAGGGCCGTCAAGCGCCCCAACCGACCGCGTGCGCCGGGTACCGAAGCCGACGACGGTCCCCCCGACCGCGGGCAGGGCGAGCGTGTGCGCGGGAACGCCGGACCGGCGCCGTCCCCGGACTGCGCCACCCGGACGTGGCCAACGGTCCGGTCGCCTTCGACGGTCACGTCGAGGGTCGTCCCGTGCCGTACCGTGCAGACAGCGCGGTGCGGTTGGCGAGGGTCTCCCGCCCCCCGTAGAGCGTCGCCAGGCGTGCAACGTCGCCTTGCGGGCGGGGCGCGACAGATCCAGCCCGATCGCGTACCGGTCGATGTTTTCGCGGGCGCGGCCACCGTTCGGGCAGATCGGCACAACCGACGGCCAGAACCGTGGCTCGATGGCAAAGGCCTTCGCCCGCTCTGTTGTGTCCCCGAGCACCGTGCTTGTCGGCGGCCGGCGTGGCGAGGGGGACGAGCGTGCCAAGAGCTCCCCGGCAGTCGACGACGGCCCTCAGCCGTTCGTGCCTGCGCAGACCGGTCCGCACGAACGGTTCCAGGTGGCCGCGTGCTGGGCCCTGCGCGTCGTCCGCCGGCATGACCCGTCCCGGCCCGATCGGGCCCGGCTGGCGGCACGGGGGTGCAGGTGGCACAGTGGGACCGACGGGACGGGAAGGCGGTGAGGCCATGGCCGACCGGACCCTTGCGCACGGCTCCGCCTCCGACGACGGGCCCCAGGGCGCCACGGCGCGACCCGCCCTGCGCCTGGTCGACGGCCGGCTCGTGCCGGTCGACGAGCTCGTCGCCGAGGAGTCGCCGCTCGCCCTGTACGTGGACGGCGAGGAGCTCGTCACGCTCGTCGCCTCGCCCGCCGACCTGGAGGAGCTGGTGGTCGGGTTTCTCACCTCGGAGGCGATCGTGTCCGGCCCGGCACAGATCCGCTGGACCGCCATCGACCCGGTGGCGGGGGAGGCCTGGGTGGTGACGGTGGACGGCTCCGGTCGCCGGGCGCGCGAGCGGTTCCTGCGCCACCCGGCGATCGCCTCGTGCTGCGGCCGCACCCGGCCGACGGCGTACTTCCAGAGCGACCTCGACGTCGTCGGCCGGACCCGCCGGCCCGGGCGCGGCCCGACGCTGGACGTGGCGACGGCCCGCGACCTGGTCCGGACGCTCGAAGCGCACACGCGCGCCTCGCTGTTCGGCGCCACCGGCGGCGTGCACAGCGCCCTCCTCGCCCGGGCGGACGGGTCCGTGGTCGCCGTGCGCAGCGACATCGGCCGGCACAACGCCCTCGACAAGCTCTACGGCCACACGCTCCTCGCCGGCACCGACACGGCGCGCACCGTGGTGGCGTTCAGCGGCCGGATCTCCAGCGAGGTGGTCCTCAAGGTGGCCAAGATCGGTAGCGCCATCGTGTTGTCCAAGTCGGCCCCGACGACGCTCGCCCTCGACCTGGCCGCGCAGCTGGGCATGACGGCGGTCGGGTTCGTCCGCGACGACCGCCTGACCGTCTATACCGGCCCCGAGCGCATCGTCCAGGGCGGCGCGGGCGAGACCGGCCCGGACCGCGCCTGAGCGGGACGCGTCGCCGGCGCACGGACGGGCAGGCTGTGGCGATGGCCGGGCGACGCGGCGCTCAGTTGCCGTCCCCGTGGAGCGCTGCCGGCATGCCGAGGAGTTCGCGCACGTCGGCCTCGCCGAGGGCGCCCAGGCCCTGATCGCTGTCCGTCACGACGGCATCGACCAGCGCCCGTTTGGCCTCCTGCAGGGTGTGGATGTGCTCTTCGATCGTGCCCCGGGCGATCAGGCGGATCACCTGCACCACCCGCTTCTGGCCGATGCGGTGGGCGCGATCGGCCGCCTGCTGCTCCACGGCCGGGTTCCACCACAGGTCGTACAGGATCACCGTGTCCGCCCCGGTCAGGTTGAGGCCGGTGCCGCCCGCCTTGAGGGAGATGAGGAAGACGGGCCGCTCGCCCCGGTTGAACGCCTCCACGAGAGTGAGGCGCTGCGCCGTCGGCGTGCTGCCGTCGAGATAGAAGCAGGGCCAGCCGCGGGCGGCGAGGGCATCGCGGATGATCGCCAGCATCGAGGTGAACTGGGAGAAGACGAGAATGCGCCGGCCGCCGTCGATCGCCTCGGCGAGAAGGTCCATGAGCAGGTCGAGCTTGCCCGAGCCGCCCTCGTAGCCTTCGAGGAACAGGGCCGGGTCGCAGCAGATCTGGCGAAGGCGGGTAAGCCCGGCGAGAATCTTGATCCGGCTGCGCTGGAAGCCCGAAGCGTCGAGGTCGCGCGACGCGTCCTCGCGCAGGCGCGCCATGTAGGCGAGGTACACCCGCTTCTGCTCGGCCGTGAGCTCGGCGCTCGCGACCGTCTCGATCTTCTCCGGCAGCTCGCGCAGGACGTCGCCCTTGCGCCGGCGCAGGAGGAACGGCCGCACGCGGCGCGCCACCTGCTCGGGCGAGAGGCGCAGGAAGGCGTCGCGGCTGCCCGCGAGGGCGGGGAAGACGGCCCGCAGGATCGACCACAGGTCGGCCAGGGAGTTCTCCACCGGCGTGCCGGTGAGGGCGAACCGGCGGTCGCTGGCCAGATCGCGGATGGCGCGCGCCGTCTTCGAGTCGTGGTTCTTCAGGAACTGCGCCTCGTCCAGGATGAGGGCGTGCAGGCGCCGCCCGCGGTAGTGCTCCAGGTCGCGCAGGACCAGCGGGTAGGACGTGACCAGCACGTCCGCCTCGTCCGCGCGGGCGAGACTGGCCTCGCGCTCGGCAGAGGGGCCCGCCACCACCGCCACGCGCAGCGACGGGCCGAACGCGCGCAGCTCGCGCTCCCAGTTGTAGACGAGGGAGGCCGGGCAGATCACGAGGGCCGGCTGGGCAAAGGGCGCCGCCTCGCGCTCGGCGAGGAGGAAGGCGATGGCCTGGATCGTCTTGCCGAGCCCCATGTCGTCCGCCAGGATGCCGCCGAAGCCGTAGCGGGCAAGCGTGCGCAGCCACTGGTAGCCGCGCTCCTGGTACGCGCGTAGGGTGCCGCCGAGGCCCGCGGGAACGGGCAGGTCGAGCTCCTCGGGGTTGCGCAGGCTGCGCAGCCAGCTGCGCAGCGAACGGCCCAGGCGCACGCTGTCGCCGGATGCGCTGTCGACGTCCAGGGCCGCCGCCCGCCACGCCTCGACCCGCGCGCGACCGTCGGTCAGGGCGTGGGCGTCCAGGGCGAGATCGTCCGCCGCCGCGAGAAGCGCCTCGAACGCGGGCGTATCCAGGTCGACGAGGGCGCCGTTTCGCAGGCGGTGGTAGCGCCGGCGCTCGACGATCGAACGCAGGACGGCGTCGACTTCGGCGGCGTCGATGCCGTCCACGGCGAACCGCACGTCCAGCCAGTGGCTGTCGACGTCCAGTTCCATCCGGGCGCTCGCCTGCACCCGGTCGCCCAGCCAGAGGGCCTGCACCGCGTCGGTGACGTAGACCTCCGCCACCTTCTGCAAGGCGCCCAGGGTGTCGCGCAGGAACGCGTACACCGCGTCGTCGTCCTCGATTCGGACCGTGCCGTCCCGCCAGGGCGAGACGCCGTCGTCGAGGAGCTCGAGGACGCGCCGCTCGCCCTCGCCGTCGCGCAGGACGACGCGCGTCTCGCTCGGTTCGGCCGCGCCCGCACCGTGGGCGGGCAGGACGACGTCGCCGTAGTGCCACTCGGCGCGCGCCAAGAGCGCGTCGCCGTCGCGGTCGACGTAGACGTGCGCGACGAGCGGGGCCTCGACGACGCGCTGGGCGACGGCGGGCGCCACGGTGACCGCGGCCAGGCGTCGCAGGCGGGGGACGACGTGTACCATGGCGTGCTCCAGCTCGCGCGCGGTGAGCACGATGCGGCCCCCATCGGCCCGGCCGAACGGCGGCGCCTGCAGCCGGGCGAGGCGTACCACGTCCGCGGGCTCGAGGCGATACAGGGCACCGTCGGCCAGGGCAAGGCCGTAGGCGGGAAAGAGCCGGACGCTGCCCAGCCCGGAGAGCGTGAGCGCATACCGGTCGGGTCCGTCCGGCTCCACGACCGCCTCCAGCGGCAGGGGGGGCTCGAGGATGCGCAGCGGGGACGGCTCCCGGCTCGTACCGGACACCTGGAGGAGGGCCTGCGCCGCTTCGAGCAGGGGCCACAGGCGGGCGCCGGCCTCCGGCGGAATGCGTAGCGCACGGTCCTGGCCGTAGGCGTACGCGAGGTCGTACCGGGACCCGGTGCCCGCTTCCCGGACCTGTACGATCTCGCCCAGCACCGCGAGCACGGCCGCGTCGGCAGGGCCAAACGCGTGCTCCGCGGGGTCATACGTGAACAGCCGGGTGAACTCGTGCCGGCGGCCCCGGGCGATCGCTTCGACGAGGTTCGAGATGTGCGTGACGACGTAGAGGCGCTTGGGCCCGAGGCGCATCGACAGCCCAAGGACGCTCTCGCGCCCGTAGGCGTAGGCGTAGGCGTCGGCGTGAACGGCGAATTCGACCTGCAGCCTCGTGCGCGACGGTGCCACCGCGCCGGGCGTGGGGACCGCGTCGAACACGGCGAGGAACTCCCGGGCGTGGTTGGGCGTGGGCGGTTTCGATCGCCGATCGTCCGGGGGGGTGCGGGGATACGGCGCGGCGGGTGCCGGTCTGGGCACTTCGGTCGCGATCGCCGCGTGTGCGGCAGCCGTCGGGGCAGGCGGCTCATCGTCCGACGCGTCGTCGCCGGCGGCGACCGCGAGGGCGACGGCAACGAGGTGCTTGCACCACATGCCCATGTCCGCGTAGGCGGGGCAGCTGCAGTTCCCGACCGGCACGCCGCCGGGGGCGCGGCGCAAAAGCACCATGTATTCGTAGCTTCCCTCGACGGTCGCCGACCAGGACGGCGTGTCGTCGGACAGGCGGTGCAGGCCCAGCACGCGCCCCTCGCGGTGGTACACGCGGCCACGCTGGAACGAGGCGCCGTCCGCGACGGCCCGGATGGCTTCGACCGTGAACACGGGCGTGAACACGGGCTTCGGCGCCGGGTCGGCGCCGGTGGCGTGCGGCTCGCTCGACGACATGGTCCAAGCATACCGGTGGCGAGCGGCCGGGCTCAACCGCAGCGCCGCCACCGGCGACACCGGTGCGACCTGCCTGCGGCCGGGTGTCGGGCGCGACCGGCGGGGCGCGGGCCCGTCGCACCATCTGCCCCGCCGCGGGCTGGCGTGCAGATCTGGAGGGCCCGACCGCGTCACGCCAGGACGTATAACGGGAAGTGGTATACTGTCGCACACTCGGTGGTATACGGAGGTGTTGCATGGAGCTGTTCCCGGCGGGCGTGGTCGTGCCGCCACCGGATCTGGTTGGCCGGGACCCCACCCTGCGGCGCTGGACGACGTGGCTCGCGGGCGGCCAGAGCATCGTCGTCGCAAGCCCGAGACGCCTGGGCAAGAGCTCGGTCGGGCACGAGGCCCTCCGGCGACTGGCCGCGTCCGGCTGCGTCGCGCTGGCCCTGGACTGCTCCGCGTACGACCGCGAGGATTCGTTCGCGCGCGCGCTGGCCGACGCGCTGCTCGAGCGCGAGACCGGCATTCGTGGCGTTGTGGACCGGATCGCACGGTCGCTGCGCGGGGTTGAGCCGTCGCTCGCGCTATCCGACCATGCGGCCGAGCTCGCGCTGCGCCTTGCCAAGGCGGCGCCCGGGTCGGCGACCGTGTCGGAGGTGCTGGCCGACGTGGCCGCCGCGGCGTCCAGGTCAAGGCGCCGCCACGTGATCCTCCTGGACGAGTTCCAGGAGGTGGCGCGCTGGTCGCCCACCGCGATGGGTCGCTTCCGCGCCGGCCTTCAGCGTGCCGCAGGCGTCGCGGTCATCTTCCTGGGCTCGCAGGCCCACACCCTGCGCGCCCTGTTCAGCGAACCGGGACAGATCTTCTATGGCTTCGCCCAGCCCGAGTACCTCGACCCTGTCCCGGCCGAGGATTGGGTGGCGTACCTGGCCGAACGCAGTGGACGGACCGGTGTGGCCATGGACCGGACGACCGCCCAGGACCTTGTCCTGCGGACCGGCGGACATCCCTATGAAACGATGCGCGTGGCCAACCCCGTCGTGATGCACGCGCTCCTGCGTCGGTCTTTGACGGCATCGCGCGGTGACGTCGACCTGGCCTACGAGGAGACGCTGGCGGAGACGACGGACCTGTGGGCGGAGCGATGGCGCGCGGCGCGGCGCAACAAGGAGGGGCAGGCCGTGCTCCTCCGTGTCGCGCGTGGCCTGGGACCGTACCAGGGACGGCGCAACCGCAGCGCGCCGGTCGGGCGCGCGCTGGCGAGACTCGAGGACGAGGGCTGGCTCGCACGGGGCGAGAGGGGCGAGTGGCACTTCGTCGAGCCCATGTTTGCGGAGTACGTGCGTCGGCTCGGCACCTGACCGACGGAGCGGCCGCTCGATCCGGGCGTCCCGCCGGTGCACGAACCGGCGGCCAGCGAACGCGGTCAACGCGGGACGATCCCGCCGGGGGCCGTGCGCGGCCTGCGCCGTGACCCGTCCGGGCCACGGCGCGAATGTCGTTGACCGACCGAACGGGGCTGGCAGGCCGCCGCGCGGCCGAGGCGAAACCCTCGCCCCAAAGGGAGGTGTCGTCATGGCCTCTTCGCCTGTCCGCCTCACCCGACCCCTGGTCCGGGACGGCGGCCGCCTGCGTCCCGCCACCTGGGACGAGGCGCTCGACCGTGCCGCGGACGGCCTTCGCGCCGCGGTCGCGAGCGGCGGCCCGAACGCCGTCGGCATGTTCAGCTGCTCGAAGGCGACCAACGAGGTGAACTTTCTGGCCGGGAAGTTCGCCCGCGCGGTCCTCGGCACGAACAACATCGACAGCTGCAACCGCACCTGACACGCCCCCAGCGTCGTCGGTCTGGCGACGGTATTCGGGGCGGGCGGGGGCACCAGCTCCTACGACGAGATGGAGAACACCGATCTCATCGTCCTGTGGGGGTCGAACGCGCGCGAGGCGCACCCGATCTTCTTCCATCACGTGCTGCGCGGCATGCGGCGGGGCGCCCGGCTGATCGTCGTCGATCCGCGGCACAGCGCCACGGCCCGCCATGCCGACCTGTGGCTGGGCCCCGACGTGGGCACGGACATCGCCCTGGCGAACGCCGTGGGGCGCGAGATCATCGCCGCCGGTCTGGTCGACGGGCCGTTCGTCGCCCGCGCCACGATCGGTTTCGAGGCCTACCGGGCGGCGGTCGAGCCCTACACCCTGGAGCGCGCCGAGGCGCTCACGGGCGTGCCGGCGGACGCCGTCCGCGAGCTGGCCCACGCGTACGCCCGGGCCGGGCGCGCCCAGCTGTGCTGGACGCTCGGGATCACCGAGCATCACAACGCGGTCGACAACGTCCTGGCGCTGATCAACCTGGCGCTCCTTACCGGCCACGTCGGCCGCTACGGCTCGGGCCTGAACCCCCTGCGCGGACAGAACAACGTGCAGGGCGGCGGTGACATGGGGGCGATCCCGAACAAGCTGGCCGGCTTCCAGGACATCGAGGCCGACGCCGCGGCCCGGGCTCGCTTCGGGCAGGCCTGGGGGTGCGCGATCCCGCCCCGCCGGGGCATGCACCTGTCCGAGATGTTCGAGGCGATGGACGCCGGCACGCTGCGCGCCCTCTACGTGATCGGCGAGAACCCGGCCCGCTCCGAGGCCGACGCCCGCCACACCGAGGCGCGCCTGCGCGGTCTCGACTGCCTCATCGTCCAGGACATGCTCCTCACCCGCACGGCCGAGATGGCCGACGTGGTTCTGCCCGCGAGCGCGTCGTGGTGCGAGTCGGAGGGGACGGTGACGTCGAGCGAGCGCCGCGTCCAGCGCGTGCGCCGGGCGGTGGCGCCGCCCCAGGGGGCGCGCGACGACCTCGAGATCCTGTCGGCGCTCGCCGCCCGCCTCGGGCGCGACTGGGGGGTTCCGTCCGCACAGGCGGTCTGGGACGAGTGCCGGCGCCTGTCGCCCATGCACGGCGGCATGTCCTACGCCCGCCTGGAGGCGCGCGGCGGCATCCAGTGGCCCTGCCCGGACGAGGCGCACCCGGGCACGCCGTTCCTTCACGGGCGCCTCTGGGAGGATCCCGTGGGCGGACCGCTCGCACCGTTTTCCCCCGTCGCGTACGAGCCCCCGGTCGACGCCCTGTCGCCGGACTACCCGATCCGTCTCACCACCGGCCGGCAGCTGGACGCGTTCAACACCGGCGTCCAGTCGGACAGCCTGCACGCCCCGCTCCGCCGCGACGAGACCCTCGACCTGTCGCCGGCCGACATGGTCCGGCTGGGCCTGGGCGAGGGCGAGGTGGTGCGCGTCGTGTCGCGAAGGGGTTCGCTCACGGTGGCGGTCCACGCCGACGACGCCTTGCGGGAGGGATTGGCGTTCATGACCTTCCACTTCGCCGATCGGGTGAACACGAATCTGCTCACCGTCGACGCCTGGGACCCCAAGTCCGGCACGGCCGAGTTCAAGGCCACGGCGATCCGGGTCGAGCGCCTGTCCGCGCCGACGGAGGCGCCCGTGACCGTGGCCGGGCCGGCGGGCGGTCCGGCGTGAGCGCCGCGCCGGCCCGGCCCGGGGCGACGGCCGCCGAGCGGGAGGCGATCGGGGCGGTGCTCGGGGCCGACCCGCATCCCGACGCGACCGCGGCCCGGCGGGTGGTGCGCCGGTCGCGCGCCACCGCCCAGCGCCGCAGCCTGCTCCTGCCGGCGCTGCGGGAGCTGCAGGCGCGCACCGGGCGGGTGAGCCCGGGCGCGGTGGCGGAGCTTGCCCGCCGGCTCGACCTGGGCGAGGCCGAGATTTTCGGGGTCGCGAGCTTCTACGCCCTCCTCGACACGGGCGAGGGACGGCCCGTGAAGCTCCTCGTCTGCGACGACGTGGCCTGCCGGGCTCGCGGCGCCCAGGCGGTCCTGCACGGCTGGGAGCGCCTGCGCGCCGCCGCCGGCCGGGCCGGCGACGCACCCGAGGCCGAGCGCAGCCCGTGCCTGGGCTTGTGCGACCGGGCGCCGGCCGCCCTGATCGTGCGGACGGGGGCGGAGGCCGGCTCGGTGCGCGTGGCGCCGGCCGGCGTGCAGGCAATCGCCGCCGCCCTCGTCGGGCCGGCGGCGGGAGCGACCGGTGCGTTCGAGCCGGCCGCCGTCGCCGAGGGCGCGCACGTGCTCGCCCGGGTCGGCCGGGTCGACCCGGGCGATCTCGACGCCTACCGGGCGGCGGGGGGCTATGCCGCCCTGCGACGCGCGCTCGAGATCGGGCGCGAGGCGGTGGTCGGCGAGGTGACCGAGGCCGGGCTCACGGGCCGGGGCGGGGCCGGCTTCCCGACCGGGGCCAAGTGGCGGATGGTGGCCGCCCAGGCGGCGGGGCCGCACTACGTGGTGGCGAACGGCGACGAGTCGGAGCCGGGAACGTTCAAGGACCGGGTCCTCATGGAGGAGGACCCGCTCGCCGTGCTCGAGGGCCTGACCGTGGCCGGCTACGCCACCGGCGCCGAGCGCGGCTACGTGTACGTGCGCGGCGAGTACGACCTGGCCGCGCGGCGGCTGGCCCACGCGGCGGCCCAGGCCCGGGGGCGGGGTCTCCTGGGCGACGACATCCTCGGCCGCGGCGTCCGCTTCGACGTCGAGATCCGGGCCGGCGCCGGCGCCTACATCTGCGGCGAGGAGACGGCGCTCCTGAACTCGATCGAGGGCTATGCCGGCGAGCCGCGCAACAAGCCGCCGTTCCCGGCCGGCGCCGGACTGTTCGACCGTCCGACGGCGGTGAACAACATCGAGACCCTGTGCCAGGTGGTGGCGATCCTGCGCGACGGGCCGGCGGCGTTCCGTGCCCTGGGCACGACGGAGGCGCCCGGCACGCGCCTGTTCGCCGTGTCGGGCAGCGTGGTGCGGCCGGGCGTGTACGAGGCCGCCCTGGGGACGACGCTGGGCGACCTGGTCGAGCGGGCCGGCGGCATCGCCCCCGGCCGGCGCGTCGCCGCCGTCCTCCTGGGCGGCGCGGCGGGCGCCTTCGTCGGGCCGGAGGCCCTGTCGACGCCGCTCACGCCGGCGGCGGTGCAGGCGATCGGCGCCACCCTGGGCTCCGGGGCGGTCGTCGTGTTCGACGAGACGGTGGACCTGCCCGACATCGTGCGGCGCATCGCGCGGTTCTTCCGCGACGAGTCGTGCGGCCAGTGCGTGCCGTGCCGGATCGGCACCGTGCGCCAGGAGGAGATGGTGGTGCGGCTGGGCGCCGGCCGGCCGCTCGGCTCGGTGGCGGAGGAGCTTGCGCGGTTCGGCGATCTCGCCCGGGCGATGCGCGACGCCTCGATCTGCGGCCTGGGCCAGACGGCGGCGAGCGCGGTCGAGTCGGCCCTGCGGCTTGGCATCCTGGGCGGCGGGGGGGCGTCGGCATGAGGGCGGTACGAGCGGCGGCGGCGGCGACGGCGGGGGCCGAGGTGCATGCGACGATCGACGGACGGCCGGTCGCCGTGCCGGCCGGCACGACGATCCGGGCGGCATGCGAACGGGCCGGCGAGGAGATCCCCACCCTGTGCTATCTGGACGGCCTCCACCCGGTGAGCGTGTGCCGCCTGTGCGTGGTCGAGGTGGAGGGCTCGCGGACGCTGGTGCCGTCGTGCTCGCGCCCCCTCGAGGAGGGCATGGTCGTGCGAACCCGCTCCGAGCGGGTCGACACCTCCCGCCGGATGGTCCTGGAGCTTCTCGTCTCGGCCGTGGACATGGACCGTGCCGGGCCCGACCTGCAGCGCTGGCTTGGCGCGTACGGCGTCGACCGGGAGCGCTTCGGACCGGCATCGGACGAGACCTGGAGCGCCTCGCCGCCGGGTCAGCACCGCGAGCCCGGCGGGGCGGGGCGCGAGACCCTCGCCCAGCCGGTGCGGATCGACAACGCCCTGTACGTGCGCGACCCGGCCCGCTGCATCCTGTGCTACAAGTGCGTCCAGGCCTGCGGCGACGAGGCCCAGCACACGTTCGCCATCGCCAAGGCGGGGCGGGGCTTCGACGCCCGCATCGCGGTCGAGTTCGACGCGCCGCTACCCGACTCGGCCTGCGTGTACTGCGGCAACTGCGTCGCGGTGTGCCCGACGGGCGCGCTTATGGTGAAGAGCGAGCACGACATGCGCGAGGCGGGAACCTGGGACGCGGCAAGCCAGACCGTGACCCCCACGATCTGCCCGTACTGCGGCGTGGGCTGCACGCTCGAACTGCATGTCCAGGACAACGCGATCGTCAAGGTGACCTCGCCGTTCGACCACGACGTCACGCGCGGCTACCTGTGCGTCAAGGGGCGGTTCGGCTTCGGCTTCGTCCAGCCGGGGGAGGCGGAGAGGCTGGCGCGAGGACGCCGCCCCTGAGGGATCGCGCGAGATAGGGTATCGCGCCGACAGGCACGTCGCCCGCCGTCCGCCCGGATCGCCCGGGTGGCGGCGGGCGCCCATGCGCGCCGGGTGCCGCCTGCCGTCTGCCGTCTGCGCCGTGCGCCCGGCCGCGTCGCTAACGCTTCCCTAATGGTCGCCGCCGACGCTTGCGCCAGGCACCCGGGCACCTTGCGCGGCGGGCACGGCATCCGGGCCGGCCGCGCGACCGGCGTCGCGGTCCGGGTGCGACAAGGGAGGAAACGGGCCATGCGGCTGTTGCTTCACGGCCGCGTCGCGATCCGTGCGCCGCGGCTCCTTGCGCTGCTGGCGTCCCTGGCGGCGGCCATCGGACTCATGACCGGGCTCGCGCTGCCGGCGGCGGCGGGCTCCGACACCCTCGACCAGGCCCAGACCAACGCCGCCAGCCAGGTGGAGTACATCTTCTCGGGCGATATGGGGGCGCAGACCTTCACGGCCGGCCTGACCGGCCAGCTGGACCGCATCGAACTCTACCTCGCCCCGTGCGCCGGGTGCGGGGCGGCCGGGCCGCTCAGCGTGTCCGTCGAGGGCACCCAGGCGACCAGCACCTTCCTGTTCACGGGCATGGCGCCCAACGCCGGCGACGTCGTCACGTCGGCCACGATCGCCGTGCCGGCGTCGGCCCAGTGGGTAAGCATCGCGCTCCCGCCGGCACCGGTCACCGCAGGCACGGTGTACGCCATCGTCCTGTCCGACCCGGCGGGCGTCACCTATATCGGCGGCACGTACGCCGACAGCTACCCGAACGGCCAGGCGCTGCACGACAGCGGCGGCTGGTACCCGTCGGGCAACTGGGACTGGGCCTTCCAGACCTTCGTCCAGGTCGCGCCCACAACCGGCACCCTGGCGGTGGGCGTCAGCGGCGTCCCGACCGGGGACGCGAACGTGCTCGTCAGCGGATCGGGCGCGGTCGCCGGCATGTCGGACACGGTGACCGGCAGCGCCACCCTCACGCTCGACGCCGGCACGTATGCCGTGACGGCGCAAGGCGTCGCCGTCGGCGGCCTCGCGTACACGGCCGCCGTGACCGGCAGCCCCGCCACCGTCGCGGCCGGCGGGACGACCGCCGTGACCGTCAGCTACGCGCTCGCCGACACCTACGCCAACCTCGCGACCCTGGTCGGCCAGGACGAGACGCTGTCCGGGCTCAGGCGCTCGCTCCAGGCCAAGCTTGACGCCGCCCAGGCTGCCGCGGCCCGGGGGGACCAGGGCGCGGTCGACGGCGCGCTCGGTGCCTTCGTCCACGAGGTGGCCGCCCAGACCGGCAAGACCATCACCGCGGCGCAGGCGCCAACCTTGACGGCGCTCGCCCGGGGCTTGGCCTAAGGCTCGGGCCTGCTGGCACACGGGCTCTCGGGGTCGAGCGGGCAGTGCCCCCGCTCCCTGCGCACGGCCCGGATGCGGGGATGGCGCGGGACGCCTGGCCCGAGGGACCCTTGGCACCGTCGCGCGCGAAGCGATGCATCGGCGCACGCCCTTTGCCTGGGCGGCCGCCGCGTACGATCGGCGAACGGGCGGGGCGCAGCGCCTGCCTTGCAGGGCGACCCGACCGTCCGTCGCAGAGGGGGTTCACGTGGTGATCGTGCTGGTGTGGTTTTCCCGGTTGGTTCTCGCCGCCGCCGTCCTCCTGGGGGTCGTCATGGCGTTGTCGCAATCCTGGAATGCTGCCGCGCAGTGCTTCGTGTTCGCCGTTCTGGCGTTGGTTGTCGGCCAGAACTTCTCGGCCCGACTGCGCAGTGCGCGCAAGACGAAGGCGCCCCTGGCCGAGGCCGGACCGGGCTCGCCGCCGCCGTCCGACGCGAACTGAGGCCCGGCACGAGGAACCATGCGACCGCCCGGGCCCGGCCCGTCCCCCGGCCCGGCCGCCGCTCCTGCGCCGGTCAGTCGCAGGAAGCGCCATCCAGCCACCGAACTGACCGCGCATGGCGAGCGTCGTGCGGGCACCCAGCGCCAAGCTCACCTGCCCGGTTCCCGGCCCGGGCTTCCGGCCCCGCGAGCAGGTCCGCCGCGCGCTGCAGGACCGACGGGTGTGGGTCGAGGCGCCCGCCGGGTTCGGCAAGACGTGCCACGCCGCGCACGCCGTACGGGAGATGCAGGCGCGCGACGGCACTCCCTACGCCTGGCTCAGCCTCGATCCCGGCGACACCGACCCGGCGACGCTGCTGCGCAGCCTGGTGGCCGCCGCGGGCCTGGCGTGGCCGGGCCTGCCGTTGCCCCTGAGCCCGCGGCTCGAGGTCGCGCCCGCTGCCCTGTTCGACGCGGGGCAGCGCCTCGCGGCGCTCCTTGCGCCGCTCGGACCGTTCACCATCGTCCTGGACGACGTGCACCGCCTAGACGGCGATGGCGGGGCGGCGGTATCCGTGCTGGAGGCCCTGATCCAGGGCGCCCCGCCCGATGTGCGCCTGATCCTCATCGGCCAGTCCCCGCCGCGCGGCCTGCCGGTTCTCAAGTGGCGCGACGAGGGGCGCCTGACCTGGGTCGGCACCGACGAGCTGCGGATGCGCCCCGCGGACGTGAAGCGACTCCTCGCCGCCGAGGTCGGCCGCGTGGCGGCGGACGTCCCGTCCCGGATCGCGGAGGCCACCGGCGGCTGGCCGCTCGTCGTGCGCCTGGTCGCCCAGCACCTCGCCGGCCAGCGCCGCGCCGAATGGGACCTCGAGGCGCTCGGGGCGCAGGGCGAGGCGCTCCACCGCCACCTCGCCGGGGAGATCCTGGGTCGCCTCCCGCCGGACGAGCAGGCGTTTCTCGTGGCCGCGTCCCTGGCCGACCAGGTCGACCCCACTGTGGCCGAAGTCCTGGTGCCCGGACAGGGCGGGCAGCTGTACGGCCGGGTGGTGCGGGCACCCTGGTTCACCCCCCTCGGGCCGGGCGGGGGGCCCGCGCGCCTTCACCCCGTCCTGCGGTCGTTTCTGCGCGGCGAGGCGGACCGCAAGCTCGGTCCGTCCGGCTTGGGCGCCGTGCACCGGCGCCTGTCCGCGCACCACGCCGGGAGCCGGGACCTCGCGCGGGGCGTCGACCATGCGCTGGCGGCCGGCGACTGGGCGGCCGCCGCCGCCATGCTCGAACGCGCATCGGCCGAGGAGACGGCGATGGGCCGAACGGCACGGGTGCGCGCCTGGGTGGACAGCTACCCTCCCGACGTCGCCCGGGAGACGGCGCCCGTGCTCCTCGCGCGGGCCCGGGTGGCCGCCCTCGTCGGGGATCACGAAGAGGCGTTCCGCGTGGCCGAGGCGGCGCGGCTGCGCTATCTGGCGCAAGGGTGCGTCGACGGGGCCGTATCCTGCCTTGACCTGTGCGCGGTGGACCTCGAGCTGGCGCCGTCCGACGCGGTCCTTCGGGCGGCCCGCGGCGCCCGGGCGTCGGAGGTACCGGTCGTCGCGGCCTGGGCGCGGCTGTGGCTGCGCAAGCTCGCCGCCGCGGGCGGAGCGGACGAACCGGAGGACGAGATCGGCGCGGCCGTGGAGGCGGTCGAGCGCGAGGCGCCGCTCGACCCGCACACGCCGCGCGCCCGCATCCTGGGCGACCATCTGCGCTACCTGGCCGGACGGGTGGGGGAGATCCGCTGCACCGCCGGCCAGATGGTCGCATCCCTGACCGCCCAGCAGTTCGACTACTGGCCGGCGCTCGTCTACGCAGGTCGCTGGGACGAGCTCGAGGCCCTCCTCGACGAGGCCGGCTCAGTGCCGACGCCGGCGTGGGCGCGCGACTTCGTGGCCGCCTGGCTGAAGCTCCCCCGGGCCGTGCTGCTGGCCCTGCGCGGCGACCCGGAGCGGGCCCTGGCGCTCGCCCGCGACGTCGAGCGGGCGCTCGCGCCGGGCACGCTCGCCTCCCCGCACTGGCCGCTCGAGCTGAGCGTCCTGCGCGCGGTCAAGACGGGCTGCCTGGTGCGTGCGGTGGCGCTCGACGCGGCCGAGCGGGAAGCCCGCGCCAACCAGGCGGCGCTGGCGACGTCGCCGACGATGGCGCCCGTCGGCCATCTGGACCTGGCGCGCGTGCTCCTGTGCGGCGGCCGCGCGATCGAGGCCGAGGCGGAGCTCGAGGCGGCCGGCGCCCTGCGCGCCGACCGGGGTCTGCGCGGCCTGTACTACCGCACCCTCTCCATGGCCCTCCGGCTGGCCAGGGGGGGACCCGATGGGGAGCGCGACCGCCTCGTCGCGCTCCTCGCCGAGATCGACCGGGCCGGCGCGTATGGCCTCGTGCCCCACTATGACCCGGGCCCGCTGCGTGGCGCCCTGCGCTCCCTGGATACGGCGTCCCTGCCCTGCGGGCTGGCCGCGGCCGCGATGCGCATCGAGGCGCTGTACGCGCGGGAGGGAGCGCCGGCCGCCATGGCGGCGGCGCCCGCGGCCCGGTTGGCAACACTCGGCGGGCTCGTCTGGCAAGTCCCCGGAAACGACGTCGCACGCCTGCCCAGCCGTCGCGTGGCCGAGCTTCTCCTCCGGCTGCTGTGGGCCGACGGCGCCAGCCTGTCGCGCGAGATCCTGGCCGAGGCGATGTGGCCCGAGGCGGCAGCCGTCGACCAGATGAACCGGCTCCGGGTCACCCTGCACGACCTGCGCCGCTGGCTCGCGACCGGGGACGGCGCGACAGGGGCCGCCGTCGTGGCCGACCGGGCGAGCGTGCGCCTCGCCGATGCGGGCGCGCTGGGCTGGGATGTCACGTCCATGCGGGCGCACGTGCGCGGGGCCCGGCGCGCCCACGACGGGCGTGACCGTGAAGGACTTGTCCGCCACAGCGCCGCCGCGCTTGAGCTCTACCGTGGGCCGTTCCTTCCCGAGCCGGCCTGGTACGAGGCGTTCCTGTACGAGCGGCGCGAGCTCGAGCGCCAGCATCTCGCCTTCACGCAGTGGTGTGCGGGCGCGATCGGCCTCGACCATGCCCGGATGCCCGCGCTCCTGGAGCGGGCCGTGCGGGCCAACCCGGCCGAGGAGGCGCTGGCGCGGCTGTGGCTGGAGAGCCTCGTGCGACAGGGGCGCCGCCCCGAGGCGAGGCGCGCGCTCGGCGTGTGCGCCGCGCTGCTCGACGCCCACGTCGGCACGCCGCCGCCCGATGACTGGCTGCGGCTGGTCGACGGCGCCGAGTGACCCGCTGACACGCCGAACATGCCAAGGCCTGTCTCCTCGTGCAGAGCGAACGTTCGTGCCATCCGCTCGGGAGGTCGGGGCCGGTCGGCGCGGGCCGACCCGGTTGCCCTGCGCCAGGGGGGCGCTTGCGGGCGCACGGCCGTGCGGGCGTGCGGCGGGGGTCTGGGCCTTGCTGTGCCCTGGCATGGCGACACGACCTGGCCCGGCACGAGGAGGCTGCGGCCGTCCGAGCACGCAGTGCCCGCGGCATCCCCAGGCGGCCAGGGGACGAACCGAAGTCCTTGCGCGAGTCGCCTCGGAGACCCGCAGACGAGGCGAGAGGCACGTGCCGCCGGCGCCAGGGACAGGCGGTTCAGCGCTGAGGTCGGCTGTCGGGTTTCCCGAAAGACCGACACCCGCAGTTGCCGTTCGGCCGCCAGACCGCAGGCGCCCTCGCCGGGTCCCGGCCGCGGTACGGCGTAGGCGTCGCCCGATTTGCGACACTCCAGCCCGCCCGCCGGGTATCGACCGCGTGTGGCGTCGTCGCCGACTTCCTCAGGCGGGCACCCACCTTGGACGCGTTGAGCCGCCGGGAGCCGCACCTCGCCAGGTGCAACCACGTGCGCGATGCCTGGTCGATCGTGACGGGGCCCACCTACGGATCGCGGGCGCACCCAATGTGTGCCCCGCCCACCACCGCTCCGGGCACCGTCGCCGGGGGCCTGTCGTGACGCGACCCGGTTGCGGCGGGCACGATGCATCGTGACGTGGTCAGCTGTCAGCGCCTTACGGCGACCAGGGGTCGAACACGTCCACCCCGGTCCCGCGGAAGCCGACCACGTTTCGCGTGGCCAAGGTCAGGTCGTGGACGCTGTCTGTGGCGGCAATGAGGCCATCGAGAGCACGTAAGGGGTGGCCCGTCTGCCGGGCATGCGCAGATAGCACGGCCCATCGTTCGACCACCGTCAGGTCTACCTCGAGCACGCGACCCCCGAACCACGCCGTCAGCGTGCCACCCAGCCAGCGATCGAGCCGTGCGTGCGAACGGCGTCGGGGTGGAGGTGGACACCCCGACGGAGCTCGCCGATCGTGATCACACTGACGAACAGGCACTCCGGTTCGACGGCCTCGACCCACTCCACCACGGTGGCGTGGGGCTGTTGGCGAGCCAACTCGGAAATGACGGTGGTGTCGACGAGGTACCGACCCATCACAGGTCGATCTCGCGTTCGGGATCGTTAGCCCGGGTGAGCTCCAACGCGGCTTCCTTCAGGGGAGAGGCTGCGATCAGCGCGGCGAGGGAACGCGGTCGCCGCCCGATCAGGCGACGGTAGTCTTCGACCGCCATGACGACCACCGCGTCACGGCCACGGCGAGTGACGATCTGCGGACCCACGCGCCGCGCCATATCGAACAACTCGCTGAAGCGCGCCTTCGCGGTCTGGAGCTGCCACTTCCCTCCCACCTTGTTCACGCGTATCGCCCCTGACTAGTTCGACTAGGTCTAAGAGAGGGGACCGAAGGGGCGATGGGAAGCCTACGCCGATTCCTCCGTGGGGTGATGGCTGCCCGCCCCGACGGAATCACCGGCGGGGGCAACGATGCGGTGCACCCGCGCGCGGCCAACCGGTTCGTTCTCCGAGGGGTGCGCTACGCATGTGGACGCGGCTGCCCCGGCGCCGCGCGTGGGTGGAGCAGCCCGCGGTGCGCCCCCCGTCCGGTAACCGCCGCGCAGTGTCGTCGCACCGAGGCGCGCCGACCGTCAGGAGTGTCCTTGCCCGCTTCGCCGTCCGCCGTCCCGCCGGGTGAACGCCGTGGCCGAAGGCCACCGGCGACTAATGGAGCGCTAACGCTTGTGCGGTTCGCTCGAGTCGGCGGGTACGACCCGCAGGTCCGGCCGTGGGCACCGCTCGCGGCCGCCTCGACCCGACCCGTCGCCGGAGCACTTCGCCCTTGGTCGGGCCGGCGCATGGGGCGGTGACGTCGCGTTTGCGTCGTCCCACCGGAACGTCCGCTGACGCGCCAAACGTCGCGATGCCGCCCGCGGCCGCGACACCGCAGCCGGACGGCGGGTGCACACGCCCGGCAGCGTCCTGGGCCGCGTTTTTGTTGGATCGTTCGGCAGGCGGGCCGCAGCCGGCCCGCGTGGGCGTGACGCGACAGGGTAGGGAGGGAGCCCGATGGGTGGCGATCGGCGCCGTGTGGCGACAAGAATCCTTGGGGCCTGCGCACTCGCGCTCGGCCTTCTGGGCCAGACCCTGGCAGCCGGCGGGCCGTCGGCGCTCGCCGCAGGCGGCGCCGTCGAGCTCCAGATTGCGGGCCGGGCGGTGGTGTTCGCGGGAGCCGTTCACGAGGGCGCGATCTACCTCAGCCAGAACGGCTACGCGCTGATCAACCCGGGCTTCGACTTCCAGACCGGGACGGAGACGTCGGGCCTCGGCTCGACCCCGGACATCGAGCTGCAGACCGGTGGCGCCACGCCCTACGCGGTCGCGGGCAAGCTGGCGGTCGTGCCGGCGACGGACGTCCTGGGAGCGCTCGGGAGCGGCCAGTCGGTCGCGCCGGTGGCGTCCGAGGAGCTCGTTGTCCAGGACAGCGCCGGGCACTACGTCCTCGTCCGGATCGTGAAGGTCACGGCGGACGTGCTCACGTTCACGTACGTGTTCGGCACGGCGGGCGGACAGGCCGCTGCCGTGGGCGCAACCGTGCGCGTCCTCGGCCACACCCTGGCCTTCCCGGGCCCGACGCTGCAGGGGAAGGTCGTCCTGGAGGGCCAGGGCGAGGTGAGCGTATCGCCGGGGTTCGACTTCGAGACCGGCCTGCAGGTCAACACCCAGCGGGAGGCGGCGGGCCTGGCGGTGTCGGTCTCGGGCGGCGGGCAGACGACGCTCACGGGCGACCTGACGGCGCTCAACGCACGCGGGCAGGCGACGGCGTGGCCCGCCCCGGCGAGCGCGGTGCCGGCGGACGGGGACGCCTACCTGCTCGTCGACGGCGCCGGGAACTACGTCCTCGTCCAGGTCACGGCCGTGGGCGCGACGGCGGTGTCGTTCACGTACCGGCGCCTGCCGGCGCGCGACCTCGCCGTGCTTCCCGGCGCACGCGTCACGCTGCGGGTGGACGGCGCCTCGGCGACGTTCTCCGGACCGGTCCGCGAGGGCCAGATCGTCGCCTCGTCGGGCGGGAACACCCTTATCGACCCGGGGTATGACCTGTCGGCCGGCCAGGAGGTCGAGGGCCTCAATGCCAGCCCCGACATCGCCCTGCGCTCCGACCCGCAGGGGGTGTACCTGTACGGCGACGCCGCCACGCTCGCCCAGCTGGCGGCGGGCCAGGCGCCGGGCGAGGGGAGTGTGCCCGTCACCCCGTTCACGCGCTTCGTCGTGGTCGACGCAAGCGGGCAGTACGTCCTCGTCGGGGTACAGGCGGTAAGCCCCCAGGCGGTGAGCTTCGCCTACGAGATCCAGACCGCGGGGCAGAGCGCCGTCCTGTCGCCGCCCGACCCGGCGAGCGTGGCGGCGGTGCCGGTTCCCAAGGGTCCCGGCGCCATCATCTACTCGGCCTACGCCACCCGTTCGGCGGCCGTCCTCCAGGATCTCGACCCGGCCTCGACGACCCAGATCGCGAAGACCGCGCTCGCGCTTCTCAACACGGAGGAACTCGCCCTCGGGCCGAACCGCATCTGGCCGTTCGCGGACGCCAACGCCAGCCAGGAGCCCGAACTCAGCCCCGACGGGCGCTGGCTGGCGACGGTCGACGGGGGCCTGATCCAGGTGCGCTCGGCCGCCGGCCCGGTCCGGACGATCGCCGCCAACGGCAACGTCATGGACGGCGCCCAGCCGCGCATCGCCTGGTCGCCGGACAGCCGCTACCTTGCCTACACCGGGCTCGCGAGCGGCCAGGGCTACGAGACCGGCGGCGCGCTGTGGGTGATCGATCCCTCGACGGGCAAGAGCCGTCTCCTGGTGAACCCCCTGACCGTCCACGCCACCGTCTTGGACGTGGCCTGGCTGCCGCACGACCGGCTGGTGTTCTCGACCGCCTCGACGTTCTACGAGGTGTCGGCCGACTGGCAAAGCGCCCAGCCGCTGCCGGTGCGCATGGGCACCATCGGCCAGGACGGCCGCTTCGCCGCCAGCCCGGACGGCAAGCTTCTGGCCTGGGTCGCGCGGGACGCCGCCGGCCACTACCAGGTCGTCGTGGCGACGGTCGACGGCCGCCAGCGGGTGCAGTTCACGCACACCCACTGGGACAACTGGTCGCCCGTCTTCTCGCCGGACAGCACGACCGTTGTGTGCGTGTCGCACACCGGCAGCGCGCCCGGCGGCGAGCTGCTCGCGTTCACCCTCAACGGCAAGCAGAGCGGCTTCGTGCCGGTGCCGGGGGCGAAGACGCCGATCCAGCACGTGTTCAACCTCGTGCAATGGTTCGGGGAGGGCGCCGCGACCGCCTGGAAGGGCTAGGGACCGAGCCGGCCGGGGCCGCCGCCCTGGGGACGCGCGGGCCGAACCTAGAGGTCCGGCCGCGTCGCCGTCGCGTCCCCGAGAAGACCCAGCTCGACCATCCAGGCGACGACCGCCGCCACGGCAGCGGGGCAGTCCGCCTCGGTGCCCCCCGCCCGACGGCACGGGGCGGGGGAGGGGGGCGGGTCGCCGTCGCCAAGCCACAGGCGCGGCCGCCGGAGGCTGTGGCGAAAGCCCTCGGCGATGACGACGTCCACCTCGGGCGCTGCCGCCTGCAGCGCCCGCAGGGCCCGATCCAGCTCGGCGTCCGGACCCGCCGGATCGAGCCCTTCGACGGCCAGGCCGTGGGGCGTGGCCAGCACCGACGCACGGGCACCGGCGGCGATCGCGCGCTGCGTATCGGGAATGCGGGGCGGGGCAGGGGGGGCGGGCAGCGCGGGCGGATCCGGCTCCGGTGCGTGCGGCGGGGCGGGGTGGGGGTGGTGCTTCACCACCCCGACGCGCGCGCCCCGCGCGCCGAGGGCGCGGACCAGGGCTTCCGCCCAGGCGGTCTTGCCGCGGCGGCGACCGGACGCGCACACGATCAGGGTCGGGGGCAGCGGCGCCGGGGCGGCGGCCGCGGTCGTTCGTCCGCCGTCCTTCACGGCCGGTGGTCCGCCACGAACCGCGCTTCGAGCGGGGGCAGGTCGTCCGGCCGGTTGACGCTGCCCAGGCGCCAGGCCTGGGACTCGTCCAGGCCCAGGTCGGCCAGCGAGAGGGCGAGGCCGCCGACGGCCAGGAACGCCTCGACCGCGCGCCGCTCGCCGCCCTCGACCACGGTCCGCAGGACGTCGGCGCAGGCGCCGGGCCACCACGCCGCCAGCGGCTGCAGGTGGCCGAGCGCGGTTACGCAGGCCGGCCGTCGGGCGCCGGCGGCCGCCAGCGCCGTCAGGATCTGCGGCGTGACGGCCGGCATGTCCGCGGCCAGGAGGTAGCCGCCCGCGTCCGCGACCGCGGCTACGATGCCGGCCAACGGCCCGCGGTGGGCGTCCGGTCCGTCGGCGAGGTCGACGTCGCGCACAACGGGCAGGCCCAGCCAGGCGAGCGCGGCCGGGTCGGGCCCGACCGCGTGCACGCGGTCCGGACCGCCGCAGGCCGCGGTCAGGCAGTCCCGTGCCCAGGCGGCCACGGGCCGGCCGGCGAACGGCGCGCGCAGCTTGTCCGCGCCGAACCGGGTCGACCGGCCGCCCGCAAGGAGGTAGCCGCGCACGCTCACGTGGCGCTGCCAGGAGGGGAGAGCCGGGGTCCGGCGCCCGGGGCGCCAGCGGCGGCCGCGAGGCGCCGGGCGTCTCCCAGCCAGGGCGGCGGTGCGTCGGCGATCGGAGAGAGCGGCCACACCCGCACGCGGGTGCCGGCCGCGACGACCGCCTCCCGCGCCGGGTGGAGCACCAGCGCGCCGGTGCGGGCGAGCGGAACCAGCCGGCCGGCGTTCTGGTCCGGGTAGATGGCGGCCCGGACGATCCCGTCGTCGAGCCAGACGGCGCCGCGCAGGTAGCGGTCGTCGCGCACCGGCCGTTTGGCGTGGTCGTGGGCCAACTGGGCCGCGATCGGCGTGGGCGCGGTCGTGCCGAGCAGGCAGGCGAGGAGGGGGCGCGCCACGAGGTCCCAGGCGGTCAGCGCCGCCGCCGGGCTGCCCGGCAGGCCGAGAACGAACGCCCCGCCCAGCCGACCGCCCAGGACCGGCGTGCCGGGACGCAGGCGCAGGCGATGGAACACGACGTCGCCGCCGCAGGCCACAAGCGCCTGCGGCACCAGATCGCGCGGGCCGACCGAAACGCCGCCGATCGTCACGACCAGGTCCGCGCCGCGCGACGCCCGGTCGAGGGCGTCCGCGACCGCGGCCAGCTTGTCCGGCACCGCCGGCCACAGGTCGGGTACGGCGCCGGCCACAAGCGCGCGCGCCGCGACAGCCGGGCCGACGGCGTCCGTGATCTGGTGGCGGTCGGGCGCCCGTCCGGCGGCGACGAGCTCATCGCCGGTGGGCAGCACACGCACCCGCGGCCGTCGCCGGACGGCCACCGGGTCGACCGGCGAGGCGGCGATGAGAAGGGCGAGGCGGTCGGCGTCGACGACATCGCCGGCGCGAAGCGCGACATCGCCCGCGCCCAGGTCGCTTGCCGCCCGCCGCAGGTTGGCGTCGACGGCGACCGTGCGCGCGAACGCCACCTGCGTGGCCTCATGGAACGGCTGGTCGTCGGGCTGCCGGCGCTCGACCAGCTCGATCGGGATGACGGCGTCCGCACCAGCCGGGACGAGCGCACCGGTGGCGACGAAGCGGACATGCCCGGCGGCGAGCGCTGCCGCCGTCTCGCCGGCGAACAGGGGCGGGCGCTGCGCCGGCAGGGCGCGACCGGGCATGATCTCGTCCACCCGGACCGCGAACCCGTCGACGGCGCTGCGGTCGACGGCGGGCAGGGCGCCGGCGGCGCCCACGTCGCCGGCCAGCACCCGGCCCAGGCAACGGTCGGCGGCAAGGGTCTGGGCACGCAGGGGGCGTGCGTAGCTGCACCAGGCGGCCACCGCCGCGTCGAGGTCCATGGACTCCATAGGACTCCCCCCGGTTGACGCCGGACCAGGGTCCCGACCGAAGAGGCCGCTTGGCGCGCCAGCGTTCGTCAGCCGGCGTCCGGCTCGCCTAGAAGCCGTTGTAGCTCCGTCTCCCACCCGAGTGATGCGGCCACCGATGCCTGCTTGGCGTCGCGACTGGCAAAGCCCGGGCTCTCCCCGGGTTCGAGCACGGAGGGGAGCACGATCGCCGCGACCGCAACGTGCCATGCGTCCATCGCGCGCACGCCGTAGTTACGAACCAGTGTGAGCGCGCGCTCTTCCACCTCGGTTTGCTCGACGCGCACCACCGTGACCCGGCCCGCATCTCCGAGGTCTTCGTCGAGCAGCGCGAGAAGCTCGGTGCTGTCCACTCTGCCCGTGCGGGCCGCGCGGAGCAGCGCTCCCGAGACCTCAATCCGCGTCCAGGTGCCGGTGATGAGTCCGATCTCCGGCGCATCGAGGAGAGCGCGCGCGTCCTCATGCCCTTCCTCGTCCGCGAGATAGGCGCGAGCCAGAACCGAGGAATCGATGTACGCGATCATATCCGGTCGCGCTCCTCCGCCAGCAGGCGATCGACGACCGGGCCGAGCCCGCGTGTCGACGCGACGATTCGTCGGCGCCGCTCCGGCGCGATCGACCGTCCCGCGACAGGCTGCAGCACGCCCAGCGCGGACGCGCGGGCGCGCAGACGCTCGCGCCGGTTACCAAGGTCGGCGTCGACCGATGACAGGAGAATCTCGTTGGCGAGCGCGTTGACGCTACGACCATCGCGGCTCGCACGGGCCACGAGGCGCCGATGGGTGTCGTCCGGGACGCGCAGAAGGATCTGCTTCATGGTCGGATGATAGCGTTTGACCTGACTGATATCAAGTTGGCGGGTCAACCCCGTTCGAACCCTCGGGTCATCGTGACACGAGGTGGCGTTGGGGCTGCCTCCGACGCCGGAGGGCTAGGCGCGTTCGACCTCATCACCCTCGTAGGCCAACGCCGCCGCCTCGTCGACGGGCGGCCGGACGGCATCGGGCATCGCTCCGGCCGGCGCGCGCCGCAGCCGCAGCCGCAGCACCGCAGTACGCGTCTCCTCCTCGTCGAGGGCGCGTCGCCACGCACGCAGGAGGTCGCTCTGGCCGACGATGCCGAGCCACTCGCCGTCGCGACCGGTCACGACCATCTCGTGCTCGCCCGTGCGCGCCATCGCCTCCACCGCCTGGCGCGCGCGCGCTACCGCCACGATGCGCGCGGCCGGACGGGCGAGGTCGCCGACGGTCCGCTCGTCGCCGGAAAGCGCCGCCGCCATGAGCGCATCGGCGCGGACGACGCCGCACACGTCGCCGTCGGGACCGAGGACCGGATACACCTCGTGCCGGCGGCCCGCGCGGCCCAGGCGCCGGGCCGTGTCGCCGACGGGAGCCGACGCCGCCAGGGTGTCGACGGCGGCGCGCGCCACCATGATCTGTCCCACCGCCACCGCCTCGAGCGGGTGGACACCGTACTCGCGCGCGACATGAACGCCGCGCCGTGCCACCTTCTCGGTCAGGATCGAGCGCGGGATCCACAGCACCGTGACCACCATCGCCGCCACCGCCCCAAGAAACACGGCGGTCATGGCGCCGAAGTCGTGCGTGGTCTCGAGCGTGAAGATCGTGGCCGTGAACGGCGCGCGCATGGTGCCGCCGAGCATCGCCGCCATGCCCACCGTCGCCCACAGCGCCAGCTCGTGGCCGGGTAGGACGGCGCCGACGATCGTGCCGAGCGCCCCCCCGAGGAGAAGGAGCGGCGCAAGCACGCCCCCGGACGTGCCCGAACTGAGCGAGATCACCCAGATGGCCGCCTTGACCGCGAACAGCGCCACGGCCGCGCCGAGAAGAATCTGGCCCGCGTCCAGGGCGCGGATCGTCGGGTAGCCGACGCCCAGAGCCTGGGGCACGACAAGGCCGCCGAGGCCGACCGCCAGGCCGCCGATGGCCGGCCACCACATCCAGTGGACACGCAGATGCGGGTACGCGTCTTCGACCAGGTACACCGCTTTCGTCAGCAGGCCCGAGACCAGCCCGGCCACGAGGCCGATGACGACGCTCCAGGGCAGGAGGCGAAGGGGCGTGAAGGGCACGGAGACGGTCGCGAACACCGGGTGGCTGCCCAGAAGGAGCATGCGCACGCCGTCGGCGATGGCGGCGGCGACCGCCACGGGAACCAGGCTGCGCGGGCGCCACTCGAACAGGAGCAGCTCCACCGCCAGGAGGACCGAACTGATCGGTGCCCCGAACGTCGCCGCCATGCCGCCGGCGGCGCCCGCGACGAGAAGCGTGCGCCGCTCGAGCGACGACAAGGAGAAGAACTGGGCGACGAGCGAGCCGATCGCGCCGCCGGTCATGATGATCGGCCCCTCGGCGCCGAACGGGCCACCCGTGCCGATCGTGATCGCCGACGCGATCGGCTTCACCACGGCCACCCGCAGCTGCATCCGGCTGCCGTCCTCGAGGATCGCCTGGATCGCCTCGGGGATGCCGTGGCCACGGATCTTGTCCGTGCCGTAGCGGGCGAGAAGGCCGACGACGAGGCCGCCGGCGACGGGGATCGCGACCGAGGCGACGCCCCAGTGGGCAAGGCTCGGCGGCACGAGCGCCGCACTCCAGCGCGCGTCGTACACGACGTTCGTGATGAGGCCGATCAGGCGGAGCAGGGCGAACGCAACGAACCCGGACACCATGCCCAGGGCGAGCGCGATCGCGGTGAGGATCGCCATCCGGCGTCCATCTGCGGTGAAGTCGCTGCCGAAGCGTTCCACGTGTCGCCTCCTTCCTGGTCCTGTCTGGCCCGGAGCGGGATGGCGCAAGGATCGGCGCCGCCGGGTGCAGGCCGTCGCCGGGGTAACGCTCCCTCGGTTCCGACACCGTGCGGCTCGCACGCACGGCGTGCCCTCGCGCCGCAAGACGGCCGGCAGGCCCGACAGGGTCCCCTCGCCCTCGCGGACGCGGGTGCGGACGACGACACCGCGACGCTCGTCGCCGTGCCGGTGCCACGGATCAGGTCCCGATCCTTCCCACCGACCGCGAACCGGTGGACAACTGCAGGCGCGGGGCCAGTTCCCCGGTCGTGACCCGGTACCGCGGCGGCCGGGCCTGGATCGCGAGTGATCCGGCGTGATGGCCCGACTGGGCGGACAGTGACGCGATACGGACAAGCCGCCCATCTCGTACTCGACCCTCCAGAGGACGCACGACGCCGCGGTCCGGTTCGCGGCCATTATATCCTGACGCGATATGTATGGGCGCACGCCATGCGGGCGACGCGGGTCGGTGGCGGCGCCGTCGGGCCGTGTGGCACGACACGCGCTTGCAAGTCGTGGGCGCGGGGGCGCCTGGTCGCCCCTTACGACACCCGAAGATCCGGGCCCATGCCGGGCCGGTCATCCTGGTCGTGCTGGCGGAGTGCGTCGGCACGTACCTTGTCGGTGCAGGACGGGCAGATGTACGGATGGCGTTGGGCCGGGTCGCCGTGCGCGGCGCCCGTCGCCGGGTGCCACTTCGGAACCTGCTCTGTGCGGCGGCAAATGGAACACGTCACCGACGCCACGGGCAACCGCCTCCCTCGCCGCCAATGCTTCGGGACACGTCACGGTAGGTGGTGGCAGGAGGTTGGGCCCGTCCCGATGGCGTCCGCCCCGGCAGCGCCGGCCCGGCCGGACGACGGCCGACGCCGCACGGGTGCCTCGGCCTGCGTCCTGCCGTCATCACCGCGAGCGCCCGTGGACCTGGCCGGGCCTCGCCGAGAAATCGACATACGCAATCACCGTATTCTGCCAGCCCATGCCGCATGCGTCGGGCCTCGGCTCCGCCGGGCGGGTTCCTCCTCGTCCGCGCCGGGCCCCGGCGCACCGAGCCGTCGCACGCTGCCTAACGCGCGTCGGCGAGGCAGGGTCGGCCTCGCTGCCCATGCGGCGCTCGGCTGTAGGAAATCGCGCAGGACGTGACGCCGCGTTGCGGACCCGTCCTTCGTGACGTCCGCCGACGGGATGCCCGCCCGCCCCGGCGGGGAAGCGAAGCGGCGGTCCGGCGCAGCTGCCACGACAGGAGCGACGGCGGCGCGCGGAGTATTGGCGCCAGGGATCGGACGCGGCGCATCGCGCCGACGGGCGCGGACCGACCGGATCGCGATCCCAGGAAAGCGGGGCGGGTCGGATGGAGACGTTCCTTCGCGAGCCGGGGCGCAAGGGCAAGCCGGCACTCGGGTTCTGGTGCGGCATCTCGCATCCGCTGGTGGCCGAGGCGCTGGCCGCTGCGGGCCCGGACTACGTGTGCGTCGACATGCAGCACGGCGCCAACACCGCCTCGTCGCTCGTGTCCATGCTTCAGGCCGTCGTTGCCGGCGGCAGCGCGCCGATCGTGCGCGTGCCGTCGCTCGACCCGGCGGCCATCATGCTCGCCCTCGACAGCGGCGCGCGCGGCGTCATCGTGCCCCTCATCGAGAGCGCCGAGCAGGCGGCGACCGCGGTCGCCGCGTGCCGCTACCCGCCGTACGGCAACCGTTCGTTCGGGCCGTTCCGGGCCTCGCTCCAGGCCGGCAGCAGCGACCCCCGCGAACTGGAGAAGGTCGCCTGCATCGTCATGATCGAGACGCGTGCCGGGATCGAGAACATGGAGGCCATCATCGCCACCGAGGGCGTGACCGCCGCGTACGTCGGTCCGTCCGACCTCAGTCTCGCCCTGGGCCTCGCGCCCGGATCGATCGACGACCCGGCGTTCGTCGACGTGCGCGACCGGATCGTCGCCGCGTGCGCGCGCCACGGCGTCGTGGCGGGCATGCACTGCGCCAGCGGCGAGCAGGCGCGGGCCGCCGTCGCACAGGGGTTTGGCATGGCCACCGTGGCCGGCGATCTCGCCCTGGTGCGCCAGGCGGTCGCGGCGGAGCTGGGCGCCGCGCGGGGAGCCTCGATGGCCTAGGCGCGTCATCGCGCGCACGCAGCGGGCCTGCGCGGTGTCGGCGCGCGGCCCGTTTGTCTCTGTCTGCGCCCGGGCGCCTGGAGACGGTGGCGGAGGGTGGCGGTGTCCCGTCCTGCGGTTCGAACGGCCGGTTGGGGTCGGCTACGGGACGAGGTACCTGGGCGTCTGTCCATTCGCGAACCGGGCGACGTTCTCCATGGCCATGGCGACGATGCGCGCCCTGGCGCCGACGGTTCCGCCGCCGTAGTGGGGCGTGACGACGACGTTCGGCAGGTCGGCGAACGGGTTGCCGCCGGGCCGCTCGTCGACGATGACGTCAAGCCCGGCGCCGCCCAGGTGGCCCGAGGCGACGGCGTCGTAGAGCGCCGGCTCGTCTACCACGTCGCCGCGCGAGGTGTTGACGAAGAACGCGCCGGGGCGCATCCGCGCGAAGGCGGCCGCGCCGAACAGGCGGCGGGTCTCGTCGGTCAGCGGCACCTGCACGCTGACGACGTCCGACCCGGCCAGAAGCTCGTCGAACGGCTGGTACACCACGCCGAGCGCGGCCTCCGCAGCCGGGTCGAGGCGGTGGCGCTGGGTGTAGCGAAGGCGGCAGCCGAACCCGCCCAGGCGCTGCGCCAAGGCCCGGCCGATCGCGCCCAGGCCGACGAGGCCGACGGTGGCGCCGTCCAGGTCGGGCACGCGGCTCGCCAGCATTTCGGCCGCCGGCCACAGGCCGTGGCGCACGGCGTGGGCGGCGTAGCCCGCGCGCCGCATCGCGGCGAGGATCAGCATGACCGTGTGCTCGGCCACCGCCCCCGCGTTGCCGCCGGGCGTGTAGGCGACCAGCACGCCGGCCGCGCGGCACGCCTCCAGATCCATGTTGTCGTAGCCGACGCCGAACCGCTGGGCGAACCGGGCCCGCGGCGCCATGGCCAGCGTCCGGGCATCGATGCGGCGGCTGAGGACGAGCAGCACGTCGGCGTCCGCCGCCATGCGGGCGAAGTCGTCGTCGCCCGGCGTGGGGACCATCTCCAGGGTGTGACCCTGCGGCGCGTGGCGCTCGATGGCGTCCAGGAGGGGCGGGGCGGTGGGGTCGACGATCAGGAGCTTCATGCCGGGACCTCCTCAGGGCCGGTTGGAAGACGCGTGGCGGGATGTGGGCCCAGACGGAGTTCGGCGCCGTGGACCGGCCACCGGTGGTCAGGTGGGGGCGCGCGTCATCCGGCGCGTCGACCGAAGCGACGCGTTTCGCCCGCCGATCGTGCCCGCGACGAGGTGCGCAGGCACGGCGTTGTGGTCGCCGGTCGGTGCCGCAGGGGGCGGCGCTCCGATCGGCGTTCCCTTCGCCACGCCTTGTCGATGGGACCTGCCTCGGGCGCCGCACGCCGAGGCGGGTCGGCTGCCGGTCGCCGGGAACACGCTGCCCGCCCTGAGAATGGGGAATATTGGCATCATGGACCCGGTGGTGATCTGGTGCGCTACGCCGACGCCGTCGAGGACTTCCTGGCCACGTGTGTCCTGCGCGAGATGAGCCGCGGCACGGTGCAGGGGTACCGGTACGACCTGGGGCGCCTGGGGAGGTTCCTCGCCGGCCGCGCCGTCGACGAGGTCGAACAGGTGACCCCGGCCCACCTGCGCGCGTTCCTGGGCAGCACGGCGGTGGGCTCGGCCGCCCGCGCCCGCTACCGGGCAAGTACCCGGTCCCTGTTCCACTTCCTCTCCACCGAGGGCGTCCTGACGCGCAATCCCAGCCTATCCGTGCCGGCCGTGGCCCGGCCGCACTATCTGCCCCGGTCGCTCGACGCGGCGCAGGTGGTCAAGGCGCTCGCCGCGGTCGAGGACTCCACGCTGCGCGGCCTGTTCACGCTGGTGGCGGAGACCGGATTGCGGATCTCCGAGGCCCTTCACCTGGGGGTGACGGACGTGCACCTGGCGGAGGGCGACGGTGCCGGGTGGCTGCGCATCCTGGGGAAGGGCAGGCGCGAGCGGGTGGTGCCCCTGCTGGTCGCGCCGCTCTCTGTGCCGGTACTGGCGGCGCAGGTGGCAGGTCGGCGCGACGGGCCGGTCTTTCGCCGCAGCGGCCGGCGCGACACCGACACCGGGCCATACAGCTACGACGCCGCACGCGCGGCCTGGCGCCGGGCCTGCCGAAGGGCGGGACTGGGACCGCTTCACATCCACCAGCTGCGGCACACGTTCGCCAGCCGCCTCGTCGCCGCCGAGGTGCCCATCGTGACGGTGCAGAAGCTTCTGGGCCACCAGAGCTTGGACACGACGATGCGCTACGCCGCCATCACCGACACCCTGGTGCGGCGCGACCTGGAAACCGCGGGCGGACGCATCGGCCTGGGACCCGGCGGCCCGGCGGGAGGCGAGCGCCACGACGCCACACCGTGAGTCGCCGTGGTCTTGCGCCGTGACGACCGGGCGTCGCTGTGGGCGCCTCCATGCCGAGATTGACCATCATAGTCATGCAGACTACGGTGGGCGGCGAGGGAGGGAAGCCCATGGCTGCCGACACGTGGACCTTGGCCACCGCCAAGGCGCACTTCAGCGAACTGGTGGAACGGGCTCGCTCGCGCGGTCCCCAAACGGTGACCAAGAACGGCAAGGTCGCGGTCGTCGTCGTGGATGCCCAGGAGTGGGAACGCAAGACGCACCGGGCCGACACGCTCGCCGAGTTCTTCGCGTCGTCGCCGCTTCGCGGGTCCGGCCTGACTGCCGAACGCCGGTCCGGGACGGGTCGCGAGGTCGACCTGTGAACTTCCTCCTGGACACGAATGTGGTGTCGGAATGGGCCAGACCGGCACCCGACGCCAGGGTCGTGACCTGGCTGAGGCAGGTCGACGAGGACCGCACCTTCCTGAGCGTGATGACGCTGGGGGAATTGGGCCACGGCGTGGAGCGGCTGCCCGACGGCGAGCGCAAGCGTCGGCTCGGCGCGTGGCTGTCCACCGCCCTCCGGGAACGGTTCGGCGAACGCATCCTGCCGATCGATCCCCAGATCGCGCAGGCATGGGGTGTCCTGATGGCCCGCGCGGACGCGACCGGCCGTCCCGCCGGGGCGATGGACGGATGGCTCGCCGCCACGGCCATGTGCCACGCACTCACGATCGTGACGCGAAACACGAGGGACTTCAGCGCCTTCGCGGTGCCGCTGCTCGACCCGTGGGAGGCTTGAGGGAGGGTGTTGCAGACTGCCGCGGACGGGACCGCGAGGGGCCGCCGGCGAGGGATCGAAAGCGCGGCGCGGGTCCCTCGGCAGGCGGGCGTCGGTGCCGGCACCGCCGGCAGGTAGGTCGCCGGGAGACAAACCAGGTGTGGGCCTGCCCGGGTGGCAGACGGTCCCGCGCATACGCACACCGGACCGCGCCCGTGCGACCGACGTCGCCGGGTCCGCGGGCAGGAGAACGTGGCCTGCAAACCGATTCCCTTCCATGGAGCGACTGCGGGCGTGCCGGGAGCGCCTGGGACCGCGGCAAGGGGGGCGATCGCGTGACGGACCCCGGCGGGAGCATGCCGGTTCGGGGCGCGCCGGCATTGGGAGCGGACGGCGACCTCGTCGTGTGCCGGTGCGAGGACGTGACGCTCGCGGCCGTGGCGAACGCCGTGACCGAGTTGGGCGCGGTCACGGCCGACCAGGTGAAGAAGCTGACCCGTGCGGGCATGGGCATGTGCCAGGGGAGGACCTGCCAGGGATCGCTCCAGGCCGTGCTGGCGCAACTGGGCGTGGATCCGGCCGGCGGCGGACCGCTGCGGGCGCGGCCGCCGATCCGTCCCGTCCCCCTGTCGCTGCTCGCCCGGTGGGGGGCAGGGCTGACCGAGCCGGCCGGCCTGGTCAGCGCAGCCGCCCTGTGGGGCAGGGGGGTCACACGGGGGACGGTCTCGCTCGAGCCGGACCCCGGGACCGACGGTGGCGGCGACGCCAAGGGGGGACGGTGAGCGATGCGCGCACCGGATGTGGTCGTCGCCGGGGCCGGTGTCATCGGCGCCTCGTGCGCCTACGCCCTGAGCCGCCTCGGCCTGCGTGTCACCGTGCTCGACCGCGCCCGCGCCCCGGCGGGGGCGACCGCGTCCGGGGCCAGCGCTGGCGGGGTGCGGGCCCAGGGGCGGTCGCCCGCGGAACTGCCCCTGGCCGTGGCCGCCCTGCACCGGTGGCCGACGCTCGAAGCGGAGCTGGACGCTGACCTGGGCTACCGCCGGGAAGGCATGACGGTATGCGTCGACCGGCCCGAGCTGATCGGGCCGCTGACCCGTCGCGTCGATGTCGAGCGGGCCGCCGGCGTGGACGCTCGCGTCGTCCTGGGCGAGGACCTGCATCGGCTTGTCCCGGGGCTTGCCGCGAACCTGGTTGCGGGCAGCTACTCGCCCGACGACGGCCATGCCAACCCGATCCGGACGACGAACGCCTTTGCCCGTGCGGCGATGCGGCTGGGCGCACAGGTGCGCTTCGAGAGCCCGCTCACGGGCATTCGGACCGAGCGCGGGCGTGTGGTGGCCGCGCTGTCCGGCGACGAGGCGATCCCCTGCGGCGCCGTGCTCGTCGCGGCGGGGCCCTGGACCGGGGCGCTCACGGCGCAGCTCGGCGTGCGGCTGGCGCTGCGGACCGGCTGCATCCAGATGGTGGCGACCGGGCCCATGCCGCACGCCCTGGACCAGGTGCTGGCCTGGGTCGGCGAGGGCATCAGCCTGAAGCAGCAGCCGTCTGGCGGGTATCTGATCGGCGGCGGCTGGCCGGGGACCGGCGACCCGCAGGCGTACCGGGCGACCGTCCGTCCCGAGAGCGTCGGCCGTTCGGCCTCGGTCGCGGCGCGGCTGTTCCCGCCGATGGCGGGCGCGGCCGTGCTGCGGGCGTGGGTGGGGTTCGAGTCGTGGGGTCCCGAGGACACGCCGCTGATCGGGCCGGTCGGCGCCCCCGAGGGGCTGTGGGTAGCGGCGGGCTTCTCCGGCCACGGGTTTGCCATCTCCCCGACGGTGGGCGAGCTGGTCGCGACCTGGATCGCGACCGCCGAGTGTCCGTCCGCTCTCGCGCCGTTCGATCCCATCCGCTACGGCGACGACTGGCCGACGGGGGTCGAGCCGGAAGCGGTCCGGGAAGGCGACGGCACCGCGACGCGCGGGGGAGGGCGATGATGGGCGAGGGGACGGTCCACGAACAGCGCGGCGCGCCGGACATCGCGTTTTGGTTTGACGGCCGGGCATACGCCGGGTACGCGGGCGATACTCTGGCGGCCGCGCTGTGGCGCGCCGGCATCCGCTCGCTGCGCAACAGCCCGGGCCTTGGCGAGGCCCGCGGGATGTGGTGCGGGGTGGGCCACTGCTACGAGTGCCGGGTCGTCGTGGACGGCGTCTGGGGTGTTCGGGCGTGTCTCCTGCCGATCCGCGAGGGGCTTGCGGCGACGCGCGAGACGGTCGACGGGGGCGCACAGGGGTGAGTGCGGGCATGTCGGTCCTCAGGGGCGACGTGGTCGTCGTGGGCGCCGGCCCGGCCGGTCTGGGCGCCGCGCTGGAGACATCCCGGCTGGGTCTGCGCACGGTGGTGATCGACGAGCGGCCGGCGATCGGCGGTCGTGTGCCGGCGCAGGGTGCGGGTCTTTCCGGCGGGCCGTCGGGCGCGGCCTGGCTGGCGGGCGTTCGCGCCCAGGTCGAAGCCGGTGCCACGCGGTTCGTGCTCGGCAGGTCGGTGTGGAGCGTCTCGCCCGCCTGGCGCGTCCTGACGGCGCCCGTGGACCCGACCGCGGACGTCGATCCGTGGGAGATCGAAGCGCGCGCGCTGGTCCTCGCCACGGGGGCGACCGAGCAGCCGATCCCGCTCCCCGGCTGGACGCTCCCCGGGGTGGTCACGGCGGGAGCGGCGCAGACGCTCCTTCGCGTCCACCACGTACTGGTGGGGTCGCGGGTCGCCCTGGTCGGGGTGAACGCGACCTCGCTCGAGCTCGCGCGTGACCTCGCTGCGGCGGGGGCCGAGGTTGTCGGCATCGTCGAGGGTTCGCCGTGGCCCACGGGCACCGCGGACGCGAGGACGGATCCGGCGTCCCTTGTCGCGGACGCCGGGACGTTGGGGATCGCGGTCCACGCCGGCGGCCGCGCCGAGCGCGTGGTCCGCCTCGGCGGCGCGCTCGGCCTGAGCATCTCGTCTGGGCGAGCCGATGCCCCGGAGCAGACCTGGGAGGTTGATGCGGTGGTCCTGTGCGGGCGGACGGTGCCGCTGACCGATGCCGCGCAGCTGGCCGGGTGTCCGGTGGCGTTCGTGCCTGAGCGCGGCGCTTTCGTCCCCCTGCACGGGCCCTCGCAGGAGACGCCCGTGCCGGGACTGTTCGTCGCCGGCGCCGTGGCCGGCATCGACGGGCGCGACGCCGCACTGGCGCAGGGGCGCCTGGCGGGGCTGGCCGGCGCGAGGCTTCTGGGGGCGGCGGCCAGGGATATCGAAGCTACGCTGCGGCACGCGCACGCCGCGCTGGACGAGGCGGTCGCCGCTGGCGAGGCGCGAGAGCCTGGCGGCATCGCCGTGCAGGCGCGACTGGCCAGCCTGTGGCAGGCGCAAGCGATAGGCCGAGCCGGAACGTAGCGAGGCCGCAAGCCCGCGCAACCGGGTCGCGACGAGCGATTCAGACGGCGCGCGACGATTCGACGCACGGAGCCAATCGGCATGGGCGACAGCCGATCGCACCGAGGCCGCGGCTGGCTGCAGTCCCGTGGGCGGTAGGTCGGCCCTCGGATGGCGACGAACGGTCGACCGACCTGTCGGATGACCACGGCCTTCTGAAGTGCTCGGTAGTGGAATGCCAATATATGGTGTTGTGGGAAGGCAGTCGTCGGGTGTTGGGTGACGTGCAGATATCCCCGCTGTAGGCACGGAGGCAGCCGTCGGGGGCATCTGGTCGCGACAGGGGGGACAACCTGCACGTCACGATCTGGGTCTTCGCACTGCCGCTCGGACTCGTTCGGACCCTTGTCGCTCGGTGGCGTCACAAAGGGCGGTAGCCCTCACCCCTAGGTGAACTACCGCCCCCCCACCGAACCAAACCCCGGCACCGTGCCCCGAGTGCAAGCTCGGTGCTGCCGGTGAAGACCCACCCGCGAGGGCGGGTCTTCGTCGTCATTGTATGGGCGTTGCCAGTTATAGGCAAGCCTCGACCGGCCCACCGGATGTCGCGGTGGAACGCCGTGAAAACTACCATTTATCGAGCACTAGTGGCGTCGCTAAGGCGGCAAGAGGTGGCCGCGTAGGCTCCTGTAGACATCATCCGGGATCCGGCGATGGCCGAAGCCGAACAGCTGCAGGGCGCCGTCGCCTGTCGTGCGGTAGACAATGCGAAGGTCGGCACGCGCACCCTGAGCGGGCGGGTCGCCCAGGTGTACGTGTCGTCGCCAGTTCGTCAGCCGGCCCAACATCGGGCGGCCCGGGGCGTGGCGGCGACGACGTGCAGTTGAGGCAAGGTCTCCCTCAGGGACCGCTCGTAGCCGTCGGCGTCGTGAAGGGCTACTGCCAGTGCTGTCAGGTCTGCCAGAACGTCGGACTCGGCGAATGCGAGCGTCGGGCCCCACCCAGCGAGTTGCTCGCCTGCGCCGCGGATCTATGGCTCGGCGTCCAGGCCATCGTTCGCCTGCAGCAACCTCAGCAGCTCGGGGCCCGCGACATCTGCGGAACGGCGTACGTGCTGAAGCCGGTGGCCCCACTGCTCCTCCACGACCATGTCCTCCAGCATGTCGCGCACGATGGATTCGAGGGCTTGCCACAGCTCCGGATCGACCAGCACGCCCACGGTGCGGTTGCGGTGCAGAAGCCGCATCTTGTGGAGCTTGTGAAGGCGATCAATCCACCGCGACGACCGAAGTTCCGTCAACGACACGTCGCCCGTGAGGCTGAAGCCACGTTCCACCTCAAGAAGGACGTCGTGTACCGACACCCTCTCCACGCCCTGTTCACCCCCGGTCGCGCTCGTCGTCGGCCCATTCGCCATAATGCAAGCGCACTTGGACTCCCTGCTCTCGACGGCAGGCTCGCGCGTACAGTGACACATGGCGCAGCCATTGGAAGGACGCCGGGGCGGCCGTCGCCGCGTACACGGAGCGGCGGCGACGAGCCGAGGGAGATACGCGAGGCAGGCTCCTCGCCGACCACCTGATCGGAGCCCACGCCCGATCCGTTAGAGACCCTGTTACCTGGGACCTGGGGCTCGACCGCACAGCCGTTCCCGACCTGCGACGAACCGAACGCCGCAAGCGGCAGCCCGGTAGCGTCGTCCCCGCCGCCCCACGGTATTGCGGGCGCACGGCGACTGCCCATCGCCACGGCACGAACGTCGTCCCGGACCCCGCAGTCGCCCGTCGACCTGGGGGCGCGTTCCCTGGCGGGATCGGTCGTGGCAGATGAACCGTGCCCGCCCGAGGCGCACCGGGGCCTCCAGTGCGTGTGGCTCGTTGACGCCACACGCTTCCGTCGCGGGGTCCGTGCCAGCCACGCGGTCAGGTCGCGAAATAGCGGGAGTTTGGACCGGACAGCGGGATGCGCACATTCCCCGCGCCGGCCCCGCCGTCGATCGACAGGACGGACCCGGTCATCCAGGCGGCCTCGTCGCTGGTCGCGAACAGCACCACACGCGCGACATCCTCCGGCCGCCCGACGCGGCCGAGCGGGATGCCCTGGACCAGCGCGGTCATGTACGCATCGGACAGAGGGCTCATCTCGCTGTGCACCTCGATCAGGCCGGGGGACACCGCGTTCACCCGGATGGCGCTCGCCGCCAGCTCGAGGGCCATGTTCTGGGTCAGCATGTTGAGGGCCGCCTTGGATGCGGTGTAGTGGGCGGCACCCGGCCGGGCACGCGTGGCGGCGCCCGACGTCACGTTCACGATGTTGCCCGGCCGTGCGGCGCCGACCAGCCTGCGCGCGAAGCCTTGCCCGACCAGGTACGGACCCTTCAGGTTCGTGTCGAGGACCGCGTCCCAGTCCGCCTCCCGCATCTCCAGGAAGGGGTGGCTCGGGTACACGCCCGCCGCGTTGACCAGGATGTCCGGGTCGACGGCGGCGAACGCGGCATCGAGCACACGCGAGACGCTCGCGCCGTCGCGGACGTCGGCAACGAGTGGCGTTGCGCGCCCGGCGAGCGGCGCCGGCAGGGCCGCCACGGCATCGTCAAGCGCCTGGGGGCGAACGTCGACGAGCGCGACGCGCGCGCCCTCCTCCAGGTAGGCGCGTGCGATCGCCTGGCCGATGCCGCTGGCCGCACCCGTCACGACTGCCCCATGCTTCTCGTACCGCATGGACACGAGACCTCACCGCCTGTGTTTGGTGTTCCGGCGCTGTCGGCGTCGGGGAAGGGGGGCGGCGCGGCCCGTCAGCCTTGCGCCCCGGTGCCCCGGCCGCTTCGGGGGACATCCAGGCGATTCGCACGCGTCGGACGTCACTCCTGTTTCGCCGCCCGGCGGGATGGCGGAGCGCCGTCGTGTCGGCAGGGTCGGAACGGTCCGCCATACGGGCGGCGGGGAAACGCACGTCCCAGGCGTTGTGCCAACCGGGCACCACCCTGCCGCTTCGGCCCGGTATGCTGGTGGAGACGGGACCGGGCCGGCATGACGGGCCAGCCCGGGGGAGGTGGAGCGACTGACGCGGACCCCTGTAGACCCGCTTGTGGCCCTACGCGAGCGCTTCGGCCTTGCCGCCTTCCGACCCCACCAAGAGGAGATCGTGCGCGCCGTGCTGGACGGGCGCTCGGTCCTCGCCGTGCTGCCGACGTCGGCCGGGAAGTCGCTGTGCTACCAGCTTCCCGCCGTGCTCCTGCCCGGCGTCACGGTCGTCGTGTCGCCGCTGATCGCCCTGATGAAGGATCAGGTCGACGCGCTCACGGCGCGCGGGATCGAGGCCGTCGCCCTGAACAGCCAGCTGACCGGGCGTGAGGCGCACGAGGCGCTCGAGGCGATCCGCCGGGGCTCGATCCGGCTCGTGTACGTGGCGCCGGAGCGTCTTCTGAACCGCGACCTCCTGGCCAGCCTGGCCGGCGTAGAGGTCAGCCTGGTCGCGGTGGACGAGGCGCACTGCCTGTCCCAGTGGGGCCACGACTTCCGCCCGGACTATCGCCTTGTGCCGGTGTTCCGGCGCCGTGTCGGCATGCCGCCCATCCTTGCGCTCACGGCCACCGCCCCGCTCGCGGTGCGCACGGAGATCGCGCGCGAGTTGGGCACCGACACCGAGATCGTCGCCCCGCTCGACCGGCCCAACCTGCGCTACGGCGTACCCGCGGTGGCGACCGAGCGCGAACAGGCGGCGACCCTGGCCGGCTGGTTGGAAGCGGGCCGGGAGGGTTCGGTCATCGTGTACGCGCCGACGCGCAAGGCGACCGAGGCGTGGGCGGCCCGGCTCGGTGGGGCGTCCCGCGGCGTCCTCGCCTACCATGCCGGCATGGAGACGACGGTGCGCCAGGCGTCGCAGGACGCATTCATGTCCGGCCAGGCGCGCGCGATCGTGGCCACCACGGCGTTTGGCATGGGGGTGGACAAGCCCGACATTCGGGCCGTGATCCACGTGGGACTGCCCGAGTCCGTCGAGGCGTACGTCCAGGAGGTGGGGCGGGCGGGCCGCGACGGCCAGACCGCGTGGGCGGTGACGCTGAGCCTGGTCGGGCGGGACGCCGTGCTGCGCCGTCGGCTCCTGGACAGCCAGCGGCCCGACCGGCAGTGGCTAGAACGCCGGCTTCTCGCCGCGGTCGGGGCCGCGCCCGGCAGCACCCTCGACCTGGGCGTCGGGGAGGGTGTCGGGCCGTCCCAGGGGGCCATCGTGCTGCCCCACCTGCTCGAGCGCGGCATCGTCGCGGAGCCCGACCAGCGCGCGCAGACGTCGGCGCTCCGGCTGGTGCGACCGCCATCGGACGACGACGTCGAGGCCATCGTCGCCGCCATCGTGCGCCGCCACGAGATGAAGATGCGACGGTTTGCCGCCCTCGTCGCCTTCCTGCGCGGCGACGGCTGTCGCCGCGACGCCCTGGCCGCCTACTTCAGCGCCCCGCAGGTGACCGAGCGGCCGGACGTGTGCTGCGACCGCTGCAGTCCTGAGGCGTTTGCGGTCGCGCGACCCGCCGCGGCGTTGGCCCGACCGCGCACGCGGGCTGGCGGTGGCGCGGGAGGCGGAGCGCAGGCGCCGGCCATCGAGCCCCCCCTCGCGCCGCCGGCGGCGGACGGCGCGGTTGTCGCCGCCCTGGACTGCTGCGTCGTGGGGGACGGGTCAGACGGCGATCGGGCGGTGCGGCTCGTCATCTGGAAGGGCGACGGGACGGTCCTGGTGCATGGCGCGCACGGCCGGGAGCCGTCGCATACGTGCAGGACGGGCGCGTGGCATTGGGACGCGGCCGGACGCGTGATGACCTGGGGGGAGGGGGTCGAACGGCTCGCCGTCCGGGTGTATGGCGTGCGCTGGCGGCAGGCGTGGGGTGCGGCCGCTTCGACCCCGTCCGCCCAAGCTGCGGCGACCGATCGCCGGACGGACGACGCGCCGCCGCAGATCGGCGACGGAGGGCTGCGCGAGGCGCTTCGCCAGTGGCGCGCGACCGTGGCACGCGAGCGCGGCGTGCCCGCCTACGTGATCTGCTGGGACCGCCACCTGGACGCGATCGCCCTCGACCGGCCCGGCACCCTTGCGGAGCTGGCGCGGATCCCGGGACTGCCCAGGCCGACGCGCGAGGCCCACGGCCAGGCGATCCTCGACATGGTTGCCAGAGCGGGCGGGCAGGCGTAGTCGCAGGACGGTCCGCGGGCTGATGGCCCGAGCGGGCGACGCGGCGCCGGCGGGACTGCTGCGCGACGAGCGGGCCCACGCTGGCGTACCGCCCGCGGCTGCCGCCGTGCGGACAAGCGCGGCACGTAGGCGCACCGTACCGTGGGGGGCGCGAACAAGCACCGGGAGAGGGTGCAACAAGAAGCCATCGCCGTGTCGACCGGAGTGGACGTCGACCCAGCGCTGGCCTGGCGCGTCACCGCGGCCCTCTTGGCACCGGGCGCGCAGGGGAAAGCCGGAACATTGCCTCGAATGAGCCATCGCCGGGCCCGGCGGGCCCGGCGATCTGTCGAGTGAGGTGACGACGTGAAGCGCCCCTTCCTGCGCAACGGGATGGCAGTCGCCGCCGCGGCCGCGCTCCTATCCGTGCCGGCCCTGGGTACGGCGGCGGGAGCGACCGCGAGCGGTCCCGTCTACGGCGGAACGCTCAACCTGGCGACCCAGTTCCCGCCCCCGCATCTGGATCCGGGCCAGGCAGACGACGGTGTGTCGATCCAGTTCTCCGTCCTGTCGTTCGACAATCTGGTCACGTACGCCCCGACGAGCTCCAAACTGGTCGGCGATCTCGCGACCCACTGGAAGATCCTCGACGGCGGCAAGGAGTACGTGTTCTATCTTCGCCATGGCGTGACGTTCTCGAACGGCGATCCGCTGACCGCCCAGGACGTCGTGTTCACCTTCACGCGCCTGAACGAGGCGGCAACCGCCAACGCCTACCAGTCCTCCTATTCGGACATCGTTGGCGCGCCAGCCCTGTTTGCGGGCAAGGCGAAGACCCTTTCGGGCATCCGGGCCGTGGGCAAGTACGAGGTCGTCATGCACCTGAGCCAGCCCGAGCTGTACTGGCTGAACGTGATCGCTCTGCCGTCGGCGGCCATCGAGGACGCCAAGGTGGCGGCGAACTGGAACGCCATGGAGAAGGCCGGCAAGCCGATTACGCCGATCGGCACGGGGCCGTTCATCCTCCAGCCGGTGACGGCGAATTCCACCGAGTACGTCTACGTGAAGAACCCGCACTACTGGCAGAAGGGCCTTCCGTACGTCAACCGGGTGGTCATCCACATCGGACCGTCGCCCACCCTTCAGATGCAGCAGTTCCAGCGCGGCCAGCTGGCGGCCATCCCACCGATCATCAGCGTCCTCAACCTGACCTCGGCCCAGTACCTCCAGGTGCGCAAGAGCCCTAGCTTAAAGAAGGAGTACTGGAACATCCCTTCGCCCGGGACGTACTACCTGGGCTTCAACGCGAACGTGAAGCCGTGGAACAGCCTGTACCTGCGCCAGGCGGTGGAGTACGCGATCAACAAGACCTTCCTCAACGAGGTCCTGAACAACAGCCGCGCCCTCGTGGCGAACTCCGTCCTGCCGCCCGGCATCCCGGGCTACGAGCCCACCTACGATCCCTACCCCGTGAACGACTCGACGCCCCAGGGCGTGGCCGCCGCCCAGGCCAAGGCCAAGGCCCTTCTCGCCAAGGCGGGCTACCCGCACGGACTGAATGCGGGCACGTTCTACGTCCCGGAGTTCGGCGACCCCCAGGGGTTGGCCGCGACGGTCAAAGAGCAGCTCGCGGCGGTCGGCATCCAGGTCCAGCCCCGCCTGATTACGCTGCAGGCGTTCTTCAGTCTCATGACCAAGCCCAAGGCGATCGGCTTCTACTGGCTCCAGTGGGGCCAGGACTACCCGGACGCCGAGGACTTCCTCTACAACCTGTTCGACAGCGCCCAGTCCGGCAACAACAACGTCGACTGGTACAAGAACCCGAAGGTCGATGCGCTGCTGGCCCAGGCCGACACCGGCCAGAACCAGGCGCAGCGGGTGCGGCTGTACGACGAGGTGCAGCACATCGTCATGTCGCAGGCCGCGGTCGTGCCGCTCACGTACAGTTGGGCGGATGGCCTCATCGGCCCGAACGTCTACCCCAAGACGCCGCTCATCTGGTCGAACGTGGCGCCCGGCTTCATTCAGGCCTGGCGGATCTGGATCGCCAAGTAGCGCGATGCCGTGGCACGGGTCGCCCAGCACCCCGGTGCGGGCGGCCCGTTGCGCTGTCGGGCATCACGCGACGGCCTGCGCGTCGGGGCGCATCCGCGCGGCACGAACCCGGAGCGATGCGTCTGTGGCGGGCGCACCCGGGGGATGCGGGCCCACCGCACGAGGAAATGGGGCCGCGTGCGGCCAACCATGGCGCGAAACCGGACTGCCCAGCGAGGAGGACCGGGCGACGGCAACCATCCCGTACTCCATCGTGCCGTTCTGGGCCACGGCGCTGTTCAGCCTCGGCATGGCGGCCCTGTTTCTCACGTTCAGCGGCACGTACTGGGGGGCCACCGCCCGCGTATACGCCCGTTGCAGCATCGCCGGCGCGGTCATGTGGGCCGTCTATGCGGCGATGGTGGGCACCCGCAACCCGGCGTCGGTCGAATGGTGGGGCCAGTTCGTTCCGGCCGTGATGTTCTCGGCGATGGCCGGCCTGATCGAGGCGGAGCTGCAGACGGTCGCGCGCGTGCCCAAGTGGTACGTCGGCGTGTGGATCCTGGCGGCGTGCGGCATGGCCATCTTCCTGGTGCCCGGCGTGCACCTGGCGCAGCCGCTCCATCAGGTGCCGGATGGCTACCTCATGACGTTGCCGGTCACCTGGACCGTGCTCGTGCGCTGGCCCACGTTCATCATCGCGCTCGTCGTCGGGCTGGCTGTGCTGATCCGCCATATCCGCCGGGTCGGTCTGTCGCGGCGCGTCCTCGTCTATCTGGTCGTCGGCGCGGTCCTGTCGGTTTCGATCTTCAACGACCTCGTGTGGGTACAGCATCATCCCACGCTGTACCCGACATCCTGGATGGCCGGACTGTTTGTCCTCGGCGTCATGTGGTACCAGCTCCACCGTGAGGTGCGCCGCGTCGCGAGGCAGCTCAACCAGGACAGCGTGACAGGTGCGCGGTCGCGCGCGGCGGGCGAGGCCTATGCGGCCTCCCGGCTGCGGACGGGGCCGCTGGGCGTGGTCCTGTGCGACGTCGACGGGTTCAAGCAGATCAACGACGCCCTCGGGCATGCGGCCGGCGATCACGTGCTACGTCACGTCGTGGAGTGCCTGGGACGTCACTGCGGACCAGACGACTGGGTTGTGCGTCTGGGTGGCGACGAGTTCCTGGTCGTTCTGCCGGGCTGCGCGAAGGAGTCGGCTGCGGCGATCGCGGCGCAGTTGTCCGACGCGGCGTCGGGATCACGGGAAGCGACGGGAGCGGCGACCGTGTCCCTCAGCGCCGGGTGGGCATGGTCCGGACCTGAGGGCGAGTGGTCCGAGCTGCTGAGCGAGGCAGATCGCAAGATGTACGCCGAGAAGGGACGCCACCGGGCGAGACCGGTCGGCGACCGGGCGTAGCGCTCGCCGACCGCTATGGCCGGGGCCCGCATTCGGTCGAGCGTCCAAGGCAGTGCTTGCCTGCGGAGCGCCTTCGTCCTGACCCGTGGGCGCGTTGCGTGTCCGCGACTGCGGATCCTTCACCCCAGGTCCGTCAGGTCGGTATAAGGGGGCTGGACGAACAAGAGGCGTGGTGATATGGGGAGGCGATCGCACGCAAGGAAGGAGTTCCAATATATGGTAGTATGGACGGGCAGAACGTCGTGGGGGTCGGTTGACGGGCGGCCATTCCCGCTGTAGACACGGAGGCAGCTGTCGGGGGCACCTCGCCTCGACAGGGGGTGGACAAGCTGCACGTCACGGTTTGGGTCTTCTCCCTGCCAATCAGCCTCGTTCGGACCCTGATCGCTCGGTGGCGCAACAAAAAGCGGTAGGCCCTACCGCGTGAGGTAGGCTACCGCAAGCACAGTCGAATCGAACCGAACCGACCCCCCGGCACCGTGCCCCGAGCCGGAAACTCGGTGCTGCCGGCGAAGGCTCGCCCGCAAGGGCGGGTCTTCGTCGATATTGTAGTCGAGCTGCCAATTCACGGCAATCCCTTCGGGTCTTGGCTATGACCACACCCTCGTCCGCCGCGAACGGCACTGTCCTTGGACCCGCAGTGCGCCTCTCGGCGCGGTGGCCAGACCCGGTCGCCGTCGGCATCGACCGCAGGCGGTAGGTGGTCCGGAACCGTCGAGTGCCCGGCGCGAACCGCCGCAGGCGCGATGGACCGAGGACGTCGGGTACCTCCGGCCACCTGTGGGTCACTGTTGATTCCATTGTAACTCCTGCATACATTGATGCCAGGCGTTGAGGAGGTTGGCAGATGTCCAAAGTGGTGAGTATGCGCCTGAAGCCAGAGCTGTGGGAACGCCTTCAGGGCATGGCGAGGCGCCTTGGACGGACGCCAAGTGAGACATCGGCCCTGCTGCTGGACGAAGGGCTCCGCAGTGCCGAGTTCGGACTGGTGCAGTTCCGTGACTCGCCGGTAGGCCGACAGGCGTACGTCCATGGCACCACGCTCGCGGTTTGGGAGGTCGTCTTCCTCGCGAGATGCTTTGCGAATGACGCCCCGGCACTGGCCGAGCACCTAAATTGGCCGGTGGACAAGGTCATGGCGGCGCTCACCTATGCGGCCGCGTACCCGAACGAGATCGAAGTCGCCATTGCGGACAACCAACGCGGCCCCGAGCCGCTACGTCGGCTCTTGCCGGGGCTCGAGACCATGTCCGTTGACGAGTCTTGAAACTGCTGCTCGATGAGCACCTTGGGCCTGCCGTGGCGCAAGGACTGGACAGAAGGGGCATCGATGCGGTCGCGCTTCGCGGTTGGCATGACGGTGCCTACCTGTCGGCGTCCGACGAGGCCCTGCTTGCCGCATCAGCCGCTGAGGGTCGCGTGCTGGTGACATACGACCAACGGACGATCCCCCTGCTGCTCAGGGTGTGGGGGGACAGCGGCCGCCATCACGCTGGAGTTGTGTTCGTGGACCACCGGTCGATGGCGCCCAACGACATTGGCGGCCTCAGCCGTGCGCTGGCCGAACTGGACCAGCGCCTGGGAGCGCTGGACTGGACCGACCGCACCGTCTTCCTGGAGCGTCGCAGGTAGCTGGCAGCGAAGCGTCGGTCAACACGGCGCGGGGGCTACGGTCGGCAGCGAAGAAGAGATTCAGCCAGGGAAATGCCAATATATGGTATTGTGGAGCGGCAGAACGTCGTGGGGGTCGGTTGACGGGCGGCCATTCCCGCTGTAGGCACGGAGGCAGCTGTCGGGGGCACCTCGCCTCGACAGGGGGTGGACAAGCTGCACGTCACGGTTTGGGTCTTCTCCCTGCCAATCGGCCTCGTTCGGACCCTGATCGCTCGGTGGCGTAACAAAAAGCGGTAGGCCCTACCGCGTGAGGTAGGCTACCGCAAGCCCGACCGAATCGAACCGAACCGACCCCCCGGCACCGTGCCCCGAGGCACAAACTCGGTGCTGCCGGCGAAGGCTCGCCCGCAGGGGCGGGCCTTCGCTGTGATTCTAGCCGAATTGCCAGTTTGCGGCAATGCGGGCAGGGGTCTTGACGTGATCCACCTACCAGTTGTGCCAGGGGCCCCACAGGCGCCCGACGGTTCGACGTGAGGCAGGACCTGTCCGGCCGCCAAGCGACATGAGCCTGCGCCACAAAGCTCCGGTTTTCCGGCCGGGACAGGCGAGGGACGCCGTGTCGAGCCGGTTCGCGCGACTGGCGAACTCGCCGCGCCCTCGTGGCCGCCGAAGGAAGGACCGCCCCAGATGGTCGGGCTCGATCGCGCGAAGGCGCAGGGAGGCGTAGACCCGCTTGGGCCCTGTGTCCGCGAGCTTGTCGAGGGCGCGGGCCATCGCCTTGTCGTCCAGGGCTTCTGGAGCGACGGCGCTGCCCAGAAGAAGCTCCACGTCGCGGGTCTGGAAGAAGAGGGGAAGGCGGTAGAGGGCGCGCCGGTTGTCGACGATGGCGACGACCATCGCGAGAAGGCGCTGACCCGGGCTTGGGCGGCACTGTTCGCGGTCCCACTTGAGGCCTCGTCGATGGTCTCGATGAACTGCATGCGCTCGAGCATCCCGCGCACGACGACGCCGACGCCCACTTCGTGGGAGTCGACGCGGTCGAGGGCGCCCGGGAGCGCGATCAGGTCACCGGCATCTGATGGCATGCCCCCACGTTCCACGCCGCCCACCGAACCGCTGGTTTCGATGGTTCCTGACTCAGTCATTCGTGCCCACGTTCCAGGGGGGGATGAAGATGGGAACCGTACTCGCCGCCGATCTCTTGGCGGCGCTCGTGCCGGTGGCGCCGGCGCGGCAATATGCCTTGCGGCAGGGTCGCTGACAGGAAGGTTCTGCAAGGGCTTGCGAGAAAACCAACACGAACCAGCCGCACCCAGATGATTCCATCACGTCTGGTCGCCCCCTAGGCAGTGCAGCATCGGAGGATGGCAGATGGTTCGGGCGCGTTCGATCCTCATGGCGTTGGTGGCGGCGGTCGCGTTATTTGGCATGCAGGGAGCGGCGGGCGCGGCGGGGACGGCGCTACCCGTGTATGCCGGGAGCGCCGAGCTGCTCGGCACCGCCAGCTCGGGCTTCTTCGGCACCACGGTGGCCACCGACGCGTCCGGCGACACGGTCGTCGTGGGTGATCCGTCGGCAAACGCCGTGTACATCTTCGAGCGCCCCGCCGGGGACTGGTCGGGCGCGCCGCTACGGGAGGTCGCCACCCTCACGGACCCGTCGGGCAACCTCGACTCGGTGAAGTGGGGGTACACCTTTTGGCCGCTGGGCCGGAGGCCGGAGGCCGCGGACTTCTTTGGGGAGGGCGTGGCCATCTCGGCCGACGGAAGCACGATCGCCGTCAGCAACCCCGGCAGCCAGACGGTCAGAAATCCCAACCAACTTTGGGTCTACCAGAAGCCGGCGGGCGGCTGGGTCAGCGGGCAGACACCGTTCTCCGTGTTTCAGGACACCAACCAGTCAAATCTTGGCTGCCTAGCCCACAACCAGACGGGTCAGGTCATGGCCCTGGCGCCTGACGGATCCTGGCTAGCGGCGAGCGACTTGTCGTGCAATGGCACGCCGCAGATCGACATCTTCTACCTCGACGGCTGGAAGTATCAGGGCAGCGGGTTCGTGGCTTACCCGGCGGAGGTACTCAGTGCGGGCTCGGTCCCCGTTCGGGCCATGGCCACCGACGGTTCGTCCCTTTTCGTCGCCCCGAACGGCGCCACTGCCTCCGGATCCGGGGTCGCGGTCTGGAACATCGACGCCACCGTCAGCGCGCAGGGAGGGGACGTGACCGGGCCGCTCTTCGGCTGCACCCAGGCCACGCTGCAACCGGATTGGATCTCCGGCGGACTGTGCACCACGCCCGACGCCCGGCTGGTTCCGTCCGGCCTGAGTACCTATGTGCTGAAGAACTTTGACTGGGCCTCGAACATCGCGACTGGCGGGGGGTACGTCGTCTTTGGCTCGTACACCACCAACACGGCGTACGTGTTCAAAGAGCCCGCCGGCGGCTTCCACGGCGAGGTGACCAGTCAGACGGCGACGCTCGCACCGGCGGCGACCAACCCGAGCAATGAGGGTTTCGGCTACAACGTGGCGATCTCCAGTGACGGTGGCGAGATCGCCGTGACGGCGCCGGCCGCCACCGTCGACGGCCACGTCGCCCAGGGCGCTGTCTACGTCTACCGCGAGCCGTCGGGCGGCTGGCAAGGCGGCACCTCCGCGATCACCGAGAGCCTGGACTTCGCAGCGTCCCACGGCGCGGCCGAAGACCGTCTTGGGTACAACCCCACCTCGGCAGGCGCTTCCCTTTCGCTGGGGATCGGTGAGCAAACGCTTGCCGTGGACGGCGGCGCGGTGTTCGCGAGCGCGCCGTACAAGGACGACGACAATCCGGTGTACGTGTTCTCGACGGAGTTTCCGCTCACGGTCACGATGGCTGGGGGCGGTAGCGGAACCGTTGGAGGCGAGTCCGACGCAGGCTCCATCGACTGCACCTCGACGTGCAGCGCCGACCTGTGGCGGGGCGAACCCCTGGCCCTCACGGCAACGCCCACGTCGGGCTCGACCTTCGCAGGGTGGTCGGGAGGCGGATGCTCGGGTACCGGCACGTGCGTCGTCACGGAGTCGTCCGCGACGAAGGTGACCGCGACGTTTACGGACACGATCAACCAGACCTACCCGATCAGTGCCGTAGTCGCTGACGGGGCGACCTACGCCGCCCAGCTCGCGGTGACGGGCGCCTCGTCCGGTCTCACATTCTCGGAGACGTCCGGGGACACCAGCGCCATCGCCGTGTCGTCCTCCGGCGCGATCAGCACGGCTCCCGGGCTTGCGCCAGGCACCTACCAGGTGGTCGGTGCGGACAAGGACGCGGCGGGCGACATCGGCGGCTGGTCCTTCACTCTCATCGTCCAGCCGCCGCCGCCTCGCGCGAGTGTGCCGAATGCGCCGACCGAACTGCAAGCGACCCGCGGGTCGGGGCAGGCCGTCCTTAGTTGGTCGGTCCCTTCGGTTGACGGTGGCAGCGCGATCATGGGCTACAACGTGTACGGGGGTACAACCGCGGGGGGAGAGTCGTCGACGCCGCTCAACGGCTCGACACCCGTCGGTGGAACGACCTTTACGGCAACCGGCCTGACCAACGGCACGACCTACTACTTCACCGTGAAGGCGGTGAACTCCGTCGGCTCGTCGGCGTCCTCGAATGAGGCGTCGGCTAGGCCGGCGACGGTGGCCGGGGCGCCGAGCACCTTCTCGGCGCAGGCGGGCGACGGCTCCGTGTCGCTCAACTGGGCGGCCCCTTCCTCCGACGGGGGTAGCGCGATCACGGGCTACGACATCTACGAAGGGACGAGTGCGGGAGGGGAGTCGTCGACGCCGGTGGGAACGGTCGGCGGCACGACGACGACGTACACAGCCTCCGGCCTGACCAACGGCACGACCTACTACTTCACGGTGAAGGCGGTCAATGCGGTCGGCACGTCGGCGGCCTCGAGCGAGGCGTCGGCCACGCCGGCGACGGTGGCGGGGGCGCCGAGCACCTTCTCGGCGCAGGCGGGCGACGGCTCCGTGTCGCTCAACTGGGCGGCCCCTTCTTCCGACGGGGGTAGCGCGATCACGGGCTACGACATCTACGAAGGGACGAGTGCGGGAGGGGAGTCGTCGACGCCGGTGGGAACGGTCGGCGGCACGACGACGACGTACACAGCCTCCGGCC